>Ga0209712_10001400_pt1 | contig 20559 bp, 9 predicted proteins | sample ArcOceMetagenome_FD_187443 | JGI IMG/M metagenome (GOLD analysis project Ga0209712, IMG submission 187443) | Marine eukaryotic phytoplankton communities from Arctic Ocean - Arctic Ocean - Greenland ARC118M Metagenome (SPAdes) (version 2) | ecosystem: Environmental > Aquatic > Marine > Oceanic...
TGATAGCACTGATAGCACTGATAGCACACAACTTCGCGCTGGTGCATCGTAATTCCATAAGATATAAATCGTGTATTGTAAGTTCTAGCTAGCAAACAAGACACAATTGGTGCGAGCAAGAGCACAACAGCAAGCATCTGCAGTACTACGGCGTAACTTTTACAAAGAGTAAATCTCCGATAAGAAAAAGATCCCATCAATTGAATTTGAGTTTGGAAAAAGAATAAGAATGAACACTGATTACAGACAGGACCCGTTGGTCCCCCCACAAGAATATGGCCAGAATCAGCCTGGACATCATCCAAATGATGCGGTCCCAGTGCGTGCAGCAGCAGAAGAATCTGGACAAGAAGCGGTGATGGGAGGATTATCAGGTTCCATGGTATACACGAATAACATTAACGAAGAACCGTACAACGATCCCGGTCAAATAGTGGAGGCACACCGAAATATTAATTCAAGTCTTGCTGGGGAAAACATTGTGATCAATGCAGACTCTATGAAAGAAACATCTCCATTGGGAGAAGGGAGAAGTGCAATCCAATCTTTGGTGAGCTCCATTACTGCTGCTTCAGCTAAAGACGAAGAAGATGAAAGTAGCAGAAATCCAACATTATTTAATGCGGAAGTCAAGCTTACACATGAAGAATATAAACGAAGGTTTCAAGGACGTCCGGCAAACAGAGATTCCAAGCATTACACTATTAACCCTGAACCATGCACTGGAAAATTCCTTGTGACCAAGGTCAGAAGTTGGAGATCGAATTGTTCTCGTATAATCAGTCTGCACAAGACATACTTTACAACACTTGATCCAGAAACTTTTGAGATTACGAATTTGTGGTATTATTCTCAAGTTAGGCATTATATGGCTCTGGCGCAGGAAGAGGATTGTATGTTGATTGATGTTATGGAGAACAACAAAGGGTCCACGAAACTAAAATTCAAATGCGCGGACAAGAATAGAAACGAAGCATTGACGTGTTTCATACAAAATATCTACAACCATGAATCGCTTGGTTCTTCGGTTCGAAGTCTAGGTGATCGCCATCCTACTTTCACACAATGCCAACGGTTGACCAGACACAAGACACGTGTTAACTCGTCTCTAGTGTGTGCACCACATGGTCTTGTTGAGTCGGATCCCACTACAGGATCTGAATTAAGGACCTATCTATATAGAAATATCAGAGCACTTAGTTTCCTGAGTGATGACGTTAATGGAGTAGTGTTTTATATCAACGAAACGAACAATTCGGTCAAGTCAGTGAGGTGTGAATGCAAGTCTTGGTTAGTTTCATCGTCCCGGATTGGAGGTTCCGGGAGGAGTGAACTCTTGACTGTGCTCAAAAATAAATTTGAAAGTTTGGCGATCCCATTGATTATTTCAGAGAGTGTGAGTATCCGGGCTTTCGTTGAAATGAAAGACAGTAGAGCTTTGAAGAATGTAGTGGGAGAACGGATTGGTACCTATCCAGTTGGCAAGTTTAGTTTACGCCGGCGATCTCAAAGCAAACAGCCTGAAGGACGCGATGATAGGAGCTTAGTTCTGACACGGAATGGATATATTTTGGAATGTGATAAAGGCGGCAATGCAGCTAGTTGTCGTCCGTTGAACGACTTGATGAACATAGTCAGGCATTCTCAGACCTGCAATGATTTTACACTTGAATTTAAGGGAGGTATCCAAAGAACATATTCAAGCAATGAAAGAGAAACGGTTATCGTCTCCATCCTTGATACGACTGTATACATGTGCAAAAACTTTGACGCTACAGTCACTGATGTTGTTAGCACAGGCTACAGGATACTCGCGTGTGTCGAGGAAGATGGTTTGACAGAATCGACCACATCTATGACACAAAATTTATTCCAGACAGACCCTATTGAAACTCAATGTATTAAGCTCGTGTATGAAGTGTGTACAGTGACAAACGCTTACATGCATTACATGTGCTCTATTACAGGCGGCGACTTGATACCTCAGAACTTGTTGAATGAATTTGTGGGTGTAACGGAAGTTTGTCGACATTTCAATGCGAACGTTGTTATTCAATCGTTGTGCAATCTACCAAATGAAAAGAAATGGATTAAAGGCACAATTCGAGCTCTATGGGGATTGTGTTCCACACTTTTAAAGTATTCAAATGGACACAAGGACCAGGGTACTTCAGAGAAAAATCCTACTTCTACAACGGGTGCTCAACAGATCCATTGTGCTCTTGTTCCAATATTCCAGACTCTTTATAGACTATTGATGACAGAGATTGGTTATAACTCGACTTCAAATTTGAAAGAAATGACCGGCATCCTGAATGAAATTTGGATAATACAAGACTCCTTTGGTTTGTACTGGTCATTGAAATGTGTATCAGCTCTTCTACTACCAAGACCTTTCACACATCATAGAGATAAAATCGTTGAATCAGATAACAAGGGTGTCTTGATCACCCGAAAAACTTCAATGGCAGCGAATTTAGTACGGTGTGTGGTAGGAACTCCGGAAAATTCTGAGGAGACTGGTAGCGTTCAATTACCAGCTACGTGCTCTGATCTCGTTTCGATGGTGGCAAGCAATATTATTGAGTCCGTTTTATGTTCCCACCACGAAACCACCAGTCCTGTCCAAATCACATCGTTTGTTGACGAACTTTCGAAAGAGTACGTTCAATAGGAAACACTTTTGGTTTATTTTTATCTTTTTCTAACTGTTCGCACCTTTGAAACGAGTAGGTATATTGGTGTAATGGCCCTATTGGGATCCTCGGCATCAGTACTCGCAGAGAATGCTTCACTGTTTGTTCGTATTCTCACGGCTCGTTCGCCGAAAACTACAATCGCAATGAGAGAGTCTGCTCTAACTTCAGGGGTATTGCTGAATCACTTCTACCAAGCAATTTTCAGTTCGAGTGAGGGACAGCGTCATTTAAGTAGATACCTTTGCAGTTTATGGATGTCAGGATCAAACTGCCCAGAAAAGATATTGTTAAAGAGAATGATACCTATAGGCTTTGTATCTTACTTATCCATGCCCATACTTAGTGAAGAAGAGGAGCATCAGCTTGATTATCTTGAACGTGGGGATGAAGAGACGGATGAAGTTCTAAGCGACTCAAAACCAACATCCAGTAGCGCTGGGACAAATATCGATCGCTTTAGAGCGCGTGTTAGGGTTGTTGAGTCAACTTTCACCGAATCCAAAAGTTTACAAAAAGACAACTTCAGGATATTTTTTCATGTTCTCAGTCAAGACCATTCATTGCCTGACTTGGTATGGAACAACGACACGCGCGGCGATTTGAAAGATGCATTAGAAATGGAATTGAAGTCGATCGATAGTGAGATCAAATTGCGAGGTGGCATTCAAAATATAGCCTGGAATCACGAGCAATTCTCGGTTAAGTATCCATCACTAGAAAAGGAAGTTCGAATAGGATCAGTGTACATGCGCCTTTGGCTTGAAGCAAGCGATTCGTTCATCAAAACGTGGGATAATCCCATCCGTCTATTCGAGCTGCTATTCAGACGACTACTATGTGACTTCGATCAAAATGTTGTGGTAAGAATTTGACATTTATATCCAAACACAAATATTTTTGGCAATAGAACTAATGTTTGTTTTGCAGGTCACAAACATGTGTATCAGATGTCTAGAGCGCCTCTACTCGGTTCATGCCAGGAAGATTGGAGTCTTCCCTGATATTGCCATTCTTTTGAGGTATATGAAGACGACTACTAATATAGAAACGAAACATAGGCTTCTTTCTCTTGTCGCTGTTCTATTAGGCATGCATGATGAGAAGTATGGGGCTGTCGATGCTAGAGAGAATGCGGAGCAACTCATGAATAAGGTAAGCGTATACTACTTTTGTGAACTTGCTTCACAGTGCCACTTTGATGAAGATTCATCGGCCAGTTTACCGTTGCACCCGAACAATCAAAAATCCGATATGGGAGAATCTGCACTTGTTCTTGACGGAAAAAGTTCGGATGAAAAGGTTTACTCCTCAACCAAATTATCTGCTGCGGCGCTGCAATGCTTAGAACGATTGGTGACGGTGCACAAAAGCACCGATTCAAGAGGAGTTCCCTACTTTCCAATCCCAATTACGAAGAGATTGATTTGTGAAAGCTCAATCTCGAATTCACTCCATGGGGGTGCTCATGGTGGCGCTCTTTCAATCGTTTGTCAATGTCTTCTCAGTAGCAATGCAGAGGTTGTAACTGTTTCGGCAAGACTGATTAATCTCCTTATGACCCACAACGAAAAAACGTGTTCTGAACTATATTTGACAGGGGCCTTCTTCTTTGTTTGTACGAACCAATCTTCGAGCTGGCAATTTCTTGCCGAACTTATTCACAAGACACACCTGCACCAAGCGTTTTTCTCTGGTGCAGATACGTTTGCGGATAACTTAGAGTCGCCACCCGAATCTCGAAGTATCCTGGCTGACTTAATACCTGAAGGCTTGCTCAAAGTATTGATGAACCATGGGCCAAAGACTTTTGCTGAAGTTTTTGTTGGAAGGCACGATACACCGGAAGGTGAGTATTTTTTCTTGTCACAGAAATGTATATCTTTACCCGTAGAAGTACTCACAACAGCATTTGTAAAATCAGTCATTTGGTCTCCTGAAATGAGGCATCATCTCGTTTCCTTGATCCTTGAACATCTCGGTGACTTCCCAAAAACATTACGCGAGGAGATGAATTCAAATTACGACTACTCCCCAATTCCTCCAATCAAATATAGTAGACTGGACAAAGAAATCTTCTGTCACAACTACTATTTGAATAATCTTTGTGACGAGAATCGGTTTCCAAATTGGGAAATACATGAACCTTTCTCGGTCTTTCGTTCCTGTATTGAAAGATGGAAGGAGGTCTCAAAGTATAGCTATGAAGAGGAAGAATTAATGGTGAATAATGCAAAAGCCTTATTCAATTTAAAAGATGGCGCAGACTCAATCGAGCTAAGGCGAGCTTTCCGAAAGGTGGCGAAAAAGTACCATTCGGCCAAGGTCAGTGTCTCTATTTTGAGGCCACATCATCTCTCATTATGCCCTCTCACAATTACTATTTTATTTGCAAAGGGTCCGAATGGTCTCGAAGTCTATCATGGCATTCAAGCCGCGTATGACGCCCTACACTCTGCTATGGAATCTTCCTCTAATGAGACGTCGGAAGAGGACGAGTTTAGCCATGCCGACACTAACGGGCTGAATCTTGCTAAGTCACAAATGTACCCAACATTCTTACTAATGAAGTCACAATTACTGATTTGCAAACGGTACTCAGTTGAAATTGGGAAATACAAGTATCCCGCTTATAGCATTCTTTTATCCTGTCTTCAGCTGCCACCAGATACCGAGCTTCATTCCACATTCCTGTCCTTAGGACGAGCCAAATTCATTCGCACTGCAATCGGACTTCTCTTCTACTCATGTTTAGTATCGCCATTGAGCGCAGAAGAACTTGTACGTGAAGGTGGAGTGCAAGTTTTGGCAAATCTTCTTCAAAGTTTTGTGGCTTTTATGTCTTCGTTGGAATGGGAGAAGCTAGCAGAGTCCGAGGCGGCGGTGTCGCTCCATATGGAGAGTTTGGTACATGTAGTACATACCATTGCCGGTGTTTCCTACTACGACTTTGGCCGATCCGCAATAGCAGAGCTTCCCGGATCCTTCGTTTTTTACAGTAATTGGAAAAGTTGTATTGATCTCAAGTTTATTGGTAATAATGTGCATGGATGTAACTTACTGAAACGATTTGCTTTGGAGGGTTTGGTTACCATGGCAAAAAATGTCCAACTTCAAACAGGGCTTTCGCAAACGGGTTTGATATGGAACCTGATACATTGTTGCTTGGACTATGACCCGACACTTGCATTGTCTTGCCTTGATACTGAAGAGTTCGAGAGATCGATTTCACAGAAAGAACTCAATTACTATGGAGGAATGGCCACAAGAGCCCTTGGTATGCTCTGCGGCGTGATGAAAGATGATTTTTCTTCTCCGTATAATGAAGCACTTTTCGATGCCGTGAAACATGTACTGACACCGCCTATTGCAAGAATGCTGAGCAGCAATGACAGCGAAGAGACCCTACGTACACTCAATCTAAATGTCGAATCCCCGATGATTTTGTGGGATGTCAAAATGAGAGGCGAGTTAATGCATTTTATTGCCGAGATGGACTCAAAGACACTTCACGAGGATATATCATTCCACCTGAAGACCGCAGAAGAATTCAAGTACAGCAACCTAGCTGACGAGATAAACATTGGAGGAGTTTATGTTCGACTCTTTAACAATATGGATATAAGAGATGCGATAAGAGAGATCCCTAATACCCAGCATTTCACGCAATCTCTGATTCGATTTATTGGACGGTCACTGCTTAATGACAAGGGGATGTCGGAAGCAATCGAGAGGACGTATGTAGAATCTTGCTCTGAAGATGAAGATGTAGGGACTATGAATATTGACAAAGAAAGGGCCTGGTGCCCAGTGACTGGTGGTGGATTTCAAATGTGTGTAAATGCAATTCTTTGCCTAGCCAAAATTGATGGCTTGGTTGATGATATTCTATGTGAATTGCACGCTGTTGGCATTCTCATCAGCTTGATTATCCTTGACCCTGAGAACCAGGTACGTGAAAAGAATGCAAACTCCCTTCGCATCCTTTAGTATGTTCACTTATTCTTCATTGTTTGGTAGGCATTCCCAATAGCGCTTGATATTCTATCTCAGATTGGAACTAAACAAGCTTTTGCAAGTTCCATCGTGAAACGTGGTTTGCTTCCATGGTGTTTGTCTACCTTGATTTTTCAGCTTGAGGACAACTTTAACGCCAATCAAGATCCCAGATGGTCTGTTTTGGAGACTCTAGCATCGACTTCGCCTGTTGCATCGAGTCTTGTCGAGTCAAGTGGTTGGTTTGAATTACTCAGCGTTCTAACCGGGTGCAGCCAGTTTACAAAGAATCGGGCTGCTAGAGAAGGGGCAACACGGACTATAGCGCGGCTCTTACACGATCCGCAGGTCAGCACTACAACTGCCTCGCTTCTTCAGAGATTTATTCCTACTGCGTTGGTGACACTATTGAAAAACAATGGGCCTGAAGCTCTGGTCTTGGCATTCGACGACGACAGCGAGACCCCAGAACTTGTATGGGACACTTCCATGAGAATTGAATTGAGGCAGTGCATCTCGACTTTCATTGATAAACTGTTCAATCCCAAAAGCCTAAGAATAATGCAGAGCACCAGCTTTTCTTTACCAGCGGACTTTCGCTTGAAATATTGTAAAACAGAGAACGAAATGATTGTTGGAGGTGTTTACTTGAGGCTTTATTTAGAAGATCCGTCCTTTCCTCTTCATGACTACAATGGATTCTTGCAAGCGCTTCTATTCCGATGGTTAGAGGAGATGGAGCAGTCAACTGAACAGCACTTTGTCACCGATAGCGGAAGAAAATCTTCTGAACTTGGTACAGGACCAGGAGCAGTCGAATTAGTTACCAATTCAATTATTTGTACTTGCAAGATCCGTCCTTTCCTACTCGAAAAGTTATCGTCTTGGGGGTATACCAAACATGTTGTCAACTTCATTGTGAAAGCCAAAGCAATGAATTTGATAGAGATGCCTTTACTGAGTTCTTTCCGCGTTTTGCTTCTTCTTTCATCTGAGCTGTTTAATGTGGAAGATCTTGTTACCGTTGTAGATGCAGAAGGGAGAAACGGGGTTGTCGATGCAACGATGAGAGCAATTGACGGAAATCCTCTTCATCCTGATAGTGCGCTGATGGTTGAGGCTCTGAGAAATGTATTCCATACTGCATTAGGAGATGTAGAGTCCTGCGCAACAATGGAGAGAGCTATCAATTCTGTTTCCGACACAGCATTTATGGCATACACAATGGCACCGTCTCCTGCACCTGGTACAGAGTCGGTAAAGAAGATGAAGAAATCAAGTTCTGACCATCCACTTGCGATGATGTTTGGTGATGATGCGCCATCGTCGCCATCATCTCCCAAAAAGACATCAAGAGCAGTCAGGCCAAATAATAGACAGCCCGTTCGGAGACAAATGCATTCTAGTATTTCAAGTCGACCATCCGATCATCCACAACAAAGAAACATAAACCGTCAACTCCGCAGTACTTTTAAGGCTGATCAAGTTGTACACTCAAACACTCCACATGGTCAACCAATGCCGAAGACTGGATCTTCTCATCCACGTCCCGTTCAAAATTCGTTTACGCAAGTTCCAAGGGCGTCGATCACAAGTCATTCTCATCAAGGAGTTCAAGCACCTGCCAACGCGCTTCACGAAACTCGATTAGGCAGCCAGCTTTCTGTACATAACAGTTCAACTTATCAGCCTCAACCCTCGCCACGAAACTTAGCACCTGTCCATGGGACCTCATTCACCAACCCCAACCCCAACATAGCCTCAAATAAAACGCTATCTCGCACTCAAGGGTTGGCCTTGCCTAGACAACATAATGGTCTTCACACCACACTGACACATAGCAGTCAAGCAACTGGTGTTTCTCATACAGTACCATCTCAACCTGCGAAAAACTCCATTTTGCCATCCTCGTCACGTTTAAATTCTGGAGCCAATACCCATCATCTTCATACCACTAGACTTCAGGAATCCCCATTGATAGCTACTGCACAACTATCCCCAGATACCAACGTAGCAGCTCATGACCACCCTTCGCATTATTCGACTTCTGTTCAATATTCTCCAATGGGAGCGCCAATTTCAACGATTTCAGAAAGATCTGTCACAACGATCCCGGTGGATGAACATGCCTCTTCAGCAATTCAACCGCAACATCAATTTCGTCCTCCATATACCATCACAAGCGCTGCCACCAATTATCTTCCTGTGCCGACTCCAACAATGATTGCCGATGATAGAATGAAAACCACTGACGGTGCACCAAATTCTGCTAGAGGCAGGAAAGTATTGTTGGATTCAGCTCTTGCTTGCGGGCTGCCTCAATTTTTAATTAATTCAATTCTCGAGAATCCCAATATCAATAGTATCAAGGATCCGTCTACTGCCAAGGCCCACTCAGTAGAGTTGCTTCATCTTATGCTGAAAGATCCAGGTTATGGCATGCAATTTGAGCTAGTTATCGACGCAATATCTACTGGGAACAAATACAAGCCACAGCCATGGAAATAAAGCATGCAATGTTGAACCATCTTGAGAAATCTCGACTTTTTCTACTACTGCTTTGCGAAAGACCTCGGTATGATCGGTGAAGATCCAGCAAAACATATTTCGGCTACTATGAGCACGTGTACGTGTACGTGTACGTGTAATGAAAAGAAAGTGAACATAAATCATTCTTTCATACGAGTAGTATTAAAAATATATAATGAAGTGAATTGATAGACAACTGTGTAAAATTTGGAGCATCAAGTCCCAAGCTTTCGTCCCGCGAAGTCAAAATAGCTTCTGTCGCCGCTTCCTTCTGTCTCAAAGGGATGAGAAAATTCAAGATTGATTGGACTCATTTGTAATTGAGTTTTTGAACTAGATTTCACTTCATTCCACTTCCTGCGCTCTTTACCAATATCTTCAGCTCTTGATAGCCGATGAATGAATGAATCATTCACACTGCCAACGTTAGAACCATCAATGTTGCGATCCTCCACAGAATACCCCTTGCTTAGTCTTTCTGCAGCCTCAACCTGTTTTTGAGAAGGAGGTTGCAGTAGTTTTGGCACAATTTCCTGCCTTTTGATATGGACGTTACCACCATGAAGCATCCACTCGCCTCGAGTTGAAACATGGCCATTATCTTTCCCAACAAACTGAGCATCAACTTCTATATTCTCCTTTTGATGGCTCCTTTGTAGCCATAGAGGACAAGTTAAGCGTTTCTGCTCCTTCTCATCATGCTCAAATGCATGTTTCTTCATTTTAAGGTACATAGCAATCTTCTCTTTCTCCCCCCTGCATGGAGGGTAAATGCGATCATAGTCACCGCACTCAACGAGTGCTCTATATTCCTCCAAAGAATCTTCTTCATTTGAATCACAGTCCGTTGTTAAATGGGAGTCATTATCGTCCGTAACAACTTCTGTGCCTTCAGTTGCTGCTTCTTCATTTGCTGCTTCATTGCACTGCGATAATGGCTTTTGATATTTTTCTTCCAATCGTCGAACGAGCCAATCCTCATATCCATGATATTTCTGCAAAAGTGCATCAACTTTATCCAGTTTCTCAGGCGCATATTGGGCATAAATTTCGGTGACGAACTCTTCAACATTCACACGAGATGTAGCATTTGGTTTCGATTCTTGCTTTTCTATGGAAGCTACTGGATGCACTATAGAACTTCGGCGATCCATCCGTCTCTTTCGTTCTTCACTTTCATGGCTTTGTTGATCTGTCGATGCGCACTTTAAAACTGATAGTGCTTGGTAAATTACTCTAGACTTTATTGATTCATCAATAGGACTGCCTGTAGCAAAGGAAGGCAGATGATTAACCTCAATCAAATGAGGTTTGCAATTCGAATCGATCATTACATCGATGCCAAGGACTGCAAATGAGCGGCTTCCTAATATTTTTGTATTGTTCGTTTTGGAGTCATTATCATCTTCTTGTCGCTTCGAACCGAGACCAAAAGTTGAATTATACTCCCTGACTAGAATAGGAGCGATACTAAGTACAGTCTTGACACAAATATCTCCAATTTCATCCCATAGTTGATCGGTTAAATCAGAACCTATTTCACCAGATAACCAAGATAGGAACCATGTAATGCTGCGTTTGCTCCCGGAATCTCCACTGTCATCACTGCTCCCTTCGTACTGTTCACTCTGCCTGTTGATAGAGAAGTTAGTGAGATGCATACATTTTTCTTCCATATTCTTTGCGTTAGGCTTGACAAAGTCTTCAGTGCATAAACGGACCAACCCGTCTTTAAAAAGATAGATTCTGAGTGGATCGCAGCAAGTAATCAACACATAAATCCTTAAATCGAATTTCTTGCCATCAATCAAAAATGGGTTGGGGATATATGTTTGGGCAACATGTGTGTTCTTCAAATTTTCGATGTCCTCAAGGTTTTTCGTAAGAAATATTCCCTTTCCTTGAGCCCCTCCATCCGGTTTCACAATTAAGGTCTCCTTGCACTTTCCTGATGGCCCGAAAACCTCCTCTTTCATTGTCGCAAGGTCTCGAGGAATAATATACGTTGTCGGAAAGAATGTGTATTCCTTTTCAAAACCCTTTTTCATCATTTCGAGGCTCTCTGCAAGCCTTGTTTTTCGTGCAATGTTGACCATTCCAGGAAAGTGATTTATTCTTTGCCAAGGCTTAATTGTTGTAAAGTAAGACTGGACGGGAGATGTGTCAATCCATAAAACATTGCATGATTGTTGTTCCTTTTCCGATGCGAATTCATCAATGAGTTTCCATCCAATTTTGAGAGCGGCGGTTTTTACGACAGAATATCTACATGCTGGACCAGCGAAGAACTTGACTCTCTAAAAGATTAAGGATGAGAAGAATGGCTTTTTAAAATTTAGAATAACAGGCCAAGTTCGACTTTACTCACCCTTCGATTTGACCTCGATTTTGATGTGAACAACTGAGCATTAGCATGGGGATTGATTTCTTCTTCATGGTTCTCATGTTCATCCTCCCCATCAGTATCGTGCTCCATTCTTTTCGAAAAACTGCACAAAACTCATAAAAATCCTTTCATTAGAATTTTTGTGGCTTGATTCAATCCACTTGTCACAACTTGCTCGATGATTTCAAGGGCGTCATTCCTTTGAAGGAAGGAAACGGTACCATCCAAATACATCACGAAGAGGATCGGCATTCCTATTGCTTCACCAATGTACTTTGATACAAGATACGAGTCCAAAGTCGTGACGTCGAGTTGTGAATCTGAATGAAAAAAAAGGATTGCCCAAAGTAAACGTACTATTAAAAAATGAGTTATACTGTTATTAATAAAACGTCGGGTTTACCAATCGTCATCAAACTCATCCAAGCTATCAACAGGTTTCGCATCCGGTGCTTCATCATCCGCAGGAGCAGGAATTTCAGGTTCAGCCATTGCTTCATCGTCCGCAGGAACTTCAGGTTCAGCCATTGCTTCCATTTCTGCCATTAATCTTTGCTCTTCAGCAGCCTTTGCCTCCATTTCTGCCCTTTCTTGCTCAGCCTGGAATCTAGCAGCTTCTTGCTCAGCCTGGAATCTAGCAGCTTCCGCTTCATCCTGGAGCCTCGCAGCTTCCGCTTCAGCCTGCGCCGCAGCAGCTTCTGCTTCAGCCTGAAATCTAGTAGCCTCCGCTTCAGCCTGCATCGCAGCAGCTTCTTGCTCAGCTTGGAATCTAGCAGCCTCCGCTTCAGCCTGCGCCGCAGCAGCTTCTTGCTCAGCTTGGAATCTAGCAGCCTCGTCTTCAGCTTCTTCATCCACATGACTTGATTCGACCATTTCTTGATCAACTGGTTCTTCCACTGCCACGCCTGAATCTTCAACTTCAACCTCAATAGGCTTTGGAGCAGGAGGGGAAATAGGTTCACCAGCGGGAGGTGCTCTTGACTTGATAAGTTCAATGAGATCCAACTCCAAATCATCCTTCGCAGTTAGGTAGTCAGTGGATGGAATCCCAGTCGCCTGAGAACCAGCGCGCTGGGCAAGGAACATTTGTTCAACCTGGACAGCAATGTCAAAATCGGGAAAAGAGGCCTTGTCATCACTGGGACTAATGAGAGCTTCAGCAGCAGACTCGCTCACCTCAGCAAGGTCAGTCTTCCACAATCCGACAATTTCATCGACACGAGATGGTAAATATGTACGCGCAAAGAAAGCAGCTTCGGGAAGTCTGTTCGTAGAAATAAGAATATTCACGCACGCCTCAACGTTTCCAGTCAACAAATAAGCCGAGAATGCAATATTAGTCTTCCCATCAACTTCTGCTGACTTTGCAAGTGCCTCCATTCCAGAAAAGTTACCAATTGCACTGTACATCAAGAGAAGACCTGCATAGTCATTGCTGGCAAGACTAGCTGCCTCACAGAGATCAAAGTTACTGTCTCTCAAAGCAGCATCGCTCAGTCTCTTCCACTTTGCCATCGTATCGGTACTGTCCTTGTCTTCTTCCGCAGTTTCTTCCATCAACACGTGAGCTACATCAATATGACCGAGCTCCAGTGCAAGATCAAATTTGTGGTCAGGGTCAGATGTGACAGCCATGGCTTCCTCTTTGAAACCTTGCGACTCAAGAAATCTTGCAACGGTTGTATATTCACTCTCAGGGATAGCAGGAAGCAATTCATTTGCAGAATCAAAATCTCCTCTCATGACTGCAGTTTGATACTCAAGCACAGAAAGCAAGACACGGTAGGAACTGATATTGAGTGATTTGTCAATAAGGTAAACACGGTCCTCCTTTGCAAGATATCCGAGGATGGTGTGCTTGGTAGTTCCACCAGCCGAGGTATCAAGATGAACAAGTGTCTGAATCTGCCCTCCTACGCTGTAGTTGAGACGTCCACCATTGTTCAAGTAAATAAAACAGTCTCCTACCCACTTTCCAGAGCTAACAGAATCATTGATCTCGTACAAAAGATCGAACGTTCCATCAACTCCATCTTCATCAGAAACCTGCCCCATTGCAATTGCGGCAGCAGCTGCTTCAGCATTGTAGCTGAGAACATATGCACCATCCTTGGTGGCAATGCAAACCATGGTTCCACTGTCAGACCAGTAAACCTCCTTTGCAGCAACGTCAATCTTTCGGATAAATATACCACTGTCCCAATCGTAAAACAAAACGGATCCATCTCCACCTCTTACTCCAATCAAATGTCCACCGAAAAGACCTTCAGCGGAAGAAGTAGCCGGCTTGATGGTGTTGGATTCTTTGAAGTTCTTGAAGATCTTTACACGAGAAATGCTTTCACGAATAGCATAGTCACCAGTTCCAGTTCCAGACCAAACGAAATCAAGAGCCTGTCCAAAAGCCTTGTTACGAAGCGCCTGCGAGGTGTAAATGATAAATTCTCCATCACCACAAACAGCAACGAAACGTCCATTGCAGTTATGCTTCAACATCTGAGGGTACAACTCACACGCACCCAAATCACGAGGAATAATCGCAAGACGTTCACCATCAGGAATTCCCTCCTCATCTCCAGTTCCAGATGCAATCCCACGGACATTGGCAGTTTGAATATCATTGTTTTTAGCCCAAACAATTTTTCCGGTAGAATCCATGGATGCAACAGGATCATCACTTCCCAACTCTACAACAACGCAACCTTCATCAAAACCACATGCGAGCATATTAGATTCCTTCGTTGCAGCAAGCGCCCAAGCACGTTCCATACCGTAGTTAAGAGTGGATTCAGCGCGATAGGTGGTGCTAGACCAAAGTCGAACAGTTCCATCTTCAGAGGCGGAAGCAATCAAGGGAAGCTTGGGGTGAAAAAGTACCGCACACACGTTATGAGAGTGTCCCTCAAGCGTATGGACAATAGATTTGGTCTATAGAATGATGGTTTTGGATTCAGAATAGTTAGTGCGCTGGTGCTGTTGAAAAATGATAATCATCTTCATTTCAAGGGTTGATTGACTTACCTGATAATCCCAAATCTTGACAGTCTTGTCATCTGCTCCGGAAAGAATGTAAGGCTTGTCTCCAGAAGGATAGTAATCAACGCAATTCACTCCACGCTCATGACCTTCAAGAGTGTAATGTGCAACAGGAGATCCCAATCCCCAGACCTTGATGGTTCTGTCCAAACTACCACTACAAAAAGTATTAGAATCCTTTGGATTAAATTTGACCTGCATAACATAATGCTGGTGACCCTCAAAGTACTGAGTGCAGTCAAAATCCTTATTCCAGTCCCAAAGCTTGATAGACATATCATCAGAACACGAAAGAATGTAAGGCAAAGAAGGGTGGACCTCAAGGCAACGAATGTAATCCGCATGAGCTTCGATTTCCTTCACCTTCTCCATAGTATTGTAGTTGTAAATGCGCACACGCATATCATCAGATGCCGCGACGAACCACTGCTTACGTGCAATGAATTTTGCGCAACGGACGGGTAGATCCGAAAGTTCAAATGATTTGACACAGGTGCCAGTTTCGTAGTCCCAGATCATGACATTACCGCTGTAAAGAGCTGCAAGAGCCCAAGGTTCCGAAGGGTGAATATCAACGGACTTGACTCTGTCGGACGCAGCCGACAGTTTCTTGTTGATTTCCATGCGAAGAGGCTATGTTAAATCGAAACACATTGTTAGCGCGTTAGATATGAAAATGTGCCATGTATGTTGTTTCACCTGAGTGATTTCCATAAACGGTCATAATCCTTGGCATTGGATAGTGATGATGGTTTCACCCTGCGATTCCCAAGCTGATTCGAATTGATTTGCGCCCTATTCTCAAAGCTTCTTTCCCACCATCGCATAGAATCAAAATATCATCTGATTCTTATCATTTCACGATAGGTTGAAGCGCATCGGCTGCACTTAGCAACGCCGGAGATACGTACCATGTTGGTCGCTGATTTCTATGCCTGTTTGAGTCTGTTGGGGTCTTCCCTTCGCAAAAAAAATCTACAGTTTGTGGGGTGGGTTTCGTTTCAGAGCCTGACCCCTACTCGTTTGAATCTCATCTCAACTTTCTGATTTTTTAGGGCGCCGCTTCTAAACTTAGATGTCAGGAGAAGAGAATGTTCAATCACTACAATTACAACACTGGCATCTGTTGCATTTATTGAATTGGCCCTGTCGCGGTTGAAACCCTCAAAACAATTGGATTGCATTTTGAACTTTTGGCAACGCTTCTAAACTCTAACTCTGACATCTTTATACTGGTACTTTACTGCATGAATCATGATGAGGTATAAAACCCCTCAATACAGAGAGTATCTTAAATAACTTGTAGTAAAACGGTTCTAATGTTAAAAGAAATCTATCTATATCAATATCATATTAAAAGTACGTCAATCCCATAAATTCGTACGTGTAGCCATCAAACGGACGAGCGATCAAGTAGCGTCATTTATACAATTGCTTTTACTCTTGATTTCAACGTCCTTCCCTTCCTCTTTGACTTATGCTTGGTGACAATATTTTGACCCTGAACAAGCATCATAAAAACGAGGAGAACTTGCTGCAAACCAGATGCCGTGAAAGGCTCATCAGCAACAGATGCCAAAACAGTAGCATCTTCCCCTTTCTTCTCATCCTCATGAAGATTCGTGGCCTGGGCGGAGAGAAAAAGTGCACAAACACAAGCCATGGCCTTCAAGGCCATGTTGTGTTTTGCAACCTTTCCGTTGATCTTTGATTCCTTCTTCTCAAGGAATTCATCTACAGCGTCTAGGGCTGTGGTGAAAAAGCCATCCATAACTGAAGCAATGAGCTCCATCTCATCTACGTCCATTGCTGCTTCCGCGCCGGATGTAGGAACTTCCTCAGGATCAAGAGGAACAGGACTTGCACACTGCGATCTATCCTCAAGAGCAGTAGGTGTATGAACACCAGAGTCAAACTTAACAAATGCATGTCCCACAGTTGACTTGAAAGGAGTAGCACCGAAAGTACAGGGCGTACTTGCTCCTGTAATGGCGCTTTCAGCAGTTGACATGTTGTCTCCCACAACAATGTCAGAAGGCAATGCTTTACCCGGGGGAGAACACGCCCAAGAGAAGGCAGAATGGAAGGACAGGTCATCAGGACATTCCTGGATAATTCTTGCCTTTTGATCCGTTGATACATTCAAATCTTCTATAAGTTCTTCCATACGCATTGCATATGCTTCCTCAGCTGCAATACGTGCTGCAAGAGTAGCTTCCCGTTTGATGTCCTCAATCTGTTCTGCTGTCAAACCAGTGGACTTTTTGCATCTATAATCCGGAGTCTGGAGTGCCTGGGTAAACTTTTGAGGAGACATCTTTTGGGACAACTTGATCTTGGCATCATTGGTAGATGCATATTCAGCAGCACGACCATTTCGAGACAGGTTGGAACCAATGGAATAATCATCGTCATCACGAGCAGCAGAGTAATTGTTCACTGTACGACGGGGAACAATCATATCCCTCCTAGGAGCCTGTACACAATCAGTAAATTGTTTCTGATCCGTCACATTTTCATCCACTTCTTCATGAATCGCTGCCGAAAGCGGCGCAAACAAAATAGAAGACGAAAAGGTCCCAATCTCCGTAATACCCTGTTGTTTGTTCATGGGCTGAATCCCAAGTGAAGAAATAGGCAAATGTGTCGATGATCTCCTCGACTTTCCCTTTCCACTCTTCGAAGACGAGAGCGGATCAGATCGTTGCAGCAACTTTTTCATTTTAGGAAGTTTGAGAATGTGCTGGGAGAGAATCTGAGCCTCTTTTCCAGTATACCCCTCTGGAATCCCCACGAGGACTTCTCCACACAGGATACGCGCACACGACCCATCTCTGGTCATGACACTCGCAGTCATGTCAAAATCTGTCAGGGACCGACTTGCGGATGAGCTTCCATGAGGCCTACAAATACCAATGTGCTTCTGATGACGCAAATCCTCCTCGGTCACATTTTCTGGAATGAGATTGATCAAATCTCCTATGGTGGCAGTGGCAGGACGATAGTTGACACGAATCAATTCAAACATTTTAGCGGTAGGCTGTATGACGAGAATGAAGATTGTGTATGTATCGCTGGATGGCGGGGTAACGTGCGGAACGAGGACACGGGATGATCTATTTTTGGGCGGAGGGGTGATTCCCAATCCTTCTCCTTGTTCGGGTGTGTATCTCCGAGGCAGAGATCGTTCTTTCTTGACAAATGCCTGTCCGGGTGTTATAAAGCGTTCGTTATCAAGAACATATCCGAGGCCAGAGTTGACGCTGTCTTCATCGTTGAGGTCGATGATGGTTCCTTGAACGTCCCCACTCATGTTACTGTAGGGCGATGCAGATGTGGTGGGAAAGGACGAGATGCCTAGGTTCCCAACGGAATTGGATTCACACTGATTCCCTGGAGTGCTGGTGCTTCCATTTCCATTGCAATTTTGAATCTTTTGCTGATATAGATGATCCTGCCGAAACTGAGAATTGGCATTTGCATTTGAATACTGCTCCATAGTTCTAGAATTCAAAATGGGAGTAATGTCGGATCCAGCATATGACGGAGTATAAGCTGGTCTAGAGATTCCGATGCGTAAATTCATTGGAGTCCCTTGAGCTAGATAGTCTGATGCAGTAGAAGTGACAGTTTGCTCATCATCATCATCATCATCATCGCCGTCGTTACTATCACAAACATCGTTGCGAGCATTTCCATTTTCTTCGTGGTGACTAAATAAGCTTTGGCCAAGCGGTGACAGCATTGCTTGGACTTCTGCATCAATTTGACTCGGGATACAAGAACCATCGTCTCCATCACTGTCTACAGAACTATCTAGGTCAACATACGCGGACTTGGAAGAATGGCCGGTGGAAGCGATTGGAGTCATGCTGTTCATTGTTGCAGGAGTCGACGGTATCCTTGTGCCCTTGAAGTCCGTCGGAGACGGCATCCCAGTATTCACAACGAGGAATGGCAATCTAACAGCTGACATCTTGTCGTCGAAGCTGGGCGTAGCACTTTCTGGATTGAGAGCGCTAGTGCCAGTACCGGTATTCGTTGTCTTGCTCCCACTCCTATTCTTTTTTAGACGGAACATGATTCTTGTGAGGATTGTGTGGGTGGTGGCAACGTTTGTGTGATGGAGAACCTTTTTCCAAAAATCTGAGAGGAGTCTTATGGCGTGTCTTACAACGCAACGATGATTTTTATAAAATCTCTTCCAGACGAGGCTGTTAAAGCTTCAAGTTGATTTGATGAGGTGGCAACGGATTTTGGATTTTTTAAACAGAGTTTCTGGAGATTTAGAGAAATTTCCAGAATTGTATACGGGTGTGCCAGGTGAGCTATTTATTAGTGACTATTGTGATGGCATTGGTACATATAAATCCTGTGATCTCCATCATGTTCCCTTATTACTTACTTGTTGTTTAAAAATTGTGTGGCTTTTTTGTTCTCTTGTTTAAATTTAAAATTGTGGGCTTGACATAAAACGACGAATAATAAAAATATCCGTTGGGCGCACCTCTAGGCGCACCGGTACGTACGGTACGTTGCACATACGCACGCGCATTTCAGTGCATAACCAGTAATTCTTCTTCTAGCTAGAGAGTGACTCTTATCGTCCATCCGTCCATCGTTGACGGGAGTGATGATGTGTTTGAGGGAGAGATTTTGAGAAAGCACTTCTACACCGACCGGGCCCTGGCGCCCCACGTCGTTGTTGCGTTTTGATCTTTGATCCAACAAGCCCAGCACCTTTTCTCACTAAAATTTTCCGCTCTGGTTTAATTTGTCACCATGGACGCTTACTTCAGTGCTATGGATGCTCTTGGCAGCAAGATCCTCACCTTTTTTGATCCTCAGAATGAGTTCACTGGATACACCCAGGTGCGTGACAGAATGGATCGGCTTTCTCACATCATTGTTGGTCCTCGTCCGAATAATGAAGCATGTCTGCCGTTGGTGTCGTCCAAAGCAAAATTCTGGGATATTATGGGAAGCAGCATGCATGGATGCATAACACTCCTATATTTCCTAACTGGATCTATGGCCTTTGCACACATTTCACGACACTGGATCTCAATCTAATCCAATGAATAATTCATTTGATTGATTGACAGTAAAGTTTATATTTCATTCTAACTTTGTTCATCCATTTGTTTCCGTCTTTGTCTTTCCAGGGATGGGCTTTCACCGATTTCAGCACTGCAATCACCATTGCTTTCGCATACGTTACGTTTGTCGCGGTTGGTTCCAAAGTCATGAAGTCTGGAGTTCCAGCTATGGACCCCTACCCAATCAAGTTCATCTACAACGTATCACAAATCTTCCTTTGTGCATACATGACCATTGAAGCAGGAATGATTGCCTACCGTAATGGATATGGTTCCGTATGTAACGATTACGATGCTACCAATCCCCCCATGGCGAATCTTCTCTGGCTCTTTTACGTGTCCAAGATCTGGGATTTCTGGGATACCATCTTCATTGTCCTTGGAAAGAAATGGAGACAGCTTTCTTTCCTTCACGTCTACCACCATACCACCATCTTTTTGTTCTACTGGCTCAATGCTAACTCTCTTTACGATGGAGATGTATACCTTACTATTCTTTTGAACGGATTCATCCATACCGTCATGTACACTTACTACTTCATCTGCATGCACACCAGGGATCCAAAGACTGGAAAGAGTTTGCCCATTTGGTGGAAATCTTCTTTGACCATGATGCAATTGATTCAGTTCGTTTCCATGATGAGCCAAGCTATTTACCTCTTGACTCATAGCAAGTGCACTGGGCACAGCTACAGAATTACAGCAGTTTATTTTGTTTACATTGTGACTCTTTTTGGTCTCTTTGGTCAATTCTTCGTTGCTTCTTACATGACGCCCAAGAAGAAGAAGTCTGCTTAGAGACGCCATTGGTTCATCA
>Ga0209712_10001402_pt1 | contig 20558 bp, 20 predicted proteins | sample ArcOceMetagenome_FD_187443 | JGI IMG/M metagenome (GOLD analysis project Ga0209712, IMG submission 187443) | Marine eukaryotic phytoplankton communities from Arctic Ocean - Arctic Ocean - Greenland ARC118M Metagenome (SPAdes) (version 2) | ecosystem: Environmental > Aquatic > Marine > Oceanic...
TAGAACAACTGATGCAACATTTATTTGCCACCACAGATTTAGAAAAAAGTTATAGAGTTAATATCAATATGATTGGCTTAGATGGCCGTCCTCAAGTTAAAGACTTGCGGATGATATTAACCGAATGGTTGAGCTTTAGAAAAGATACGGTGGTACGCAGATTACAGTTTAGGCTAAATAAGGTACTTGCCAGATTACATATTCTTGAAGCGTTAATGATTGCCTTCTTGAATATTGACGAAGTCATTCGCATTATCCGCTACGAAGAAAAACCTAAACAACAACTGATGACTCAGTTTAGTTTATCGGATATTCAAGCTGAAGCTATCCTAGATTTAAAACTGCGCCACCTTGCTAAGTTGGAAGAAGTGAAAATCCAAGCTGAGCAAGAAGAGCTTGCAAAAGAGCGTGATGCACTGCAGTTATTGCTAGGTTCTGATAAACGTTTAAAAACACTGATTAAAAAAGAAATATTAGAAGCCGCAGAAATATATGGCGATGATAGACGTTCGCCTATTGTTGCGCGAGGTGAGTCTAAAGCCTTGTCTGAAAAAGAGTTAATCCCTTCAGAAGCAGTCACAGTGGTTCTGTCTGAAAAAGGTTGGGCACGATGTGCTAAGGGCCATGACGTTGATGTTCAAGGTTTAAGTTACAAAGCAGGGGATAGCTTTCAAGCCAGTGCTAAAGGACGAAGTAATCAACAAGTTGTATTTTTTGATTCCTCAGGCAGAGCATTTTCCTGTGATGCCCACGGACTACCTTCAGCTCGAAGCCAAGGAGAACCCTTGACTGGCCGATTTAATATAGTTAGTGGTATAAATGTTGAACATATGGTGATGGGCACCGACGAGCAACAGTATCTAATGGCATCTGATGCTGGTTACGGTTTTGTTGGTAAATTTAGTGATATGGTAAGTAAAAATAAAGCAGGGAAAGCCTACTTATCATTGTCTCCAGCGGCTAAAGTGATTAATCCTCAGCCTGTGTTTAATCTTAAAACTGATTTGTGTCTAACTATTTCAAACGAAGGCAGGATGTTAATGTTTCCGTTACGGGACTTACCAAGTTTAGGAAAAGGAAAAGGTAATAAACTGCTTAGTATTCCGTCAGCAAAGGTCGTATCTAGAGAAGAGTTTGTCAGCGTGTTAGCTGTTATACCACAGGGAGCTAACGTTAAAATTTTAGCGGGTAAAAGAGGTATGACTTTAACCGCTGCTGATCTTGCTCACTATCAAGGAGAGCGGGGAAGACGAGGAAATAAGCTACCTCGAGGTCTACAAAGGGTGGACAGTATTGAAGTCGTAGAAGCAGGAACTGCTCCTACCCCATCAAACGTAAACGATGTTGCTGATGGCAGTGGTTTAAACTAACCTCTTAATTAATACGCTTGCTGCTAAGTGGATATAATGGTTACATCCGCTTAGCTTTTTTACCACTTCAATTAACCATTACGCTCTTTAGTTTATCAAATTAGGTCTATTTTGAATCTTAAAAATTTATTTAAAAGTTTGTCGCTGCTCATTTTTTTGAGTCTTTTTAATACTCCCTTCGCCACTGCCAATGAAGACCCTATTGTCATTATGATTGGTATTGATGGATTACGAGCAGATACATTAGAACGTATGCCCGCACCCAATTTACAGTTACTAGCAGATTTTGGTGTAAGGGCTAATATGATCCCAGCTATGCCAACTAAAACTTTTGTGAATTTTTATTCTTTAGCGACTGGCTTACACCCAAAACATCATGGTTTGATTTCTAATTACCCTTACGACCGAGAATTAGAGCGTAAATTTAATCGTCAAACAGACGTAGGTGATCCTAAGTGGTGGGGCGGTGAACCTATTTGGATAACAGCTGAGAAACAAGGTGTTAAGGCTGCCACTTATTTTTGGGTGGGTTCAGAGGTGGAAATTGATGGTGTACGCCCATCAATTTGGAAACCATATCAACAGAATAAAGATTATGCTGAGCGTGTTGATGAGGTATTGCAATGGCTTGTTTTACCTGAAAAAAAGCGACCTCGGTTAATTACATTGTATTTTTCAGCAGTTGACAGTGCGGTACACAATTTTGGCGTAGATTCGACTCAAGAACGAAAAGCGGTTGCTATGGTTGATAAACACATTGGCGATTTGGTTATGGGCCTCAAGAAGCTAGGCCTTGAACAACACTCAAATATAGTGGTTGTGGCGGATCATGGAATGGCTAATTTATCTGACGACAGAGTGATCAATCTTGATTCATGGGTAGACTTATCTGGTTTTATCGTACCCGATTGGTCAAATAAGAGAGCCTCAGTACACGCTCCATTCTTAAATTTGTATGCAGCACCTGAATTAGTGGATGTAACATATGCGAAGTTACATAAGGTTCACCCTCAAATGCGTGTGTTACGCCGTGGGGACTTTCCAAGTAATTATCATTTTGACCATCCACAAAGAGAGCCTGACCTAATGTTGTTAGCAGATGTTGGTTGGAGTATTTACGCTAGTCGAGATAAGCTTCAGCCTCAATCTATGGCTAAATCAGGTCGGTCCATTGCAACTCATGGTTATGATAATCAAAATCCATTAATGCAGGCTACTTTTATTGCTAGTGGCCCAGCATTTAAGAAAAAAATCATGGCGAGACCCTTTGATAATATAGAAGTTTATGGTTTATTGGCCTGCGCGTTGAAGGTAAAACCAGCCAAAACAGACGGAGATATTAAAAATGTTCAGTACTTCATGACAGAATATTGTCAATCTTCTGAACAATGAGTGCAGTTAAGTAGAGTACTTAGTAGGAAAATTCTTCAGATATTTGCTAATAGTGACATCTTCAGTTTTTCAATTATTTGATTTTCAGAAAATATTCTTTCCCGGTTAAGATCTCAGATTATTTAGGCTCAATTTCTCGCACATGTCGTTTGACAGATAGCAACGAACCAGTTAAACCTAAGGAAACCGAAAGGCCTAAGATCCACAGGAAGGTAGAGAGGCCAGCGCCGGTTAAGTTGAAACTCTTTTGATATAATTCGCTAACTACACTCACACTGCTGCTCATCCACCATAAAAGTAATATAACGGCTATCCATGCTAGCAAACCACCTAAAAAACCATACCAAAAACCTGTGTACATAAAGGGTCGTTGTATAAAGGCATCTGTGGCACCAACCAATTTCATGATCAAAATTTCGTCTTTTTTGCTAAGTATGTTTAGTCTTATTGTATTACCAATAATAAGTACAACCGCTAGAAACAGGAGTATAGCAATAACTGCGACTAAATCTTTAACCACATTAAGTAAAGCATGCAGTCGCTCAAGCCATTCAATGTCTAGCTTGCCCACGTCAACTTCTCTTTCGTCTTTGAGCTTATCTAATAGTAAGTGTGCGGCCACAGGAGTGGTATGACGGCTGGTTGGTGTGACTATCAGCACATTAGGCAATGGGTTGTGATCTAAGTAAGCAATAGCATCAGCAAAACCAGACAATTGCTTGAACTCATCAAGTGCTTGGTCAGCTGAAATATAGTTGATGGAATCAATTTCTGGCCAAAGTTGGATACGTTTTAGTAGTTGTTCAATATCACCATGACTGACTTTTTCTTTTAAAAACAAAGAAATTTGAGACGCTTGTTCCCAACCAGAACTAACCTTTTCGGCGTTTTTTACCATCACATATAGCGTGCTAGGTAGAGTAATGCTTAACCCTAATACACCAATTGTCATAAGCGATGCTGCTTTTGAGCGCCATAATTCACCTAAGCTGCCTAGTGCCTGTCTGAAATGATTAACAAAAAACATTAAAAAACGTTGGTAAGCTGATACGTGATAGATTTGCGCGCCTTGCACTCGACCTTTAAACAAGATGCTCATTTACTGGACTTCTTAATGAGGGAGCTAGTCCGATGCTCTGCTAGGTACACACAGTGATAAGTAGACTTACACATAAAGTTCATCATTTTGAAACTCATCTGCTAGACCATCGGTTATCATCCTGCCTTGTTTGAGTGTGAGTGTTCTGTATTTCATGCGCGCAATCAGTCCAAGGTCGTGAGTAGCAATAAATACAGACACTCCCGCTTGATTAAAATCTTCAAACAGACGAATGATTTCCATTGATAATTTGGGATCTAAATTACCTGTTGGTTCATCAGCTAATAGTAAAGGTGGTTTGTTGACTACGGCTCGGGCAATACCTACCCTTTGTTGTTCACCGCCCGACAACATAGAAGGTAAATTTTTGACTTTATCACGTAGACTCACCATTTCTAAGGCTGCATGCACGCGTTTTGCTATTTCTTTATGAGAATAACCTTCAATAACTAAAGGTAGCGCCACATTGTCAAACACACTTTTGTCCATCAGTAACTGGTGGCTTTGAAAAATCATCCCTATGTCACGGCGGATATAGGCAATTTGATTACGTTGAATGTTGCTTAAATCGTGTCCATTAATCAAGACTTTACCAACAGTGGGGCGTTCCATGATAGATATTAGTTTCAGTAAGGTACTTTTTCCGGCACCAGAGTGCCCGGTTAAAAATGCCATTTCGCCTGGCTTGACATGGAAATCGACCTTTCTTAAGGCTTGTTGTCCGCCGGGATAGGTTTTACTGACTTGTTCAAACTTAATCATGAGTGGTTTCGTTCGTTTTTATTGCTGATGACTAGATTCTGAAAATAACGCATTGACAAAATCTTGGCTATTAAATGGTCTCAAGTCGTCAATGCCTTCGCCTATGCCGACGTAACGAATAGGAATATCAAACTGATCAGCAATCGCAAAAATAACCCCACCTTTTGCGGTGCCATCCAATTTAGTTAAACTGATACCGGTTAGGCCTACCGCTTCATTGAATAACTTGGTTTGGCTTACTGCATTTTGTCCAGTACCTGCATCTAAGGTAAGCATGATTTCATGTGGAGCTTCAGGTGCAATTTTTTTGATTACTCTTACTACTTTTTTAAGTTCTTCCATCAAGTGCTCTTTGTTTTGCAAGCGACCAGCGGTATCCGCAATCAATACATCAATATTTTTTGCCTTCGCGGACTGAAACGCATCAAAGATAACCGATGCACTGTCGGAACCTGTTTGTTGCGCAACCACGGGAATATTATTACGTTGGCCCCAAACTTGTAGCTGTTCAACAGCTGCGGCTCTGAATGTATCACCGGCTGCCAACATAACCTTTTTACCTTGTTGTTGGAATTGTTTAGCCATTTTTCCAATCGTGGTGGTTTTACCTACGCCATTCACGCCAACCATTAAAATAACAAATGGACCTGACTCAGTTTTGAGTGTTAAAGGAGACTCTACTTTCTTTAATATATCAGCCATTTGTTCTTTTAATAATTGATATAGGGCGTCGCCATCTTTTAATTGTTTGCGGTCTGAGCTTTCAGTTAATTGCTTAATGATTTTGACTGTGGTGTCCATACCTACATCAGCCACTAACAATTGTGTTTCTAATTCTTCAAATAATTCATCATCGATGGCTTTACCACGAAATAAACTGATAATACCACTACCGATACTTTCCTTAGTCCTAGACAGGCCGCGTTTTAATTTTCCTAAAAAGCCAGATTTTTCAGCATTTTGTTGTTCCATTAACGGTTTATCTAACGCTGCTGGTGCTAGTTCATTAGTTACCAATGAGGTATTTTCGACCAATGGGATATTTTCAATGGCGGACTCAGTGACAACTACATCAGTCTCTAACTTTGGAGCGGATGCAGCACATTCTTGGCCATTCGTTGGTGAATCATCTGTGTTACTTATTATGTGAGAATAATTTTTTTCAGTTGTTGAAGCCGCTTCTGTTACCTTTTGAGTAGGAACTCGAGGTGCTAAAAGACTTGTCGAGTTAGTTTGCTCTGGTTGCGTTTTTTCATCAGTTTTTGCAATTGATCTATTATTTTTTATAAACTCCGATTCTGTATTGACTTGTTCATCTGCCGTCTTAGTAGTGGGTTTATTATCGACAGGAGACTCTTCTTGTTGCTTATCTTTTTTGAGCCATTTGAAAAACTTTGACATACCGGTGAGAAATCCTAAGTAATTGGGTAAACTATTTAAATCATTTCTTAATAATAGCATTTCTATACCAAATGAAGCGAGGCGAAAAACGTTCATCAAACAGCAGCGCAGCAGCTAATTCAAAACTTAGCGGCGCAGTGCGGATCATCAGTGGGCGTTTTCGTGGACGTAAACTGCCAGTTATTAATGTTCAGGGCTTACGTCCAACTACGGATAAAAATAGGGAAATGCTATTTAGTTGGCTGATGCCGTATACCTTAGATGCAAGGTGCTTAGATGCATTTGCGGGCAGTGGTGGGTTGGGTTTTGAGGCTTTGTCACGCTATGGAAAAAGTTGTACTTTTATTGAGTTGAATAAAAACGCAGCAAAGAAAGTGGCAGAAAACATTCAATTATTAAACTTATCTGCCGAGCAAGCAAAAATCATACAAGGTAATACTTTGGATACGTTAAATAACTTAAATCAGCCATATGATTTAATTTTTCTCGATCCACCGTTTAATCAAAACTTACTGCCTCAAACGATTCAACTCATAGATAAAAACATTTTATTGTCTATCGATGGCGTTATTTATATCGAGTGTGAAGGTCACGGAGTCAGTTACTCAGTACCTAACAATTGGCGATTGATTAAAGAAAAGCGTAGCCCGCAGATTTTAGCTAGGGTTTATCAACGTGATAGTTGATCGCAATCTATATTGCAATGCCTATGTTGCTCATTCCTTCTGCGGTGGCTAATTGCTTCAACTGTTTGCAACTTTCTGCATTTTTTGCACATTTTGACAATAAGAGTAATAGTTCTTGTTGAGTGTCGACTTCCCATTGCATTAACGGGTGTTGTTTAATATCTAGGTCGTTGACTTCCTCATCAGTGATTGCTTCGATAAACGCTTCTACTCCACCTTGAGATAGTTTACTTACGACGACCGCCCCTTGAGGGTCTTCACCTTGGATCAGCAAAATAGTTGCGGATAGTGACATAGCCATATCGATTGCCGGATATACACCATAATTATCAAAATCGCTGGCATCAGGAACTGCGTCTTCCACTTTCTCTAATTGGGCGGCAAAATTTATCTTTGCTTTGGGTACAGCTAACCACTCCCAAATTGCATTTAGACTATTACGATATTGCGCAGGATCAGCAAATTCTGTAGCCTCACAAAAAAGCACATAGTTGGGTAACATCCGTTCTACAAGTGTGGCTGAAAAGGCGACTGCATACCAACCTTCTAATTCTCTAACTTGTTGGAATATATTTAGTTTTTTGTTCAAAATTTGTCTCATTAATATTTTTAGGAGCTATTCATTCCTTGTTATAAGTTCAAGGCTAAACTGTTTACAGCTACATTACCCCGATGAATAATATTTACCTATTTCGTCCAATAATATTTGAATGAAAATCATTATCAAGAGCATGTTCATCAATTTTATTCTTATTATGACTATTAGTCCTCTATTACCTAATAATTATATAAAGTGTTAGAAAGTATCATTACAGTCGTTGAGGTTAACCATATTGCTGTTAATGGCAAATACCAATCTTTACACAGGCTATGCTCTTGATGTGCTACTAATATAAGTACTACTGAGACAGAAGGGTTCGTTATCATAGGTGTAACTAGTGCCACAATAAATAGTGCAACGCCGGAGGCTAATAACTAAAGGCTACGGAAATATCATTTTCAAACTAATATAAAAAAGAATCCCTCCTGTTATGCCAACAACTTATTAGTGAGCGTTTAAAAAGCTCAACATAAAAATGATGGTTCCCTTGCTAATATTCTTCTTATACGCTCAGGCTCAGTGGTCTTCAATTCAGCTATAGATACTAGCAAATTACTCAATGGCCCTATAATCACAACTAAGGTGATGCTGGCAGGCCATGTGGCCATATGGTTCTTCAAAAAACATACGGTTTAAATGAGTTTATAACACGTTTATGTTCTAAATTTTTTTTGATTTCAACCACTTGATCATTTAATAATAAATTACATTATGTATTCAGTTTTACGAATGTCAGTTTGTATTAATAAAACTAAAATTTTGTGCTGTACTAAAAGATCCTTAAACATCTTTAGAAAATAATAGAAGTGAATAATGAACTATATGGCTGTAGAGGAAGCGGCTGAATTTCTTAATGTTCAGGATGTAAGGGTTCAAAGGCTGAAAAGAAAAAGTTATTTGCCTGCTGCTGATAAAGATACCGATGCAAGATTTCTTCTAATAAAAAAAGCAGCAGAGAAATATAAGGAACCTGCTAGGCGTTCAGGGGGTTTATAACTTGTCTGAATGATCGAAAAGGCGGGTTGATTTTTACCGCCATTCCGATGCTCCTTATTCTTCTAATAATGCACGAGCTATAGTCCTAAATCCTTGAGCAGTTGCACCTACAGGCATATATACTGTGCCATTGGCGTTGTATGCAGCAGCTAGGTCAATATGTAACCAACCTTTTCCTTGTTCGTTCACAAACCTTGATAAAAACCCTGCCGCGTTAGATGCACCACCACCACCACCACCTTTTTGTGATTTGCTATTTGCAGTATCAGCAAAGGCGGAAGGGCATTTGTTTTGGTGCCATTTTTCCAATGGCAAACACCATGAAGGCTCAAATTCTTGGGCTGAGTAATTTAAAACTCTTTGTTGCAATGCTTTGTCTAACGCGAAGAAAGCATTGTATTCTTCTCCTAAAGCGACCATTGCTGCACCTGTAAGCGTAGCCGCATCTATAATTAGTTTAGAGCCTGTCTCAGTCGCTGCCATTAAGCCATCAGCTAATACTAATCTACCCTCTGCATCAGTATTGACGACCTCTACAGTTGTGCCATTTTTATAGGTGATCACATCACCTAATTTGTAAGCGTGACCGCTAATGAGGTTTTCTGCACAACATAAAAATAACTTAACCCTTTTATTCAAACCTCGCAGAATAGCTAAGCCAAGCGCGCCAGTGACGGTTGCTGCACCACCCATATCACACTTCATACTCAGCATACCTTCACTGCTTTTAATGCTATATCCACCGCTATCAAATGTAATGCCCTTACCCACTAAGGAAGCTGAAACAGGTGCATCGATATCTCCAGTTGGGTTATAATCGATTTCAAGCAACACAGGGGGGCGGACGCTACCACGACCCACATGATAAATGCCCATCCAGCCTTGTTCTTTGAGTGCTTCGCCTACCCATCTTTTGCTGCTTATGTGCTTTTTATCTATCGAGTTAAGCCAGTCTTCACAGTTATTAGCAAGGATTTCTGGTGATAAATCTTCTGGAGTCGCATTGGTGATATTGCGTGTAAAGATCATAGCTTGATAACGGTGCGATAATTCATTTGCATTGTCATCATCACACCACTTGATATGATGCTGTTTATTGATGGTGGTAAAGCTTTGAGCTAAAGCCCACTGCTGCTCAATTTCCCAGTTACCAATCAACTCAACTTGCATTACACCTAAGCTATCAAGACTGCGCGCAGCTTTTTTGATATGACTTAAATTGTTCTCCGAATCCACCAAGTGAATTTGCGCGGTTTGGCCATTAACAGACAAAACTGTTCCAGCTGAATAATAATCGGCTGGGGCTTGGTTGGTAATAGAAACAGATAAACGAGACATAACTACTCCATCTAATTGAAAGTAGTTAGAATAGCATGACGTTTATAGTCAAACATTATTTTAAGTAGCTACTATGCAGTTCTCTTCTACTCTCATTCAAGGCACATTGATAAAACGATATAAACGTTTTTTAGCTGATGTGCAATTAACTGATGGCACTATTGTCATCGCACATTGCCCCAATACAGGGGCAATGACAGGCTGTGCAGAGCCAGGGTGGAAAGTCTGGCTATCACCCAGTAATAATCCAAACCGTAAGTTGTTATATACATGGGAAGTGGTATTAACTGATCAGCTTCATTGGATTGGGGTAAATACTCATAAAGCCAACGCATTAGTCAAAGAAGCAATACAGGATAAAAAGATACCTGAATTAATTGGCTATCAAAATTTGCGTGCTGAAGTAAAGTTTGGCGAAGAAAATAGCCGTATTGATTTTTTACTCACAGCTCCAGAAAAAGTGGATTGTTATGTTGAGGTTAAGTCGGTAACTTTACTGAATAATAATCTAGGATATTTTCCTGACGCAAAAACCCTTCGCGGGCAAAAGCACTTGCGGGAGTTAAGTTATATTGCAACACAAGGGAAACGTGCCGTATTATTTTTTTGCGTGCAGCATTCAGGTATTCAATCAGTGCAAGTGGCAAATCATATCGACCCCGACTACGCCCAAGAGTTCAAACAAGCTATGCTTAGTGGAGTACAAATTGTATGTTACAGTTGTAATATTAATTCAGAAAAAATATATATAAATCAACCTTTGCCGTTTTTTTCATAGGATAAACATTGTTTTTTCTGGTAAGGCCTCCATATACGGGACCAAGATATTATTTTTCACTGTAACGGACGATGCTAAGAGCAAGTAATTGCCTGTGCTGAGGCTTTTAGTATACATAGCCGCTTGCATAAAACAGCTCATGCCATAGTATAGGAGAATTGGCATATGCCAACAGATAAAACGAATAAAACACTTGGATTATTAGCGCTAGCCGGTTTAACTCCTTACGAGGAGAAAAAAGGCGAAGAGTACATGAACGAAAAGCAAATGGAGCATTTTCGTTTGCTATTGAAGGCTTGGCGTGATCAACTTCGTCAAGAAGTAGACCGTACAGTGCACCACATGCAAGATGAGGCGGCTAATTTTCCTGACCCCGTTGATCGTGCAGCACAAGAAGAAGAATTTAGCTTAGAGCTACGTACTCGTGACAGAGAACGAAAATTAATCAAAAAAATCGAAAAAACACTTAAACGTATCGAAGAAGACGATTTTGGTTTTTGTGATGAATGCGGTATTGAAATCGGTGTTCGTCGCTTGGAAGCAAGACCTACAGCAGATATGTGTATCGATTGTAAGACAATGGCAGAAATCAAAGAAAAACAACTTCAAGGTTAATATTGTATTTTACCCCAAGCGGTTACCAATTCTTTAATCAGTCGTTTGGGGTAATACTTGTGTTTTATGGCTACTTTACTCAAATCCTTTCATTTGAAAAACGTTAGCGATAAGAGTGGGTACATTGGTCGTTTTGCACCATCTCCATCTGGCCAATTGCATTTTGGCTCATTGGTCACTGCATTAGGTAGTTTTTTACAAGCAAAAAGTCAAAACGGGCGATGGTTACTCAGAATAGAAAATATTGACTCCCCACGGGAAGTTGTAGGTGCAAGCGAGTCGATTATGCGATGTCTTGAAGCGCATCATTTATTCTGGGACCACGAAGTAGTTTACCAAAGCGACAGAGCCGATTTATATAATGAAAAGATTCAATATTTAACTAGGCAAGGTTTAACCTATCAATGTCAGTGTAGCCGAGCTATTTTGGCAAGTCTAAAATTTGGCCAAGCGTGTGTTTGTGCTCATAAAAATCTAAACACTGAAAATCCAGATAATGATAGCAGTGCGATAAGATTCAAACATCATGATATCCATCAACAGTTTTATGATGAGTTATTAGGCCAAATTAATTTTTCTATGCTTGAAATACCTACACAGTTTACTATTAAGCGAAAAGGTAATTTGTTTGCATATCAGTTGGCTGTGGTAGTCGACGATATTCAGCAAGGGATAACTGAGGTTGCACGTGGGGCTGATTTACTAGACGCAACATTGTTTCAACTAGCCTTATATCAAGCTTTTGATAAACCAGCCCCGAAGTTCTTACACTTTCCTGTAGTGGTGACTGAACCCGGTAAAAAACTGAGTAAACAAAATCATGCTTGTGAAATAAATCCTAATGATGCCCGTGCTAACCTGATAAATGCACTTAAATTTCTTGGCTTTTTACCCACTAAATCGTTGCAACGGGGATCAGCACAAAATATATTGAATTGGGCTATCTGTGAGTGGGACTTGAGAAGAATACCTGCTAAAACAGAGTGTATTGACAATAGAATTGGGCACGCAGACAGTATATGATTAGCGCCAAATTTTTATGCTTAAATTACAAATACATAAAAGATAAAAACTCAACAGGCCCAAATAAGGAGCAAAGTATATTATTTCTCGTGTAATTGACAAAGTCAGGAGCGTTCTGCGCGCAAAAAAACCAGACAAGCCCGATACGCTTGTCGCGACTGTCATTCCCCGTGCAGAGCATTCCGTTTCTCGTGCTTCAATGAGTGAGAATGCACTTAAAGTTCTTTATCGCTTACATAATAGCGGCTATCAAGCATATTTAGTTGGTGGCTGTGTAAGAGATGTATTATTGGGTAAAGAGCCAAAAGATTTTGACGTGACTACTGACGCCACACCAGAACAAATTAAAGGGCTGTTTCGTAACTGCCGATTAATTGGGCGTAGATTTAGGTTAGCCCATATTGTATTTGGCCGAGAAATTATTGAAGTGGCTACTTTTCGAGGTCATCATGAAAATAACGATGAAGGTGAGTCTAAGGTCAGTAAACACAGTGACCATGGTCAACTACTGCGGGACAACGTATTCGGTAGCATTGAAGAAGACGCACAACGCAGAGATTTCACTATCAACGCTATGTATTACAATATTGCGGATTATTCAATCAGTGATTTTGCAGGTGGCATGCAAGCAATCAAAAATAAAGAAATTACGCTCATAGGCGAGCCTGAAACCCGGTATCGTGAAGATCCGGTTAGAATGCTCAGAGCGGTAAGGTTTGCTGCCAAGCTTGATATGCATATTAGCCCTCAAAGTGCTGAGCCAATAAAACGTTTGGCACCCTTAATGGCAAACATTCCACCCGCCAGATTATTTGAGGAAATACTCAAGTTATTGTTATCGGGACAAGGCTTAGCTACTTATAAATTATTGTCAGAATTTTATTTATTTGAATCGCTGTTTCCGCAACTAGCACCCCTGTTGTTACAACCAGGTAGTCGCGAGAATCAATTTGTAGAGCAAGTACTTATTAATACCGATAATCGGATTAATACAGGGCAAAGAGTGACACCGGCATTTATTTTTGCTGCGTTTATGTGGTATCCATTAGAAGAGCGTTGCCAACAACTAATGGTAGAAGGTGGGTTGAATCATTTTGACGCATTTAATCTTGCGCTCAACGATGTTATGCATCGCCAAATTCAGCGGATCATGATCCCGAAGCGTTTTAGTACGCCTATTCGGGAAATTTGGCAATTACAAAATCGTTTACCTAAGCGTTATGGTCGCAGAGCATATCAAATACTTGAACATCCAAAATTTAGAGCCGCATATGATTTTTTATTGTTGCGTGGCAAGATTGAAGGCGGCGATTTATTTGAATTAGCTGAATGGTGGACTGATTTTCAAGAGGCAGACGAAGATGAACGTAAGACTATGCTAGAAGTCCTTCGTGAACGGGAAGGTGCTCCTGCTCGACGCCCAAAACGTAACCGCAAGAAACCTAAACCCAAAGTATGATCGAGGTTTATATTGGCTTGGGCAGTAATTTAGCGCTGCCTAAAAAGCAAATACAGGCTGCTTGTACAAGTTTAGCAGCGTTACCTGATACCATGTTGATCAAAGGTTCAAGCTTGTATCAAAGTCAACCTATGGGCCCACAAGATCAACCCGACTATGTGAATGCTGTTGTACTAATAAAAACCGCACTTTCGCCACATAAATTATTGCAACAAACACAGTTGATAGAAAGTCAACAAGGTCGAATTCGCAAGGCCAAGCGATGGGGTCCAAGAACTTTAGATTTGGATCTGTTGTTGTTTGGTCAACAACAGATTGATGAGGAGGCTCTAACGGTTCCGCATCCTGGTATGAAACAAAGAGAGTTTGTACTTTACCCACTGTTTGAAATAGCTCCCGATTTAATTTTTCCCTGTGGTGAGAAATTAGCCGATGTCGTAATCGGGTGTCCGATAAATGGGTTACAAGTGATGACTGACTCAGTACTAATCTAGAAATTCTGAAAAAAACTACGTAGTGCGTTATCTTTACGTTTTCTAATTAAGCAGTAAATAGTATTATTTTACTATGTCAAAAATTGGAGCATGTCTAATGAAAAAAGTAACGACTTCAAGCTTGCTAAAAATGAAGCAATCGGATATTAAAATCACTGCTTTGACCGCTTACGATGCCAGTTTTGCAAAATTATTTGATGAGCAAGGTATTGATGTCTTGTTGATTGGAGACTCACTTGGCATGGTATTAAAAGGTGATGACGATACATTAAGTGTTACCCTTGAAGAAATTGCGTATCATACTCGTTCTGTTAAAAAAGGTGTTGAAAGAGCCTTCGTTGTGGCTGACATGCCTTTTATGTCCTATTCAACCCCAGAACAAACCTACCTCAGTGCTGCGCATCTAATGCGTGCAGGGGCAAGTATGGTAAAGGTAGAAGGTGGTAATTGGCTATTGGATACGATTAAAGGATTGAATGACCGCAGTGTACCAGTGTGTGGTCATTTAGGTCTTACACCACAGTCAGTACATGTATTTGGTGGATTTAAAGTACAGGGCCGCAATGACCAACAAGCTGAAAGTATCCTTGAGCAGGCCAAAGAATTAGAAAGAGCAGGAATACAGTTATTAGTACTTGAGTGTGTTCCAATAGACTTAGCTGCCAAGATAACTCAAAATCTGAGTATACCAGTCATTGGTATTGGGGCAGGGTCGCAAACAAATGGGCAAATATTGGTGATGCACGATATGTTTGGTATAAGTGCGAACTACATGCCGAAGTTTTCCAAGAATTATTTGCAGCAAACTAACAATATGCGTGAAGCCGTGAGCCAATATATTCAAGAAGTGCGTGATGGGAGTTTCCCCTCAGATGAGCACAGTTTCAATTAGTGCACGATTACATCCTTTCAGTGTTCGCTAACAACACATTATTAAAGCAATAAACCACTATGCAACTTATCAGTGACATTATAGAGCTACGTGAAATTAGACGTACTTGGCAAAGCAGTGCCAAAGTAATTGCATTTGTTCCTACTATGGGAAATTTGCATCAAGGTCATCTAAACCTTGTTCGTGAAGCCAAGAAACAAGCAGACATTGTGGTGGTGTCTATATTTATCAATCCCATGCAATTTGGTCCTGATGAGGATTTAGAGGCTTACCCTAGAACTTTACAAAGCGATAAGCGTTTATTGGGAGACTTAGGAGTAGATGTCCTATTCATGCCTAAAGCTACCGACATTTATGCTAGAGGGTTAGAGCAACAAACCTTTGTGGAAGTACCAGGTTTGTCTTATATGATCTGTGGTGCTAGTCGCCCAGGACATTTCCGTGGTGTCGCAACCATAGTGTGTAAGTTATTTAATATGGTACAACCCAATTTAGCCTTTTTTGGTGAAAAGGATTTTCAGCAACTACAGGTTATTAAAGCTATGGTAACTGACTTATCAATGAACCTAAAAGTATTTGGTATGGAAACTACCAGAAATGATGACGGTTTAGCGATGAGTTCAAGAAATCAGTATTTAACCAATAAAGAACGTAAATTAGCACCTACTCTATATGAAAATATGCAGCAATTAGCCAGCGAAGTACAGATGGGTCGTAGGGATTTTTCAAAAATAACTCAAGAATATAAATTGCAATTAGCTAAGCTAGGATTTAATCCTGACTATCTTGAAATTCGTAACGTAGAAAATCTGTTACAGCCAGGTCATGAAGACCAACACCTAGTGCTATTAGCCGCGGTATTTCTAGGAAAAACTCGTTTGATTGATAATTTGCAGATGAGGTTGTAAATAAGAATATTGGTATAAGCCAACCTAGCTTGCTTTTTTATGTTTCATACAAAGTTTTTTCCAAAGTTTTGTATTGCTGGCAATCGCAATTTGCTCATCCAGTATATTTTGTAAGTCTGTTTCAGACGTTAACGGATTAGCCAATACTACTCTGAATACTGTAATCGATTGGTCTGGATATATTTCAGTTGTTAGCCGAGTGCGGGAGACAAATGACTTACCAGCCTCTCTTTGTTTTTTTTGTACGCTTATAGTCAGATTATCTAATTCTACATTTAAACCAACACTGACCTTTGGTTCTATTTTCATTTTTGTTTGAACATCCTCAGGGTTCACTCTGTAGGTCAATAAAGACAAAGTGGGAGGTGTGATAAGTTCAAAGTCTGGATGTGCCTGAATCATTCGCGCAAATGTTTTGGCTTTTTGTATACTTTGATTAATTAACAGTTCATAACCTCGGCGGCCAAATATGTGCAAAGAGGCATATACCATCATCGCCATACCATTTCGTGAACCTTCTAATGTAGTGGCACCTAAATCTTTAGATCCTGCGCGAAGAATATATTGGGCATGATGGCGCACAGCATTACTATCATCAGGATCTTTGAATAACACCATACCAGCTCCCATTGGCACATACATCTGTTTATGAGCATCAATGGTCACAGAGTCTGCTTTTTCAATACCTTTAAGTAAACCTCTATGCTCGTCAGAAAACAAGGTTGCTCCACCCCAAGCTGCATCCACATGAAAGTGGCAACCCAGTTCTTTTGCTACATCTGCTAGTTCGTCTAACGGGTCAATATGTCCTGTTTCAGTGGTTCCTGCGATACCAACAATAGATAATATCTTGTTACCATCTTCTTGGTATTGCTTGCCTACGGCTAAGGATTTCTCAGCAGATAAACGTTGTGTAGGGCAGTCTATTGTAATCATTTGTTGTCGGCCTAAACCTAATATATCAACTGTTTTAGATAACGAATAGTGGCCTCGTTTAGAGGAGATAATACCCATTTTTTTATAGCCATAATGCATCATGCCTGCCGCCATACCTTCCTGAGCCACACCTTTAAATTGAGTCGTGGCAGGTAGCGCTTTATTTCTTGCCACCCATAAAGCCGTGATGTTGGCGATAGTTCCACCGGAGCAAAAGGCCCCCAAAGCATGGTTCGCACTGTGTAAGTAGGTGTGGTAAAAATCCCCAGGTTGCTTATAAACCAACTCATGCATCATGCCAAGCATTTGACGTTCGAGTGGAGTGAACGCTTTAGATGTTTCGATCTTTACTAAGTTTTGGTTTAATCCCACCAATAGTTTGGCTAATGGTAAATGAAAGTACGGCAATGCTGAGGTCATATGACCAATAAAACTGGGGGAATAGGTATTGACCGAGTTAGCTACTAACTTATCGAGGAGGTCTTCAGCATGCTTTGAGACGAACTCAGGAGACTCAGGTACTGAATACTCAGCGAAACTTTTTTCAATTTGTGCAAGAGAGTTCACTTTAGTCACCACATGCTGGGACAGGAAATCTGATAGATTATTAGATAAGTGTTGTTCAATCTGTGCAAGTTTAGAATCTTTGCCTTCAGGCATAGTGAACACCTTGTATAAATGCTCTAAACTAACCTCAGCTTCACCCATTGTTGTAACCCTATTTGAAAAATTTCTGATCATATATTTTACCTTAATTCCTGCTTTACACAATAAATGCTTATATCTCCAAGCTAAAGAGCAAAAAAGTAATAGGTAATAATCAATTTTTCAGTTGAAATAAACTGTATTTAGTCACCGTGTCAGTCATTTTGAATGATATTAATATAGCCTATAATATCAATTTGAGTTTGTCAGATATGACTAATTGAGACACCCTAAAGTTTTTTAATCCTAGCTTAAGAATTACTCGAATACTAAACGGTTTTACGTTGGGATAAATGTACTAAATTTACTCGTTGCCTTTCCAGAAGTTGGGGTGCTTTGCTAACCAAAAAGGGTATGATTTATAGACGGCATTCTGGTTACATACACCTGCAATAGAGGTAATCACTAGATGATAAAGCAAAAAAATAGTGTAAATGAAGATTTTACTTTAGACAATATCGGGTAAAGCAGTATGGTTTTTTATGCGTACTATTATAATTTTGCCAACAGTTGCCAGCTACTTTGTCCGCTTTGCCAGTACTTACGTTCGAAGGGTGTAATTGGTTTATCGCTCTCAAATATACTGATTTGATTACTGACATTGGCAATAGCTAAAGCGGCTGAGAAATCCTGTATATATAGCTGCCAATTACTTCTTACTTCAAGTATTCCACCCAATTTCAATATGTCCTGTAATGCGGATGAGGCATACCAACGACGTTGTAGGTGTGCTGATTTAGGGTAAGGATTGGGATAAAGTAAATAGTGTTTAGTTAATTTTTTATCAGCAGAAACCAGTAATCTTAAAAAATCACTGAGATCTGCACGCAACACCAAGTAGTTTTGTAAAGTACTCGCGTAAGCTTGATGTTTGTCCGTACGTAAAGCTGATTTATCAATACCTATTACGCGAGCATTGGGATGGGCCCGCGCAATATTCACCGTACTTTCACCTACGCCACAACAAGAGTCTAATATCAGCTCTCCCTGCCAATTTCCGAGCCAATTAGCTGCAGTTTCAAAAGCTTGTTGTGTATGAGCTGATAGTGGCTTCTGACTTGCTCTGGCAAGTTGTCGAGTAACAACCTTGTGCAAATTAGGGTGAATACCTGTTTGATCTTTCACCTACGCCACAACAAGAGTCTAATATCAGCTCTCCCTGCCAATTTCCGAGCCAATTAACTGCAGTTTCAAAAGCTTGTTGTGTATGAGCTGATAGTGGCTTCTGACTTGCTCTGGCAAGTTGTCGAGTAACAACCTTGTGCAAATTAGGGTGAATACCTGTTTGATTGGTACTAATGGTGCGTGATTGTTGTTGCATTAACTACGAATACCTACACCACGATTGATGAGAGAATATGCCCAGCCAAGTAACACTAGGTTAAAGCCTATTAATATGCCTAAGGACACATAGAAGTTAATATCTGATACACCTAGAAAACCGAATCTGAAGCCACTTACCATATACACGATAGGATTAATTTTACTCACCCACTGCCAAAATTCAGGTAATAAACTTAATGAGTAAAAAACACCGCCTAAGTAAGTTAATGGTGTGAGAATGAAGGTGGGTACAATACTCACATCATCAAATGAATTGGCGAAGATGCCATTAATCAATCCAGCAGTAGAAAATAATATTGTGGTTAGCAACAAAGTAATAAAGATAATCAGCAAATTGTGAATATGTATATCTACAAAAAATAGCGATACGATAGTAACAATAATGCCAACCAACATTCCTCGAGCGACTCCCCCCCCTACATAGCCAGCAATAATTATCCAATTTGAAACGGGTGCCACGAGTAATTCCTCAATATTTCTTTGATATTTAGCGCTGAAAAAAGAAGAGGATACATTAGAGTAAGCATTGGTGATCACTGCCATCATAATTAAGCCTGGCACAATAAACTCCATATAACTAAAGCCGCCCATTTTGCCAATTCTACTACCGATTAAATTACCAAAAATCACAAAATATAGTGACATGGTAATGGCAGGTGGAAGTAGCGTTTGGATCCAAATTCTTAAAAAACGTAAACACTCTTTGCGCCACATTGTCCTAAGGGCTACCATATTTAGGCTATTCATTGGCGTCTCCTACAACTTGGTTTGTGGTTGAATTAACATCTTTTGAGACTCTTCCTGACTCGACCATTCTAACGAATAATTCTTCTAATCTATTTGATTTATTTCGCATGCTCAATACTTGTATCTCTTTTTGAGTTAACTGTTCAAAAACTGAGTTGAGACCGGCCTCCTTAGGTACATCGACTTCTAAAGTATGCTCGTCAACTAAACGACTTTCAAAGCCATCTAAACTTAAAGAGACTAAGTTTTTAGATAAGTCCAGTACAATAGTTTCAATATTCAATGTGGCAAGTAAAGCTTTCATACTGGTATTTCTGACAATGATACCTTTATCAATAATGGCGATATTGCGACATAACATTTCTGCTTCTTCAAGATAGTGTGTGGTAAGAATAATCGTCACACCTTGGCGATTAATCTCTTGTAAAAAAGACCACATGGAGCGACGTATTTCAATATCTACACCCGCTGTAGGTTCGTCAAGAATAAGCATTCTTGGTTCATGCATGAGCGCTCTGGCGATCATTAATCGCCTTTTCATGCCCCCAGAAAGTTGCCTAGCAGGTGAATCACGCTTGTCCCACAAGTCGAGTTGTTTAAGGTATTTTTCAGCTCTGGGTGTAGCAATATTTTTAGGTACTCCATAATAACCAGCCTGATTTAGCATGATCTGAATTAAAGGTTCGAATTGATTAAAATTAAATTCTTGTGGTACCAGCCCAATACAAGATTTTGCCTCAATGGGCTGCTTCGCTAACGAGTACTCAAATATATCAACCTCTCCCTGAGTTTTATTCACCAGCGAGCTGATAATCCCAATGGCAGTTGATTTTCCGGCACCATTAGGCCCAAGTAAAGCAAAAAAATCTCCTTGCTTTACTACTAAATCAATGCCTTTTAAGGCTTCGGTACCACCCTTGTAGGTTTTGGTTAATCCTTTGATACTCAGTGCGTTCATATTGACTGCCAGATAATGTGTGAATCGAAATTAAGATATACCTATGCGTTTAGT
>Ga0209712_10001406_pt1 | contig 20536 bp, 23 predicted proteins | sample ArcOceMetagenome_FD_187443 | JGI IMG/M metagenome (GOLD analysis project Ga0209712, IMG submission 187443) | Marine eukaryotic phytoplankton communities from Arctic Ocean - Arctic Ocean - Greenland ARC118M Metagenome (SPAdes) (version 2) | ecosystem: Environmental > Aquatic > Marine > Oceanic...
CTTTTTCAGATAATGATCCAAAACATGACCGATAATGGTTCTTCGTCGGTAAACAGTGTGCAAAGCGCATCAAAGTTATCTTCAAGGGCGTATTTTAATCGGTCCTCGCCACGACCAAAGCCATATTTATTTGGCGAAAGTCTATATACAGAGTCAATGAGCCTTGGTGAATTTACCTAATAAAATCAAACAGAGTTGAGCCGGTAACCCTTGCAAAGGTAGCCTGAGCAGCTTGTAATGCGGCTTCTTGACGACTTAATTCCGATACCGCCTCAGCATAATCAACGTCTTCAATATTTGACCTAGCAGACCTGTGAGTAATATCTAAATCTAAGTTTAAAGTAAGCACAGATTCAGCCACGTTCATCCTGCCACCAATTGCCGCTATAGCCTCCCCCATAGTACTTAATGAATTATCCACACTGACCAAAGCATCTGCTAGCGCTATATCAAAATCACTATCCGAGATACCTTTATCGTAAAGGGCGTTAATAAAATCATTTAGGGTTTCTGCAATGTTCTTTTTTTCAGGCGGCTCTAGTTGAAAATCTATGGTGTCACCTGCGTTGCCTTCTATCTTAAATTCCAAACCATTAAATAAAAATGCATCACCGCTAGAAAAATCAACCGTGTCGATGATGTCTCCTGTGCCCACATTAGTAATTTGCGCCTGAGTATCAGATAATAATGTTACTTTAAATTCATTATTTACAGCAGTCACAGCATCATAATTGGCAGAGTGGAATTTATCAAAGTCTGTTTTTTCCTGCATACTTAACTCGGAAGATGTTGCTCCTACAGAGCCGGTGATGGTGGCTTTGTACTGCGAAAACACATCTTCAAATACATCCCTACCTGAAGTATTAGCTTGCAAAGTAATCGTGTCCGAGACTTTAATTTTATTCTCACCTTGGTCTCCTTCAAAGCTATATTTGTTACCCAACGCACTTGCGTTAAAACTAAAAGCTGGAGAATCCGATTGAAAGCCTGCAAAAATATACTCTCCGGCAGGATTACGGCTATTCATAAGCTCAAAAGTATGATCTCGAATTTGCTCCATTTCAATAGCAATCGATTTTCTGTCGTTAGAATTAATAATCCCATTACCGGATTGAATCATCAATACTCGAGCTCGGTTAACAGCGTTATCAATACTGCTAAGCACCGTTTCTTCTTGTTCCAAACTATTGGTTAGCTGGGTATTGTTTTTGTTATATTGTTGGAGTAAATCTATGTCTTCAGTAAGGCGGATCAGCTGAGAGGCTCCAACAGGATCATCGGATGGACGTAGAAATTTTTTACCTGATGAAAGCTGTGCTTGAGTATCAGACAGGTTAGCTTGATTATCCAGCACTGATTGAATGCTACGGTTATAAAGTTGTGCTGTTGAAATACGCATAATTTACCTAACTTCTTTTTAACTAACCACTCTGAGGATGGTATCGAATAAGTCCTGAGCTGTACTTAATAATCTAGCTGCTGCTTGATACGACTGCTGATATCTGATCAAGTTAGCGGCCTCTTCATCCAAACTTACCCCTGACACTGACAGGAACCAATCTTCAGAGCTCGACTTTAATGATTCTGCAGCTTGCAATGCTATGTTAGCACTCACCGTTTTATGACCTACATCACTGACTATATTACCATAAGCTTCATGAAAACTGACAGCTTCCCCAGAGCCACTGTTATCAATCTGCAAATTTGTTAAATTTTGTAAATCCGACATCAGCAAACCGTTACGGTTGTCGTTTAGCCCGTCGGTATTAAATCCGATCTTAAAACTATCCCCAGCTTTAGGAACGCCCTGCAAAGAAAAATCGTAACCAGGGTAATCATCTAAAGAGCTAAAATTAGTGGGCCATGTTGGACCTGTTCCATTACTCTGTGCTTGAGCTAACAAATTGGTTAAATCAGAGGTGGCGGAGACCACAGTAATGATGGTACCGGCACTGTCTAAAACATGGTATTCGTCAGAGGCTGTAAACACAATTTGCGCAGGCGCTCCCACAGTGCCTCCGGGTGCATCACCCGGGCCATGAATACCACCATTACCATCAAAAGCTGACACTCTACTATTACTGAGTGTGTTGTCCACAATGGTATTACTGGCATGAGTAGAGGTAAGTATCGCGTCACCTAGATTGCCGGTACCCGCATCAATTCTAATCGGTCCAGCAAGAGCCAAATCTTCTGGTCGAATGATTGATACTTCAATTAAACTTGCAGTATTCTTGGTAGGTTGAATTAAGAATTGGTCGCCAGCGGAATAATTTGAGCCACTTGAAAATTCTAATTCTAAGCCACCAATCACCGATGTAAAGGTTCCATCTACAGCTTCAATACCAGCGTAAGTTTGACTAATAGCCACACCATCTGAGTCTGTCACCGCACTGCCATCAGCATTGAGTGCTGATACTGTCACATCTAAAGTCGGTGGGGCCCCAGCGGTCACATTGTCAATGGTGATGGCATAATCAGCACTGGTGATATCAGCAGCTGCACCTTCAGCAATACGCCCAGTGACGATACTGTTTGTATTGCTATTGTCCGGATAATTTAAACCAATAAAGTCTGGCAACTTAAATAGATTACTGCCCAGCTGTCCGTCATAATCCATGCCTTGACGATTTTGTGTATTCATTGTCTCGGTAATAGCTAATGCAATTTGGCCTAGCTCCCTAAGACTGGTTTGTAACACTTCATCACGAAATCTAAACAAACCACCAATGGCACCGCCTAAATCAGTTTCTGATATTGAGAGCGTAGTCAGTTTACCGTTACTTTTTAGCTCTAATGATTTGGCATTTATGTCAGCATCATTGCTTACGTCAAATACTTTAAATGAACCATCCTGCAGAACTAAAGACTCACCTGCAGATAAATTAACCATAACGGCACCATTATTATTGGCACTCTCACGGGTTTCAATGGAGACAAGGCTAGCCAACTCCAATATTGCTTGGTCTCTTTGGTTTAATAAGGCACCTGGTTCATCGTTTCGAAGGTTGGCTTTTTGAACCCCAATTGCTTGATTAAGTTCGGAAATGGACTGAACAAGGCCATTAACTATATCAATATTAGTATCGAGTTCTAAATTAAATTCTTCTTCTTTTTGACGTAAAAAACCGGTCACTGTACTTATTTGACCGACCATGGACTGCGCTTCAATGAGAACGGATTGTCTTGATGCCATGCTGGTTGGATCGTCGGATGCAGTTTGTACCGCAGAAAAAAACCGACTCATACTGCTAGAGATACTGCTTGATTCACTAGCAAACAAATTATCTAAAACGGAGGTCTTAGTGTAAAAAGTTTCATGCTCACTTTGCATCGTTGTATCTCGACGCAACTGATTCTGAGCAAAAACATTGAGTATTCGCTCAGTAGTTGACTGCCCTACTCCTCCAGCTAATTGACTCACAAAATTTGTTCGTTCACGAACAAATCCTTCTGTATTAACATTAGCAATATTATTACCAGCAGTAGTCAATAATTGGTTACTTGCATTTACACCACTGGTGGCAATTGAAAATAAGTCAGTGCTACGGCTCGTAGAATTATTAATCAAAACGTGCTCTCCCAACCTTGATAATTAAAACATTATTCATGGTAAATACTGCTTTAATTGTTCGCTTTCGAATACAGAAAGAACTTTATTCGCGTAGTCAGGATCCGTGGCATAACCGGCTTTTTGCAACTCAGAAAAATAATCCCGTGGCGATTGAATTTGCTTGACTGCTTCTTCATATCTAGGATTTTGTTTAACAAACCCCACATAATCTTGCATTGAATCAGCAAACGAATCATATACTCTAAATGGTGCTTTTTTTGTAGCTGCCACACCTTGTTCAAACTCAATAGTATTTACCATAGCCCTATCCCCTTGCCACCGACGGTCTGCTTTAATACCGAATAAATTGTGAGAGTTTTGCCCAGACGTATTGTGGATCATGAACTGACCCCAGCCAGTTTCAATAGCGGCTTGAGCCAACAATGCTTTAGGATCAATACCCAGCTGTTCAGCTGCCTGCTGAGCAGCAGGATAAAGCTGCTCTATAAAAGACTCAACGTCTTCGAAAGCCGCTGTTTTAATAGATTGAAAGGTTTTTATAGGCTGGTTACCCAAGATTTCTTCTTGGGATTTTTGTGTACTAACAATTGTATTGCGATTAATACTGGAAAGATTACCATCATTACGTAATGCACCAGCTGGCATATATCCTTCCCCTGTTTTACCAAGTTGGCGAACAATGATATCTGCCAACCCAATACTGCCATTACTGGCTAAATCACTGGCTATCTGTGTATCGTGCATATCACGATAAAATTTAACTTGCTCTGAGTTAAATGGGCTATCTTTATCTGCCATCACGTCTTGCGCTTTTCGCATTGACTTGAGCATCATTTGAACAAAGATAGCCTCAAATTGTTTGGCAGCTTCATCTAATGCTTTACTGTCACCACTTTGCGCTGCACGGCGCAGCTCATCCAAACCTTTAATGTCATTAGCATTTCTGGATAATTCAAGTGGATTTTGAGTAATCAGTGACTGATCCATAGGATTTCCTAGATAAACTTAAATAACGACCAGGTCACCTTGTAAGGCTCCTGCTTCGCGCAATGCTTCTAAGATAGCCATCAAATCACCTGGTGCAGCACCTACTTCGTTCACTGCTCTTACCAATTCATCTAACGTAACGCCAGGGTTAAAAGTGAACATACGAGTGTCATCTAAATTCACGTCAATAATAGATCGAGTCGTCACCACCGTTTCGCCATTTGCTAGTGCATTAGGCTGAGTAACGGTTTGGTTTTCAGCAATGGTTACTGTTAGTCCACCATGAGTAATCGCAGCAGGAAGAAGCCTTACATCTTGGCCAATCACTATGGTGCCAGTACGACTGTTGATCACTACCTTTGCCGAGGCTTTAGCTGGGGTAAATTCAAAGTTTTCTAAGGTCGCCAAAAAACCCACTCTTTCCCCAACACCTCTTGGCGCTGATACTCTTACAGACGCAGCATCAATAGGTGTGGCAATCACATAACCTTTGTCGGGATCTGCCCCTAAACGAGTGTTAATGGTATCGGCCAAAATTTTTGCAGTTGAAAAATCAGGATATTTCAAATTGAGGGTTAAAAAATCACTTTGCATAAAACCACTTGGCACAGCGCGCTCAACCAAGCCACCATTAGCAATACGTCCAACAGTGGGAGTGTTCACCACTATTTTTGAACCATCACCGCCTTCTGCGCCAAAGCCACTCACAACTAAGCTACCTTGGGCTATGACATAAACATTTCCATCCAACCCTTTTAGAAAAGTTTGAATCAATGTGCCTCCTTGTAAACTAGCCGCTTCACCAATGGATGAGACAGTGACGTCTATGGATTGTCCTGGTTTAATAAATGGAGGCAGCAATGCATGCACAGCAACAGCTGCGACATTTTTAATTTTGGGTTTGAGGTTGCTATCTAGACTGATACCAAAATTCGATAACATAGTGCGAAAACTCTGCTCTGTAAATGGGCTCTGTTCACCTGTACCTGGCAAACCCACAACCAAACCATAACCCACTAACTGGTTACTTCTCACGCCCTGAACAGTGGCTAAGTCTTTTATTCTTTGCCCATAGGTCATAGGCGACAACATCAAACTGATTACAATTAACAGGGTAATAAAATATTTCATATCATGCTCCACACTAAAAAGGCCAATATTCAGATGAGAAAAAACCGCTTAACCAGCCTGTTTTTTGCGCTCTATCAAAACTGCCTGTGCCACTGTATTGAATACGAGCATTGGCTATTTTTGTTGACTCTATTTCATTAGTTGGACTGACGTCATCGGGACGCACCACACCAGTCAAGCGAATGTATTCGTCGCCATTATTTAAGGTCAACCATTTTTCACCTCTAACCAGTAAGTTTTGGTTGGCCAGCACTTTAACCACGGTCACTGAAATAGCGCCAGTTAAGTTGTTGCTTTGATTGGCAGAAGCATCGCCTGTAAAATCATTCGATGTGTCTATACCTAACTGTATGGATTCATTACCAATATTGAGTGGATTTCCACCTAATCCCATAACTGGGTTAACCACAACTCCGGTTGCCTTTGATGTGCTGTTACTTGCTGATTTAGTGGCACGTGTGTTTTCTTGAAGATTAACAGTAATAATGTCGCCAACACGTCTCGCTTTGACATCCGAAAAAAGATTATTGGCCATATCAGATTGAAAAATAGAGCCATCTTCAGCCACTTTTTGCCGCGGTATTTCAGGCATAATTGGCGCATAAAACGGATCATTTGGTAAAGGTTGATGACTAACAGTAGATTGACAACTGCTTAGCAACATTATGCATAGGCACAAATTTAATAGCTTGAAGAACGTTAGCTTCACCATCACTTTTTCACCCACACTAAAGTTGCTGAATAACTTGACCCAACATTGAGTCGACGGCTGAAATAACTTTTGAGTTCATCTCGTACAAACGCTGACTTTCAATCAGGTTAACGAGCTCCTCTGTGACATTAACATTAGACGTTTCAAGCGCCCCTTGCATTATAGTGCCAATGCCTTCTAAGCCAGGTATTCCTTGGATCGGTGCGCCGCTGACAGCAGTTTCAACATATAAGTTTTGCCCTGCAGGTTGCAAACCTGTGGGATTAATAAAATCGGATAAGCTAATCTGTCCTAATACTTGCGGGTCTGCTTGTCCTCTAACTGTAGCAGACACTTCACCATCTTGAGAGATAGTCAACTGCTGAGCATCCCCTGGAACTGTGACTGTTGGCTGTAGTAAAAAGCCAGCACCAGGCGTTACTATTTGCCCTTGATCATTAAGGGTGAATTGACCATTTCTTGTGTAAGCAGTACTGCCATCTGGCTGTAATATTTCAAAAAAACCTTTGCCTTGTACCATCATATCTAAAGAATTTTCAGTAGTAAGCATATTGCCTTGAGTGTGTGCTTTTTGTGTCGCTACCACTTTACTACCGGCTCCTAACATCAAACCTGAAGGTAACTCTGTATCCGCTGAGGAACGGCCCCCCGGTTGGTTGATATTTTGGTAAAGTAAATCTTCGAAAATAGCACGGTCTTTTTTGAAACCTACTGTACTGGCGTTAGCCAAGTTATTAGATATTACTGCTACATCAGTCTGAGCGGCATCTAGGCCTGTTTTACTTATCCACAATGCAGGATGCATAGATTCTCTCCTAAAATTTAGTTTGTTAGCCGATTTCGCTAACGGTTGTCATAATCAGCTGCGCAAAAATATATTAGATAATCCGCAACAATTGATTACCACGGGTATCCAGTTCTTTTGCTTGTTTCATCAACTTAATTTGCATTTCATAATGTCGTTGCAAATTGATCATATTGACCATCTCTTCCACAGGGTTAACATTGCTTCCTTCAAGCACTCCTGTGCGGATATTTACTAGCGCATCTTCTTCGGCTTGTTCACCACTTTTTAATCGAAAAAGACCATCTGTTCCCCGCTCTATGTCGCGTACATTTGGGTTCACTAACTTAAGACGACCGACTTCTTCCAACACTGTTTCAGGCGCACCTTGAGGCCTAACTGAAATCGTACCGTCATTGGCTATATTGATATTGGACAAAGGAACCGGCAAAAATACTGGGCCAAAATCGCCGATAACAGTATTTCCATAAGAATCTTTGAGTTCTCCATTTGCACCTAATTCAAAACTTCCATTACGGCTGTAAGCTTCATTACCTTTTTCATCTTGCACTGAAAACCAACCATCACCTTGTATCGCCAAATCCAGCTCTCGGCCGGTCTGGATCATGGCTCCACCATCAAAATTATTAACCGCATTTTCTGTCATAGAAAATACTCGGGTAGGCAAACCTTCACCAAAAGCTGGCATGGCTCGAGCTTGTTCAAGTTGTGCTTTAAAACCAGTAGTTTGGGCATTGGCCAAATTATTGGCTCTCACAGATGCACCGAGTAAGTCTTGTTTTGCACCACTGGCGGCAATATAAAGTAATTTATCCATGACAGAATCTTGACTTTGTTGGATCTTAGTTAAACTGTCTGCAAATAAGATGCCACCTAAGGCGATTACTCTACTAACACTTCGGACATAAAAAAGGCTGCTCGAAAGCAGCCTAATAAAGCTATAAATATCAGTTGGTTATTAACGAATATTGAGTACTGTTTGACTTAGCTGATTGTTGATTTCTAAGGCCCTTGAGTTGGCTTGAAAATTACGTTGGGCAATAATTAGATCAATAAGCTCTGTGGTGAGGTTAACGTTTGCCTGCTCTAAGGCGGATGAATTAATATCACCAAAAGTACCTGTGGTGGCTTCTCCGGCTAAAGCCTCACCGGAAGTTATACTTTCTTGCCATTGGGTATTACTTTGTTGAGTTAGGCCTTGATCATTTGAAAAACGAACAAGAGCTACTCGAACAATGGGTTCTGATGTACCATTTGAATATGTTGCTCTTACGAGTCCATCGGAATCAATATCAATACCAGTCAAACGTCCTACTGCTAAACCATCCTGCTCTAATGAAGTGACTTCAAAAGTAGAGGCGAATTGCGTAGGCTCACCAGCTATTGCAGCATTGGGGTCCAAAACAAAATTTGTAGTAACAGTTTGCGTCGGGTCTGATCCGTTGCCTAAAATCCCCCCCCCAAGTGGAGCGGAAATCGCATTACCCACAGGTAAATTTTCACCCGCAGAGTTGGTCATGGCTTTGAAATCACCACCGCTAGTAAACTCTAATCTAAACGCAGGAATGCCAGCCCCTAAGGCAGTTTCTCCTACTGTATTAACCGCACCTAAAGCACCATCAGCAAGAGGCTGGTCATCTACATATGTCACACCTAACCACTGATTTTCATTACCTGGAGTATAATCTTTTATAAAATAGAAGGTTTGTATATGACTATCACCTAAAGAATCAAAAATAGTCACTGACGTAGCTGCATTATAAGTAGAGGTGTCGGTTGGGTCAAAAAAAGCGGGGTCTTTTTGTTCGCTCCCAGCTGGTAAATTCATAGTTAGCCTTACTTCAGAAGTCGACGTGGGTAAGCCAGAAGAGTCTGGAACACTCACAGGTATAGCAGTACTTAACGCCACTGATGATGACGTGCCATCTGCATTTACCGGAAAACCTAACAAGTTGTCACCAGTAGAATTCACCACAAAATTATCTGAATCTAATTTAAACATTCCCGCACGAGTATAGGAAAACTCTCTAGATTCTAAACCTGGTACTGTCGCAAAAAAACCGTTACCAGTAATTGCTAAATCCAGAGAATTGTTAGTAAACTGTAAACTACCTTGAGAAAATTGTTGGGCTACTTCTTGGGTAATAACACCATCGCCGACTTTAGTTTTACCACCTGCAAGCAAAGATTGTGCATATACATCCCCAAACTCTACCCGAGACTCCTTAAAGCCTACTGTATTAACGTTAGCAATGTTGTTTGCTGTTGTATCTAAGTCTCTTTGTGCTGCTGAGACGCCACTTAACGCTATGTTAAAAGACATGCTTTGTTTCTCCTGTTAACCGCCGATTTGAATGACATCATTAAGTGTGACACTCACATCGCCATCCAAATTAAGAATAATACCTTGACTACTTGCAGCCAGACTGACGCTGTCTACATGTCTATGAATTGCTGTGGGAAGAACTATTGACTCACCTGCCACATTACCTTGTGCACGTACCACGTAATTGCCAACCGGCATATTATTGCCGTTTGCATCAGTTCCATCCCAATTAAATTCAATGTTGCCTGCTGCCTGAGTGCCAACATTAATTGACTTGATAATTTCACCGGTTTCATTTTCGATAGTAATCTCAAGACCTTGAACACTTTGATTGGCAATGACCACACCAGACACGTTTTGCCCTTCAGCTGACATATAGCCAATATCACCTTGCAACAACACTTTTTGACCAATTAAGCTGGATGCCTGCAATGCTTGATTAGATGTCATAGAGGTGGCAAAATCGCTAAATTTATCGTTGAGCTGTTCTATACCATCAGCCATAGTGAAACTGGTCATTTGAGCGACCATTTGATCGTTATCAACGGGCTTTGTCGGATCTTGATTAGCTAACTGCTCAGTTAATAAAGAGAAGAAGTCTTTCTGGCTCAGCGTCTGATTACTGCCGTCTGAAACTTCAGTCTTTTCTGGTTGCCAGTACAAATTGGTGTTTAGACCATTGTTTACTGTATCCACAATTGTTCCTCTATAAATGACCTGCGGTTGCTATTCACTGCTAGTTACCTTGACCGAGTCTTAGCACATTTCTAAAAATCCGTTTGGTGGTATCGGCAATCTGTACGTTTGTTTCATAGGCTTTAGATGCTGACATCATATTTGCCATTTCCTCAACCACATTAACATTGGGTTTGTAGATATAGCCATTTTCGTCTGACATAGGATGACCTGGACTATATTCAATTTGCAGAGGTTTAGAACTTTCAACGACACCAAGCACTTTTACTCTGGCGCCCGCACCTTGTTGTTCAGATGCTTGACGTAATTCCGCAGCAAAAACAGGGTGCCGAGCTTTATAAGTAGCATCGTAACTACTGCTAACGCTATTAGCATTTGCCACATTACTGGCGGTGGTATTCAAACGTACACTTTGTGCACTCATACCTGTACTAGCAATGTCCATTACGTTAAATAAGCTCATTATTACCTACCTCCACTCAATGCTTTTTTCATACCTTTGATTTTACCGTTAAGAAACTCCATACTGGCTTGATAACGGAGTCCGTTGTCTAAGAATGTATTTCTTTCGATTTGTACATCGACCGTATTACCATCACCTGTATCAGGTTGATTGGGGATACGAAACTGCAATTCTCCAGTGCTTTGCGTTGAACCTTTAATATGGTTTTGGTGCGTGCGATTTAAATTATTACCACTGGATTGCTGTGCGCTTTTCATCGCCTTTTGGAAATTGATGTCTCGTGCCTTGTAGCCAGGTGTGTTTGCATTCGCTAAATTTCCCGCAATCACTTCCATCCTCTCGGTTCGAACCTGCAAAGCTTTATGATGAAAGCCCATCAATTTATCTAAGTTAATAGCCATGTATTTCTCCTCTATGTCACGAGTTAAAGCAAAGGCTGTGCCATCGGCAACAATATTAGGTAGATTAAAATAAAGGGGGGCACTAAAGATAGGTGCAATGGGGTTTTAAAGGTAATGAAGTTCTAAGTTACATCTAATCATAGAAAATTTGTCAATTAAAAATGAGATGGATACGGTTGCCCAAAATAATAAAATACCATCATATTGCAGGCAAGCGGCAATCTTTTGCAGTATCTGCGTTTTCACTCCACAGAAGAAATAAATCACTACCTTACATTAAAAAAAGGGTAATAAAAGTCACCTAGAGAAGAGTCACTATCTATAAGCTGACAGCTAAAGTTGGCGAAGGATTTGACATGTGATTCTAATCTCAATTTTTTTATCTGCAGGTTCAAAAAAATCTGATTTGAAATGCCCTGATAAACCATAAAAAATAGCCAATCGATTATACTCTGCTGCTCTGCAACATATCTTAAGATATATCCGTATCCATAATCTCAACACCTGTACCAAATTGTTTGACGGGTGCTTTTTGAAGTTTAAGAACGTCATGAAAATTGAATAGGCTTATTGGCTCAACAAACAAGTTGTACTCAATATGTGTAAAATGTAATTTTGGCAGAAAACCGGCCAAGTATTAGGCTTTCAAGCAGCTCAAAAGGATAACCATAACGATCCTTAATAATCATCGCTTCAATTGCGGCAGTTTGATACTGCAAGTTGCCTTTAATTAAAGAATCAATGAAAGCATTAATAGTCGAACAGCTAAACTGTTTGACTCAAGGCGTTAGCCTACTGCACGCTAATTTACGGTTATTATCTCCCGAAACAATGCCACAGGCTTGTTCTAAAAAACAACTAAGTGACATAATGGTTCTGAGCAAAACCTTGCTCTGTCACTCAATACTTCTAACAGCATATTTTGACAATTTCAAAGACGACATTTTCTATGGGTTTAATTAATAGCTCTGTAGGCCGAAACTACTCGTTTCCAAACCACTTATGGACTGAGGTTGCTAACTCATCTGGGTGAAACTTGGCAATGAAGTCGTCAGCACCCACTTTTTCGACCATTGTCTGATTAAAAACACCGCTTAAGGAAGTATGCAAAATAACGTGAAGTTTTTTTAGCTCTGGAGTATTTCTTATTTCTGCAGTAAGAGTGTATCCGCTCATTTCAGGCATTTCGATATCTGATATCAATACACCCACTTTGTCGGTTACATCACCTGTCTCTGCGGCTATTTCTTTTAACCTGTGCAGAGTTTCAAGACCATTTTTAGCTAATTCAATTTTTAGACCGAATGAGGATAAGGCTTTTTTAATCTGATTTCGTGCAACGGAGGAATCATCCGCGATAAAAATAATTTTTTCTCTTTTATTGTCTATTTTCAAATTACTGGCGTTTTTACTCAAATCAGTTTTAACAGGTGAAATTTCATTCAATATTTTTTCAAAATCTAAAATTTCTATTAACTCATCATCCATGTTAGTTACCGCGCTCAAGTAACTTGCTCGGCCACTTCCTTTGGGTGGTGGCATAATAGATTGCCAGCTGGAATTAATAATGCGTTCTACTGAACCCACTAAAAATCCTTGTACAGAATTATTATATTCAGTAATGATAATAAACGCGGTACTCAGTTCTTCAATCTTTTTGCCGCCAACAGCCAAACTCATATCGATCACAGAAATAGTTTGTCCACGAATATGAGCAATACCTCTTACTAGCTTATTAAGTCTAGGCATAGAGGTTAATGGAGGGCACTGTAATACTTCACGAACTTTAAATACATTAATACCAAATCGTTGTCTTGAATTGAGTTTAAACAACAACAATTCCAATCTATTTTCACCAACAAGTTGAGAACGCAGGTTGACCGAGTTGAGAATTTCAGACATATCTGACTCCAATACGAATTAAAAGCGGCGTAACTTTTGCTTGTATCATGATTGAGTACAATTAGGGCACAAACACATTGCGAATAACCGCAATAAATTGACACTTATCTATGACCCGTTAGCTTAGGTAATAGTAACCATAAATATATCTATTTTGGCGTCTAAATATTGACGCATTATGCTTACGTTAACAGGCACAGCATAGAAAACTTAACAACAAGGGAACATGAAAAGATTACACTATTATCAAACATTCATTAGCCTAATCGTAATATCTACTTTTACATACACTGGTATAACGGTGGCAGATGAAAATAATACAACCAAACAGCAATTGATCAAAGAGGCAGAACAATTTGTTCTAAGTCAACTTGATCCCAACAGTAACAAGACCATCGATGTAATAGTTATGCCTATTGATAAACGGGTTCAGATACCGATATGTACATCAACTTTAACTTTCTCCTCGAGTCCAGAAGCTCTGAGTCAGTCGAATGTTATGGTCAAAGCCCAGTGCAACGACAGCGACTGGTATATATTTATGGTGGTCAAAGCAACTGAAACTCAGCCGGTTGTTGTAATATCTAGCGCCGTAAGCCCGGGAACATTATTAACGGTTAATAACATTCATGTTGTGAATATGAATAAAAAACGTTTAAGAAGAAGTACATTTTCCGACATAAAAGATGTAGTGGGTGCCAGAATAAAACGTCGGGTTTTAGCAGGAAGACCGATTGATCCTAATAACTTATGTTATGTTTGCAAAGGTGACAGCGTAACTATTTCTGCAGGTACTACCAGCATGCGAGTGAAAACCAATGGTATTGCATTAGAAGATGGAAGAATGGGCGAAACAATTCAAGTAAAAAACAGACGCTCAAATAAAAAGATACACGCTCGAGTTTCTAATACAGGACAAGTGGAAGTTAGTATTTAAGCATAGCGAAAAGAAGTGTAATATAGATACAATAATATATTACTGAAAATTGTTTTTTTTGCTAAAGTATTAAAGAACGTGGCCGATAAATAGATGTGTATAATTAAGAGGCAGTGAGTATTCATTATGTCAATCACTAACATAAATAACGTTAGCCCAAAAAAGTCGCTTGATAACCAGAAAGTGAGTCAGCAGCAGCAGACTTTAAATAATGGTAATGCGCAGCAATTAAATACCCAAAAAACAGCCTCGAACGTGGTTCGCCAAGACTCAGTGTCTTTGACATCATCTGCACAACAACTTAGCCAGGTTCAGAGAAAGGGTGTAGAAGCACCCGTCAATCAAGAAAAGGTTGATAGGTTAAGAAAAGAAATTCAAAGCGGTGAGTACAAAATTAATCCTGAATCACTAGCCCTGAAGATTTCAACGTTAGAAACAGAAATATTTGGTAGTAACGTATAAAGGCAGCATAATGGATGCTGCTCTAATCTTTGATAAATATTATGTCTGAATTAAAAAAAGCAATTAAAAGCCAACTTAAAATCTTACTAGAATTACAACAGATTCTTGAAACAGAACTTCACCTCATCAGCAGTAGAGATGCTGAATCCCTTATCAACATGCTAAAAACTAAAGAAGCGTTGCTTGACTCTGTTCAACAACAAGATACTCTTATTTCAAGCTTGTATACAAAATCCAGCGATGCGCAAAAAGGTGAAGAAGAAGTTGTTGCTTTATTTAATCAAGCAAAAGAAATAGTGTCTCAATGCAAGTATCGTACTAAAATCAATCAAACGGCAGTTGAACAAGGCCAATTACGTCTAGAACATCTACGTAATCTTTTATTAGAATCAAGGGTTAAAGAATCAATGACTTATGACAAAAGCGGCCGCACTCAAGGTGGTAGTTCTGGTGGTGGGATCATCGCTTAAGTCTTCGAACTTTAGCCAGTTTCAGTGAAATTAGAGTTTTGTTAAATAATTTGTAAGACCATCTACATTATTTTATTAATTATTAAAAATATCTTTTATAACATTTATTAAAATATCAATACTTGCTGTTTTTTAATAATAATTCACTTTTTTAACCCGCTTAGGGCGTGCTGTAGACAGGTAAATATCGTTGACTAATTTAAAGTCTAATTCTAGTTCAGTCGCATAAGTATCATCCCCTACTGGATAACTCTTCACCACTTTTGCACCTCTAATCACACCTTGTACTGAACTATCTAAGCGCGTATTTTGAATGACTAAACTTTCCAAAGACTGACCACTATCGACCTTTTGACCATATACTTGTTCAGTCAATTCTCGATATGCATCTAATTTTGAGGCCTTAAGTGCCATCAACATTCTACTAGACTTACTTGCCCCTTTTTGATCTGAGATGGGTGCATAACCAACAGCCGAAATGACGGGATAGGTTTCAGGAGCAACAGTCTCCCACTCAACATGTTTATTGAACAAACCAGAACAGCCTGTCAAATATATACTTAACAATGCACAAGCGACATATTGGCTGCTTAACTTATTAATACTCAGTATATTCACCATTTTCCAAACACCCTGCCATTCAATATATAAAAATCATAATACTAATTAGCGAAGCAATATTCATACCTAAAAGAAGACTTTCTCATGTAGGTATGATTTGTGCTTAGTTTTGTACTTAGTTAAACAAAATAAAAAATCAGTCTGAAATTTGACTATGTATTATACCAAGATTCACTTTACTCATGTTCATGTTAGAAAGGCACGTTATGCAAGTAGTTAGAATTATACAAATAAGTACTGTTCTGATGTTCATTATTAGCAGCAGTCCTGCATTGGCAATTTGGTTCGAGGCCACAGGTCAATCTGTTATTCACAATGGTGAAAAAGAAGCGGCGCGCCAACAAGCGACTCAAGAAGCCATTAAACAAGCACTACTTTTCTCTGGTGCATCCGTAAAAAGTATTCAGTCCCTTGCTAATGGACTATTAGAAGACGACCGCTTTGAAATTCGCGCTTCAGGTGAAGTAAATAATATTGAGCTGATTGATGAAATTTATCACGACGACTACGTTACGGTTTCCATAAGAGCAGATATTTTTCCACAAGAAGCATTATGTTCTGCTTCAGATTACAAAAAAAATATTGTCACAACATGGTATAGCGTCAATAAACGGCAACAAGCTGCCGTCGGCAACCTTTATGATTTTGGTAAGGTCTTAGCTGAAAAGATACAAGAAGAAGCACAAAACCATTCAAAATATTCAGTTATAAATCAGGTTCAACCTTACTATTTAAGCCCGTCAGATAAAGAAAAGAAATCAATAGCATTTAGCCTCGCAAGAAAAACTGATGCTCAATATGTGCTGTTCGGTCTAATAGAAGAATTTGCTGTAGAAACTTCAAAAGCTTCAGGACTGGCGTTTTGGAAAAGCGACCAAAGCAAGCGAAACCTCACTCTGTCCTTTTCGATGTATGATGGCCACTCAGGTGAAATGGTTTTCAAAGAAACACCAAATATGTCGGAGATATGGAACTTTGATCCTTACAAACCTATAGACAGCAATAGTCGCCAATTATGGGATTCAGCGTTTGGCTCAGCGACTAAAAAGGTCATACAATCAATTGTGCAATCAATAGATGAATCAGTGAGTTGTTTGCCTGCATTTGGGCGTGTAATAAACATTACTGATGAAAGCTTAATCATTAATATTGGCAAACACAATGGCGTGAAACAAGGTGACAGGTTAACCTTGTTTCAGGTTAATCAATTTTTTGATGTGCAAAATGTCCCACATCGACAATTTCGATTACATCCACAGGAGGTGATAGTGAGACAAGTGTTTGCTGAAACAGCCATAGTCGCGTCATTAACCGGTGCCCCCTTGGCCAATATTCAACCAAACGATTTTGTAGCGCGTAGATAAAAACGTTAGAGGGTTTAAATCCCGTCTCGGCTAGTACATAATGCTCGCGCCCATAATAATAACTCATAGTCCCCGTAGTTTAATGGATAAAACAAGGCCCTCCTAAGGCTTAGATCTTGGTTCGATTCCAGGTGGGGATACCATTGAGTTCAAATAAAATACACTCAACTTCTATCTTATTGCTCTGATAGCTATGTATAATCAACTGTATATTCACTTTAATTAAGAATGACATGGCAACCGACCCTTTAGATGACATGCCGAAAATCAGGCTAGAAGAAGATGACTTAGAGTCTTTTCATCGTACCAGGTCTCAATCAGCCAATAAAAGATCAAAAAAAGATAGCCTGCCTGATGACTCACCTTCTGCATCAAACTCCCCATCTTGGTTTTCTATTTTGTTTTTACTTACCGTTATTATCGGCACAGCTGGTTATTGGTCATATGAACAATTTAAAGTGTTACAACAATCACAGATTCGTATCACAGAGCTAGAAAGCCGTCTGTCGGCAACGGGTGAAAATATGGATCAATCCGCTGCAGCTTTACAAATTAAAGTATCCGAACTGAGTGCGAAAACTGATAATTTATGGGGCCAAATGGACAAACTTTGGGCGTCCGCCTGGCGGCGAAACCAGACTGAAATTGGTGCGTTAAATAAAACTATCATATCGCTAAAAACATCCACTGAGCAAATTACAAAAAGAATGAGCGGTGAGACTGCTAGTAACAGCACTGATGTTGCTAATAACAATACAACCATTGGTTTAATCAAAGAACAATTGGAAAACCAAGGGAACTTACTAAAACAATTAAATGATAGATTTGGCCAAATTAATAGTATGGATGCTGATTTTGAACAGCAACTTGCGAGTTTGCGTGAAAAGCTAATATCGACGGCATTAGCGAATAATAACTTAACCAATCAAATCGATGATCTACGCAGAAAAATATTGGCAGCAGAAAAAAAGGCTAGTGAAGTTAAAGTAATACCCGTACCGGGTATTACGCCTCTTTAGTAAAATTCAGATAAAAAAATAGAGCAATGAATAGCTCTATTTTTTTGTTTATAATCAGATATTATTCAGCAGGACTTTCATCTACTCTTTTAGCCGCGGAATCTTTAATTAAAGTTTGTAATTCGCCTTGTTGAGTCATTTCCATAATAATGTCACAGCCTCCAACCAACTCGCCATCAACCCAGAGTTGTGGGAAAGTAGGCCAATCTGCATATTTAGGTAATTCAGCTCGGATATCAGGGTTTTGTAAAATATCCACATAAGCAAACTGTTCGCCACAAGACATCAGTGCTTGGGTGGCTTGAGCGGAAAAACCACAGTTAGGTAATTTAGGTGAGCCCTTCATATATAAAAGTATGGGGTTTTCTTCGATTTGTTGCTTAATTTTTTCAATAGTATCCATAACGGCTCTCATTTTAATTTTATTGCAGATGATCTGGCGACAAGTTTAACGCTTTCAAGTAATGATTAATACTCTACTGATCTTTTGTTGGATCGTTTAAGTAATTTAGTAAGATATAGTTATTAGTAATAAACCACTTTTACACTTGAAAAATATTCTCATGTCGCAATATCTTTGTACACAGCAAATAAGTTTTAGAAAATAACAAAGCAGTGCTTTTACATTTCAATATAAAGTACTAGCATTTACCGGTTAGCATTAAAATACACATCACACTTTATGGAGAAATAATATGGCTTTTGAATTACCAGCCCTTCCTTACGAAAAGAACGCGCTAGAACCACACATATCTGCTGAAACCTTGGAATACCATTACGGCAAACACCACGCAACTTATGTCACTAAGTTAAATGGTTTAGTCGAAGGCACTGAAATGGCCACTAAAAGCTTAGAAGATATTGTTAAAGATTCTGAAGGCGGCGTGTTCAATAATGCGGCACAGATCTGGAATCACACATTTTACTGGAATAGCTTAAGCCCAAATGGTGGCGGCGAGCCTACAGATGCTTTAGCTGACGCAATTAATGCTAAGTGGGGTTCATTCGCAGACTTCAAAGCAGCGTTAAATGATAAAGCAGTTAACAACTTTGGTTCTAGCTGGACTTGGTTAGTGAAAACAGCTAACGGTAGCTTAGACATAGTCAACACTAGCAATGCAGCCACACCATTAACTGATCCTAACCTTACACCATTACTTACGGTTGATTTGTGGGAACACGCTTACTACATAGATTATCGTAATGTTCGACCTAAGTACCTTGAAGGTTTCTGGGCATTAGCAAATTGGGATTTTGCAGCGGCAAACTTTGCTTAATCGCTAACTATCCAAAAAATAAATATTAGCCCTGTTGATCAGGGCTTTTTTTTTGCTATTTTTCAGCAGACAATAATGATTGTTAGAAAATATAATAAACAGGAAATTTATGTCAGTTACTAAGATTACTTGCGTCATTGTTATGACTTTTTTCATCCAAATGTCACAATTCGCTTATGCAAACGGCAATGGCATAGTGGTATTCCAATCAGATTTTGGTTTGAGTGATCAGGCAGTATCAGCCATGCATGGCGTGGCATTGGGAGTCGATAAAAACCTAAAAGTAGAAGACCTTACTCATGATATTCCTGCCTATAATATATGGGAAGGTGCATATCGTTTGGATGCAGTAGCTGATTTTTGGCCTGCTAACACGGTATTTGTTTCTGTTGTCGACCCGGGCGTAGGCAGTCAACGAAAATCAGTAGTATTAAAAACCAAGACAAATCATTATTTTGTTACACCAGATAACGGAACCTTAACGCTAGTGGCTAAACGATTAGGTATTGCTGAGATCCGAGAAATAGACGAAAAAACCAATCGATTAAAAGGCAGTGAGGCATCCCACACATTTCATGGCCGTGACGTTTATGCGTATACTGGGGCACGTTTAGCAGCCAGCGCAATCAATTTTGAGGAAGTTGGGCCTATATTAGCGGCAGAAGTCTTAAGTATTCCATTTGAAACAGCACGTATCGATGACAACAAGCTAATTGGTGGTATTCCTATATTAGATCCCGCATATGGCAATGTATGGACCAATATTCCTATGTCATTATTACTGTCACTCACGAAATCCAACGACTATGCGAGCCTTTATACACAAGAATTTTTAGTCACTTTGGCACAAGGGGGTAAACTTGTATTATCTGAAACCATTAGTTTTGAACGTTCCTTTGCTGGTGTAAAAGAGGGGCAGCCACTACTTTACGTTAATAGTTTAGAAAACTTAGCGTTAGCACTCAATCAGGCCAACTTTGCCGCCAAATTCAAGATCCAAGCGGGTGGTGAATGGCGAATTGAAATTGTCACTAAATAAAGAATTCCTAATGACTGATCAACAAAACAACCCACTACATGGCTTGACGTTACAATACATTCTTGAAACGCTTGAAAAGCAACTGGGCTTTGAAAAAATGGGCCAACAAGTCAAGATTAATTGTTTTATTAGTGAGCCTTCAATTAAATCTAGCTTGAAGTTTCTGAGAAAAACACCTTGGGCAAGAGAAGAGGTTGAGCAGCTGTATTTATTCACTGTTAATGCTTCAGCCAGTCAAAAGACTAAAAAGTCAACGCAGGCGTTTGTTTGGCCAGATATAACCAAGGGTAATGTGAATAAAAACACCTAAATCACATTGATCAAAATATCTAAGTCAAATTAAGGAAATC
>Ga0209712_10001408_pt1 | contig 20523 bp, 15 predicted proteins | sample ArcOceMetagenome_FD_187443 | JGI IMG/M metagenome (GOLD analysis project Ga0209712, IMG submission 187443) | Marine eukaryotic phytoplankton communities from Arctic Ocean - Arctic Ocean - Greenland ARC118M Metagenome (SPAdes) (version 2) | ecosystem: Environmental > Aquatic > Marine > Oceanic...
AAGCGCGGCATGTCTCCGATGGGGTGGACGGCACATACCCATTGGAGACGTAGAAAGCCTACCAGCTCCAATAAAATAGAAATGACCCAATAGAGCTAATGTCTTCCTACTGATTGGAATGTACCATGCGATTTATTTCCTACCGATTAAGGCTACGGAGCCTGGTACATGTAATTACCAGTCATAAGTTCTACGTGTTGATATTTTTTTAGGGTCTTTTGCGCTCCAAGAAAATCGCGCTGCGTGCCCTGCCGTCCACCCCCTAGCGCGGGGTAAGGAAGGGGTGATAAAAAAGACCTTCAGGTCTTTTTTACCACCCCTTTCCTACCCCGCGCTAGGGGGTGCCTGCGGTCCACGCCCAATAGGAGATATACCATGATATATGCTGCGCATCGAGAAGACTTGCTACCACCCCCTAGCGTGGGGTAGAGAGAGGGGTGTTAATATAGGGAACTCTCTACGGGTATTAACACCCCTCTTCCTACCCCACGCTAGGGGGTGGGTTGCTACACCCCGGTTGGGCATGACATCACGACCCCCGCTGGGGGGTGAACCCTTACCCGCCCTTCCAGCCATTCTTGGTTTCCGACGGCCAAACTGACAAATCCTTGTACTACTTGTTTACATATACACTTAGCTCTCAGACGGCTACACTTAAGGTCGGAACAACTCCCGCCAAGGTGTGTTCGTAGCCCTGCTTCGGACCCTCAAATATCGTACCATTGCAAAATCCTCGTACTAAAAAATTACGTAGGAAAGCTACATACATTTTGTACTACTTATTTTAATAGGCCCTACACCTAATTATTCCTTGAAAGACAGCAGCGGCTCATTGATCCCATCAAGTAAATCCAGCCGTCCAGTCAGACACGTAGCAAGGCTCATGTCCTGATCGCTAAACGCAGGCTTCCGCCTTATACAATGGATCATCAAGCGCTAGACGCGATATCCAGGCAAACGCAACGCCTTGGTTTATCCGACCCAATCGAAAAACGCGATGAACGAAACAAAACTAACAACGCTGTCTTCAAATGACTATACCAGATATTACCATAGCAGCAGCAGCGCCACCTACCTTCACTGTATTTGACGCCATTCTTGTGTGCGGAATAGATAACGTTGTACTCTTCCATGGAGACACACCGCAGCTCCGCGACTCGCCCCAGACCTGTTGGACCATAACTTCACCTCGCTTATGGACAACACGTGGGAGGAACTGGATACTGACTTCAAGTCTTACACGGACCTACCCAGAATCAAGGGCAGATACGTTTGTTGCCCGGGCTTAAAAGGAACCTCAAAGGATTTATTTAGTGGGTACCTGATGAAACTCGACCCAGATGCGACCCTTCTCAAGTGGTATTCACCCTCGGAGACCTCACGACATAAAACGCATAAACAATATGTGGCTAAATCGAAGACCATAGCCCACGCGGCCAAGCCTACCACGTTCCAGGCTAAGACAAAATGGGAAGATTGGATACCCTCATTCCTAAACCTCCTCAGAAGCATTCCTGGTAGAGATGGCGTACTATTGAGCTACATCTATCATGATAATGACGCTCTGGACCCCACACCACACACCACGTCATCACTGCCAAATATCCCAGCACACACCCTGCTTACCCAAGTCCTCCCATGTTTGAAACGCGCCAACAACGTTTATAAGGCAAGAGAACTCAAGATAACTATGGCGCACGCTGATGACAAATTCGCTGGGCTCCCGGCCCCCCTCTTGCCCTCCATCACATCGGCCTGAACATTGCTGCCACCGACAAACACGTTCCCGAGATTGAGTGCGCTATCATCAAGGAACAGAACGGCTGCACCATGAGCGCACTCCCTTACCTGCACTACCCCAAGTTGCTAAAACTCGCCCTTATTTCGCACGCCACCACCTGGCTCAACATGTTTCCACCTGGCTCAACATGTTTCCACATCCGGACAGCATCTTGGCTATACTTAGTCCCAGGACCATCGTCACTGGCAACACCACCAAATACACCACACACTGCCGTGTCCCCATCAGCGCTTACTACGAGGTACACAACAAACTAAGCCCAAGCAACACCAAAACACCACGCACCTCTGGCGCCACCGCCATCAATGCCACAGGAAATCTCCAAGGCAACTACCAATTCCTCGCCCTTTCAACAAGGAAGCAGATTACGCGCTGATGCTGGACCTGTTAGTGTCAAAGCTTCGGTCGATCCGAATGGTTTGACGATGTGCTTGTCAAGCAGTGGTTTGAGTCTGTTCGTTTTACAGAAGAGGGTTTGCGGAGGCAAAGAGGATACTATTCGTATGCGTTCGGATGATCAGATCGGAACCATAAATGCTTATCTACGTAAAAGAACTCTCGTCAAGTGTGTATTATACGGAATAGTGAGTTGATCTAGACTAGGATGAAAGAGGTGCTCAGATGAGGAACCGGTCAGCGGAGCAGCAAGCCAGCAATGCCAAAGACCAATGCGGAATGTTGTCATTGCTGAATAGTTCATTCACAGTTCCAGGTGGGTGACCCTGGTTCGAGTCGCACATAGTCGGGCCAGGTGTGATCCCGATGAAATGGTCGCACTTTCACGGGAATCAGCTGAGTCAAGAAGGGCTTGCAATTCGTACCAGAGCTTGCGCACCAACATCCTCCCCGAATCCAAGAATGAAAGGATGGATTCTAAAAGAAGGTGATGAAAGCCTCAATGAGGAGAAAGAGAGATTAGCGATGGCAAGGACCAAAGTGACCCATAGCACGGCGAGCATGACGGCCATGGAGTTGAAAGGCAAGAGCTTTAGTGGCCTGATCAGTGGTGTTGAGAATACCAGGGAGGAAGGAAACAACAAGGTCACCGCGAGCACGCCATTCCTGAATGGCAAAGTGTTGAATGTCGATGTGGCGGGCGCGGACGGTGGGACGGCGATCGTTGATCATGGCGACGGCAGCTTGATTGCCGATATGAAGGACAGTGGGAACAAGGGGAAGATAACCAAGCTCAGAAAGGACAGAGCGAAGATATTTGGCGGTTTTGGCGGCATGAACAGCAGCGATGAACTCAGCCTCGGTGGAGGAAGTGGCACAGGTAGCTTGAAGCTTGGATTTGTAAGCAATAGCGCCACCGACAAGCATGAAGACATAGCCGGTGACGGAGCGACGAGTACCGAGATCAGTAGCGTGAGCAGCATCTACGTAGCCCACGAGTTGAAGGAGAGGAGAAAGAGGAAAGAGACCGAGATCAGGATCCAGAGTAGGTTGATCAAGGGGAACGACAGGAAGACCAGAGAGAGGAGAATCACGCCAGTAGAGTATGCCCCAGGTACATGTCTTGCGAAGGTATTTACAAATCTGTTTGAGGGCAATATAATGCTCATGATGGGGTGACGTGCTGAAACGGCTGAGGAGAGTGACAGCATAGCCGAGGTCGGGTCGACAGAGAACATAGGCGTATGTGAGTTCGCCGAGAAGTTGACGATACGAATAACCCACGGTACGTTCAAGGGCCTTGTGAGCAGTAGTGCCTTCGAGGGGACCAGTAGTGAGGCCAACAAGAGTAGAACCAGATTCAGGAGTCATGGGGACAAGGTTGGGCGCGTCACTAGTATTAGCAGTGGGTGCCTCCCAGCCATGAGTCTGAAGGACACGACCAATGTATGTCTCGCAGTTGAGCTTGGTGTCATCAGCAGTTTGATGGACGTCGAGACCATTATACTTGCTGTGAAGACCACCAGGACGTAGGGTACCGGTGCCCAAGTCACGAGTAGTGACACGTTTGTTGATAAGCGCAATCAGCTGCAAAGAAGTGGCAAGAGAGCGACTGGCCACAGCAAAGTCATCGACTTGACGACAGAGAAGGACGAGAGCACCATCAATGAAACCGCGGTAAAGATTGCGTTCATGGGAGGTTGAATGGAAACCGAGCTCATTGACAAGGATCCCAACAATCATCTGTTCCCAAAGACGACCAGCTTCAGGATGACCCTGGAGTGCACATTCCACAGGAATGACGTGAGTGCGAGGGTCGACGGCAGTCTTGAAGCGTTTGAGATACCAGGAAGTGTTAGCGTCGTCAATTTCAAGGAAGCATGGAACACTGGGGGGAGGAGATTGCTGAAAGGCATTAGTGGTGTCACCAAAGGTAACAAGGAGGCCTTCAGCAGCAGCAAGAGCAAAAAAGAGACGCATACAGGGTGTTTCGATGCAGCTGGCGTACGTGGTAGTGAGGTCACGTAAGCCGGGGGCAGAACGTTTGGAGCCGTCGATGCAGGCGCGACATTTACGTTTGCCAGTATCTTTCACAAGATTGTTCCATTGCAGACGAAGGATGTGAACAGGATTGTCAGTAGTGGAACGAGGACGAGGAACAGGGTGATTGAGAGTGCCAGCATCGTGATGGGCATCAAGTTGGGCGTCAAATTGAGCGTCCCAGGTAGACCAGTTGGGAAGAGTTTTTAGACGGCCACGGGTGAAGCTTTTAAGCTGACGTTCCTTGGGAATAATTTGCTCTGTTTGCAGACGGCATATCGAGGGAGGAGGGTCACCATCCAAGAAGAGGAGAGACAGCACAGCAAAGGAGGGACCAGAAGAGATGATAGGGGTTTGATGGACAGAGTCAACCGCGGTACAAACAGAATCAATGGAGTAAGTAGCCTCACAAGCATCAAGAAGTTGGGCGTAGGCGGCAGTGGAATGACCATCTCCAGGAACAGTATTCAGGGCAGTGATCCGAGCAAGAGAATCAAGGCGGAGATGAAGGGGGGAATTGAGAGGGGTAGAGGTGAGTTCGGCACGTTCGGGAGCCAAAGAGACGTTGATAGAGGACGGAGGAACTGCAAGTGTGCAAAGGCGTTGAAGGACAACAGTTATATTGTCGAGAGAAAAGATGGGACAATCATCGATGGCAACAATGTATGACCCAAGGTAACGGCAACGGAAAGAATGTAGAGGGAGAGTAGTGGATGCTTGAGTGATATCACTGACATAAGCACGAAGCATTCGGGAGCATCGAGTGAAGGTAAGTCCCAAAGGAGAGGAGGCCAAGGGACGAAAATGGAGCTGATGGTCATCAATGTGAAGAAACGGAGTGTCATCCACGTTGAGTGAGACAGAGGTAGTGCCAAGATTGATGGCTTGAGCCAGCACATGAGCGGCAGCAGGATCATCATTGCCATGAGCATGAAGGAGTTGAACGTTGGGAGGACAATCAGCATCCTTCACGCCACTGAAATGCTCGTCAAAGGCCACATGTTGTGCTTCTTTGACCTGATTGGTAGCTGCATCAAGATACAATCTATTCTTGAAGGTCTAAGTATAGCCAAGGAAAAGGCCAGAACGAACGCCGTGTTCAAGACTGCTGGGACGATGAGCACGGGCGGGAAGGGCAGAAACTTTGCAGCCAAAGGTTCGAAGGTACTGGAGATCAGGAGGAGAACCGGTACGTATTTCAAAGCTGGAGAGAGTGCGAGTGCCGTGGGGAACAACATTGTAAAGACGCAAGTAGTGATGAAAAGTGTATGGCCAGAACTTGAGGGGAAGCCCAGCGCCATAGAGAATGGAGCGCAGCGCATCTTTGATGGTACGGTGAGGACGTTCACCAGGACCATTCTGATGGGAAGAATCAGGCGCTGTAGGTTCAACAACGTACCCAGCTTCTTCGAAGTGATTGCGGATATCAGTGGATTTGCCCAAGTCACCACCAAGATCCATACGGACATATTTGTTTGCAACATCTTTGCCACGGCCATGTTTTGCCAGCCAACGGTTGATGTAGTCGACAGGAGGTGCTTTGGTAGCAAAGGTACCACCATAAAGAGCCCCACTGAAGTGATCAGTGATAAGGACATAGCAGGTTTCACCATGAAGACCTGTAAGACGTTCCATACGGGCACTGTTGTTGGACTTCTGAACAATGAGGCCAGTGTCAATGGACAATCCTTGATTGCAAACAGTGGCATGGCACGAATCGGCTTGACCACAAGCTGCCTTGGAAAGTTTACTAGCGTCACAAATGGGACAATGCTCATCTCCGAATTTGGAGGTAGGAAGAGACGGGACGCCAATAGCATGACGAAATACCTGGGGAATGCGACGGAAGTGCAAATGGCCGAGTCAATTGTGCCAGAGTAATCGAAGTTGAGAACGATTGAGAACATGAACTCGAAGCTCAGTAGGGTCGGTAACGCACTTGGGTGAATCGACGGAGGATACAGAATTGCATGCGCGAGGAATGTCGTGAGCGGGACAGGATGCGGCGGGAATAGAATCTGAAGATGAATGATCATGGCAAGGACAGGATATGTTTTGGACATGAAGTTCGCAGACGGAATCAGAAGAAGAAGAGTCGCAGGACTGAACAGTAGAAGTAACAGAACCGAGAGCATCAGGGATTGAATTGGATGATGCAGTGCAGACAGGTACAGTGACAGGAGGTCATGCTTCTGCATGTTCAGCAGGAGTAGGTGGAACAAGTACATCAGTGAAGAGAAGGCCGCGAATGGACGTAAGAGCAATCCGAATATCTTCAGAGCGACAACGACAGTTGAACAAGTGTAGTTGACATTGGTTCATCTTGTCAGGATCAAAGAAAGAGAGTGCGTTATAGCCCTTGCATCCTTGTGCTCGTCCAATGCGATCAGGCAACATGATGGTTGCAGGAAGTGAGGGTGTGTAAAAGCAAAGAATGAGCTCGTGACCATCACCTGTAAGACATGGAACCTTGAGATATCCGTAACCAATAGGATAATGCGCAGTATTATCAGCAACTTTGAGTGCAGGCGGCTTGTAGTCAGCGGGAAGGAGCCGGTAATGCCAGAGGAGAGATAGATTGTCGGTAGTGGTTACCTGGGCACCGCCATCCATGTGGGCACGCACTTCCATGAGATGAGTGGATGAGTCACGAGTACGAAAGTCTGTGTAGAAGCTTGAACGGTTGTCCTGGAGTTCATGAAGACGAACATCAAGTGAATGTAACTGATGTAGGTGAGCATCCAGGGAGTCAGCTTAGGAGGAACTTGTAATGTCATCCATGGAAAAATGACGTGCTGCGAATCCATCTTGTTGCGAGTCTTCTTAAAGGATGAGGCAGCCTTCTTAGTAGAACGGTTTTGCTTGCAACGGCCTGTTGAGGAGCGAACGTGCTTGAAGAACGGTGGAATAAAGGAATCAAAGTGGATGACCAGATCTGGGTTGCAAAATAGATCTGGAGAAGAAGAACCTGAATCTGTGTCAATCTGATCAAGGTCCAGGATGCACAGGGAACTGGAATCGCAAGCTGAGGACATTGACGAATGGGTGATGCCGTCTCCAGTACATGTCCTGCTAGAATAAAATGAAGGGTCGTCAGCGTGTGAAGAGCTGGACATGGGAGCTGAGGACATTGACGAACAATTTGTGTTGTCTCCAGTAGATGTCCTGCTGTCAGGAGGAAGGGAAGTTTCCGAGGGAGAAAGGTTATCATCAGGGATGGAAGAGCCGACTGATGACCTTGCTGAAAATCCAGGTCATCTGGACTGAATGAATCATCAGGATTACGACCATCATCCTCCCCTGGATCAGGATTAGAAGAATCTGATGCAACTTGTCGAACGTAAGCCTGAGGGGAAGGGCGAGGGCCGAAGACGGGATTAAGTGCTGAGTCAATAATTCGACGAAGCATGCAAAGGCCAAATGGATTAGTCTGAAGATACTTGAGCTTGGGACAATCGCCAACAATGTGAGTGTCGGCCTGACAGAAGAAGCAACCAGAAGGACGTTGGTTAACAGCATGGATGCAGAGGGCATCAAATTCAGATGTGCTGAGGATAGAGGCGGCATCTTCAGAGGAAGAAGAGGCATCAATAACGTCACGAGGGGAAGTTTCAGAGACTTGATGAACATTCAGTGCGGTATGAGGACAAATACCAGGGGCGAAATGTCGTGCACCAAGGTGAGGAGGACGACCAGAGGTGGCAAGTTCTTGAGCTGTACGTGCCGAGCGAGTACAGAGACGCGAGTGACCAAGAGAGATAGCATATTCGTCAAGTGTCGTGAGAAGTCATTCAGGAGTCAAAGCGGACAGGATAGGATCATTAATCAACTGAGGATCATTAAACGGAGCCATGGTATTATCAAGATATTGACTAAGAATAGAAAAGCCACGATGGAGGCCCTTAGTAAATTGAAGAAGGAAATACCGATCCGAGATATAAACACCAGAGAGTACACGAAGATAGATGAAATGCTGCCATGAAACAAGATAGTCAGCGATAGTATCAGTGTCTTGTTGATGTGGTAAAGTCGACGTATATGGATGGTCAAGTAGAGTAGGATGACCTCCAATGACGGCAAGGTTGTATAGGAGACCATAGCCATTCTGGGCATAGCGGAGAAGAACACCAAATTCATCATTGTTGTGGAGATTAGTCTTGGAGTTCAGGAGAAAATTAAGGAGAAGAGAAGGAAAAGTGGTGGCAATAAAATCTTGGGTGACCGCAGGGAGATCAGGATACCAGGAGCCCATGATGTTGTCAGGAATGAGGGTATAAAGAGGAGGGACATAGACACCATAGAGACAACAGTACTGGACAATCTTGGAGTAATAGGCCAAGAGATACTTGCAACTGGATCCAGAGGGAAGTTTAGGAAAACCATCTTGAAAGTTGCGAAGTAGCTTGGGATCAAAGACAGTGCTTCGAAAGTGACTCAGGAACCGGGTCTTATCAAGTTCATGAAGAGTCAATGGAATGGCATGATTGACGATGAGGCCATAGTGAGGACGGAAGGCTTGCCAGGGTAAAATGGTGCCGGTGGAGGGGCGAATATGAACCGCTGTTGGATTCTTTTGAGTGTCGAGAATCGGAGGATACCCTTGAGTTTCGAGGATAGCTGTCTGAAAGAGTTGTAACGCGTCACCGGAGAAGTAGTAGACAACGTGAACAGGATTCGATCCTTCTTGATGAGCGACGGATATATCGTGAAACAAGGAGGAGGTAATAGATCGATGAACGCGATAATGTGCGTTGGTATCATGAAGAACTCGGTCGAGGACGGCGAAGAACAGATGTCGATGAACTTGTTCCGTAGAGCTGAAGCAGTGCGTAAGACGCTGATGGTAGGAATCAAGAATGTTCAAAGAGTCGAACATGCGTTTCATGCCAAGAAGGTCAGTTTGAACGAGTTGCATGCGCCAACCGGAGACAAATGCGGCAGGATGGGCACTGTCGATCATATCGGAGAGGGGAACAGTGAAGTTCATGAAATTGCGGTTGTAGTCAAGTCCAGGATGCACAAAACTAAAGGCAATGTCAATAGACAGAGATGGGGAAATAAGAGAGGGAGATCTTGATGGATCAAGGGAGGCCTGGTCATGATCTTGTGAGGTATCCTGATCAGGGGGGGGTGGAATCAGTCAACGCAGTAGGAGGCGTCTTGACTTGAGACGGAGTGTTGATGTTGACTTGTTCAGGGATCATGGACAAGTTGATAGAGTCCACGGGACTACCAGAAGGAAACAATGGATTCGACTGAATTCCCATGTGACCGGGATTAGAAGCTGGGCTAGCGTTTCCATGGTCGGGTTTCTTGTTCTTCGTCAACAGTGTAATGGGGCGGCGAGACTTCTTGCCCATGGTCAAAGGGTTGTTGATGATCGAAAGGTTCAAGAGATCAGCTTCGATCAAGGGATTGGGAGAGTGAAAAATGCTCATAACCTGTTAGTGTCAAAGCTTCGGTCCATCCGAATGGTTTGACGATGTGCTTGTCAAGCAGTGGTTTGAGTCTGTTCGTTTTACAGAAGAGAGTTTGTGGAGGCAAAGAGGATACTATCCGTATGCGTTCGGATGATCAGATCGGAACCATAAATGCTTATCTACGTAAAAGAACTCTTGTCAAGTGTGTATTATACGGAATAGTGAGTTGATCTAGACTAGGATGAAAGAGGTGCTCAGATGAGGAACCGGTCAGCGGAGCAGCAAGCCAGCAATGCCAAAGACCAATGCTGAATGTTGTCATTGCTGAATAGTTCATTCACAGTTCCAGGTGGGTGACCCTGGTTCGAGTCGCACATAGTTGGGCCAGGTGTGATCCCGATGAAATGGTCGCACTTTCACGGGAATCAGCTGAGTCAAGAAGGGCTTGTAATTCGTACCAGAGCTTGCGCACCAACAGGACAGAACTCCCCATAACTGAAGACGTTCTACAACGCGTCCACCGCCTCGCCCTCACCAAGCCAACGTACCATCCAGATGCTCCCATCTTCCAGTTCAAGTGGGCCTCCAACAACCCCATTGTCGACGATTTTGAAGACAATTTTAAGACCATCCACTGCGCGTCCTTCCCAATAACAACAACAACATTGGCAACCACAACCATGATAACATTGGCAGCCAGAATGATGATGAAGAAGAAGAAGAAGAAGAAGACCAACATGAACGAGAAGAAGAAGCTGAACAAGAAGAACAAGAAGATGAGAATGCCAAAGTCGAACGCATCAGCACTGACGACAATACATTGACCTTGCACGACGGAGCACAAGACCCTCCCACATCCAAAGATGATGAAAGGCTCGATGAAGCACAAGGAGCGCCAGGAGAAGAACAAGAAGCGACCAACCACAACAAAGGGCAAGGAGTGCAACAATCACAATCAGCAGCGATGACAAAGATTACAACAACAACAACAACAACAAGCACAACAACAACAACAATCACACCAGCCAAATCAACAATCAACCGATGTCTCTTTTCATTCTCTCCTCAACCGCAACCGCATCAGCAGTGATGCCGACACTGCAGACAAGTATAAAAATCACATTAGTGCAATGACACAAGAACAACACTCACATCAGCAGCGCCACCGAAGATGACAATGACGACAATCACACCAGTCGAATCAACAACCAACTGCTGTCTCTTTTCCCTCTCTTGTCCTCAACAAAAATTGTATCAGCATTGACGATAGCGCTGACAAAGCAAAGATCCTGATGGTTGACTACCTAAAGGAATCCATTGAAAATTTTTCCGAGGATTGCTCACAGCGATCAAAAAATCCGGTGGTATCATATCTGTTTGAAACACGGACAATGCCTGTCCCAAGATATTGGAGGCAAGGAGAAAGTCCCTGCACAGCATCGTACAAAAACTTCTTTTTGTTGCATAGAGAGCCAGGCCGGACATACAGGTTCCCATCACTTTCCTCACATCAAGGGTGACAAAAGCCAACGAAGACGACTGGAAGAAACTAAAAAGGCTCCCCAGGTACCTTCAGCACACCATCAACATGCCCCTCACCCTGTCAATAGATAACATAAGTATATTGAAAACATAGGTTGACGCTGCATACACTCTGCACAGCAACATGAGAAGCCACACAGGTAGCATAATCATGATGATGGGGAAGGACGCGCTTTACGCGAAAGCATCCAAACAAAAGCTAAACACAAAGAGCTCAACAGAAGCAGAACTCATCGGCGCAACCAATTTTGCACCACAAACTCTGTGGACAGCGCACTTCATGGCTGCACAGGGATACATCATCAAAGGGACCAACTTTGCACAAGACAACAAGAGTGCCATGAGCATGGAGCAAAACAGACGCGCTTCTGCAGGACAACGTTCAAGGCGCATAAACATCAGGCTCTTTTTATAAAGAATCGGATCGCCGGTGGAGAAATCAACTTGATCCGTTGCCCCACAGGGATCATGGTTGCCAATTTGTCACCACCAAGCCATTACGAGGACACCTTTTCAAAAAGTTCCGCGACATTATTATGGGCATCACATATTTCTCTTCCCTCACAGGGTGTGTTGGATCCTAGCATTCCCAAGAATTGATTCCCACCAACTAAGTGCAACTCATAAACGATAAATGAATGACAAGTAAATAGATGAGGAAAGCGATAGCCTGGACTTGATGCAGATCATCAGGGGCATCGCGTACAAATTCGACATGTGGCCGAAGATCACGCAGGCAGATTTATTAGGCTCTTTTGATTTTCTAGGCTTCTCATGCTATTGTTTTAGGCTTCTCTTTGGATTAATATTTTCCCACTCACATTTTCTCTTCCGATTAATATTTTCTGTCCCACACTTTCTCATATTTTCAAATACCAGCCATTGCTATCATTCTTTAATATATATGAATATTAACCTACTCTTTATACTTATATCGAGCTAGAATTTGGCCGTCTGGTTTCCAGTTCTTCTGCTCACTGCAGTATGCAAGTGAGTTGGTCCTCGCTCCACCATCATGACTGGGACCATTTTTGCTGCCACCGCATCTGCTGCACTTGGATCCTTCACGTTTTTTCTTCGGGGCTTTCTTCTGGGCCAGAGCATTGGCATTTGAGTGAGCATGATGTTTGGTTCCCGCGTGCTGAAAGTTGGCAACAAGGTTATTGATGATTTGTCGTGTGGCAATTGGTGCCGCAGCTGCCACTATCGGAGTAACTCCAACCGGCCGAACATTGTCCCTCCCCCCAATCGGCAGTCTTGCATGGGAGTTTTTGATACTGTGAAATGACACTGCTGCCGTATCACCATCCTCTAGAGTTTCCGATATACCCTCGACCTTTGCAAACACAGTTTCCAGGCAGCCTGGTTTTGCTGGACCATTCATTGTTGCTGTGCTATTTAATTGCTTCTTCTGATTCTGATTCTGAAAATGATCCTTCAAGAGAGCAGCGGTCTTTCGATACATAATAGGGGCAGCATCAACATGGATTGCTTCATCGTCCTCATCAAAGAGACGCTCTCCTTCCTCTAGAGCTTTCTTGAGCCTTTGCCGTACCTCCTCAAGCCACCACTCTGCAAAGGCGCTCCAGTTATAGCCGTCATGTTTGGATCTGTGGTCCTCTGTAGCGGTCAAAACCTTGCCATCAGTTTGAAACTTCGATAAATTATCATCAAAGATCTTACTTTCAAAGAAACAAGAGACTGCACGAACTTGGGGCAAATGGTCATCATCATAATCTTTGTCATTGTTGGCATTACTGCAAAATTGATCGTCTGCCCTGTCTTTTGATAAATAAAATTCGTATCTATCAGTTCCAATGACGTCACCAGAAGATTCATGGTCGGGAATGATAGGTTGCTCAAACAAATCAGTGGTCATCATCTGTATCTCTTCGAGCAAGTACTGCTTATAGAAATTCTTGTAGCATGGAGAATGCATCGATCGATCTTGGAATCGATCCATGTTCCAACGATAGTTGAATTGGCGAAGAATGCTGATACACAGCTCAGATGTTGAAGCATATTGCCCGATGATTCGTTTCACGTGAGAATGATATCCTTCAAGGTTGCTGGTTGAACGTGCGCATTTTAGTTTTCCGTCCACTTTGGAGTATAAATTGATGTCAGGATGATCGGACAGGCACCCTTTGCGAACATGCTTCAACAGTGAGTTGTAAGCCTCCCAGGCATCTTTTTCAAAGAACTTTTCCCCTGTTTTTGCATCTTTTACATTAGCAAACAGGACAACAACTGCTGTCAATCGCTTTTCCAGTATTTTTGGATCTGGCACTGCTCGTCGACACTCTTTGTTCAATTCAGTGCGATTTTTTTCCATCTGTTTGGTGATCTGTTCCATGATCTCTCCTTCTGTTGATTCCTTGTCCTCTTTCTTGGATCTTATCTTATTTATCACCTTCTTGTGCACTATATTCCAGTCCTCTGGTGAGGTGATGAAGAATGCTTCGGATATAAGCTTGCAGAAGTATGGGTAACAGCCATGTAGTTCGTTCAGATGCTTGGTCAGTCTTTTCTTGGCATGAAAAATATCAAGCTTGATGCGGACCAACTTCCATCTTTCCGAAACCGGGAGTTCCTCTGGCATGGGGTGGTCATCTTCAAGTTCATTGACAATTTCTGTCACCGCTTCTTCCTGTTCTGATGGAAGTCGCATTCTATTCCGCTGCCATCTTACACGGCTATTAGCGCCGCTGTAGTCACCCAAACACTTTCCCTCTGATTTGCCTGCAAGCCAAATTTTCGTTGAAGGCCTGTATACATTTAGAACCTTTACCTTGCATTTGTTGGGTGAGTCAATTTCACAAATCTTTCCGATCCCAACACAACCAGATCCGCCTTGATTGAAAAGGCGTACCACTTGGCCCACAGCAAACTCTTTTTGGGGGATGCGGTGAATCTTCTCAAGCTTCTCAAGCTGGTTGGCCAACAATGGCCCAACATACGAGTCAATTCCTGCATGCATAATCTGTTTTTCGGTCAGTTGAGAACAACTCCAATCAGAGCATAGAACATTGTCACTCTTATCCAGGAATTTGTTTAGAAGCTCTCCCACTAAGAATTGCATCTTCCCACCTTGCCTCACCACACCAATGCTTCGAGCCCAGACTGCAAGGTCAATATGATTATTGTTTCTCTTGTCAACAAGCCCATCCCAATCCTTGCATACCTTATTAATATCTGCGACAACACTCACTCCAACAAGTCGGATATGTGGAGACGAAAGAATATTTTTCAAAGAAATGCAGCCAACGCCTGGAGATAGCGCCTTGTACAATTGAATTACAACAGTTTTACCTCTTGCAGAAAGTTGCAAGGTCTGCGCTCGTTGATTTGGATCGTCCACGCACCATGCAACATCAAATCCCACAAAGACCATACAATCACTAGCACTCTTAACCATATCCGACAATTGGTCCGCAAAATCCTCCACTTCCGAAAGCTTTGATAGCACACTTGGTGGATGGGACCATGTCAATTGAGGCAGTTTTGAAAAATCATGATTATTGATATAATTGGAATGAGTTGGGAGCTTTTTTGGTCCTGGGCCAAGGCTTGCTTCAATAGTCTCAGTCTCATGACAGCAGTTATCTGTGTAGAACAATGCAATGCCGTCAAAACCAAGCGATTCAAGCCTCTCCTTGATCTCTCGCAATACTGTTTCAACTTCATCCATTGATGCTGTCCGAGTAAAATATTGGGCAACAATTTGATTGCATTCGTTCATCACAGTGTAGAGGCTGTCAAATGATCGACAACCATCCTTGAAGACAACTTTTGCCACCTTGTAAGACTTGTCACCTTTCAGAATTGATGATGGCAGCATTCCCATGTGGGCATCAAAGAAAAGAGCTTTCTGTTTTTGTTCCAGGCAAAACAAGTTGCGAAGATATTTATCAGATAAACCTGCTCGAGTGCTCACCACCTCGTCAAATGATGGGGCTTGTGCTGGCTTCTTTAGGTTTCGACCCGCTGTAGCTTCAGCAATATTTAATTGCTGTCGATGTTGAGCCTCGTGCGCCATTGCACTATAATACTGAAGAATCTGATGAAAATAGGTATCTTTCAAAGACTCGTCAAGCTTGGATGCTTCAGCTGAAAAATTTGAGCCATGTAGAATACTTCTCTCTAGTTGGTTGAAAGTGCCAACCGAAAGCCCTTGCTTATTGGATAGAACTACGCCCAAACTATCTCTCACAGATGCAGGAAGCATAGTCAGCAACATGGGATCATACCCTCGGAATGTATAACTATCTTCATCAGTGAATTCCTTTGCCCGCTCTTTACACTTATAAACAGAACAAAAGACATAGAGAACACTGCCCCCATCGCGGACAATCTTTGGCCCTTTTGGATTGAAAAAGTCGTTGCGGGACAATGACGTACACTGCCAACCATGCCATTTGCAAGGCATCTGTTGCTGTGGGAAAAGGCGCGGAAACGCCAGCTCGGGGATGAAAAATCGAGTCCGACACAATTTTGGAGCCAGATAGTCAAGCACATTTGGACAGGATATCATATCTGGATTGCTCATAGGGGCATCCAAACTATTCCAACGCCACGTTCCTAACACATTCGTCCCATGTTGATTTCCTTTCAAGGTAAACCAGCTTCTGACTTCCAACATCAGGGCATGCACTTTATCATGAAAAAAAGGCGGGATGCTCGAAAGGGACACTTTGTTTATCGTTCTTTGGATATCTGACATGGGCTCTTGGACTGGTGGCAGTGGCAGTTGCGGCAACATGAGTGCTGCTGGCAACAGTGAAGGAGAATTTCCCGGCAGAGAGGAGGGCGGCAACAGGAGTGCTGCTGGCAACAGAGAATTTCCTGGTGGAGAGGAGGTCAGGGGGTTGTTGTTGACAGTTGGAGGCCCATTGTTTGCATTGTTTGCAACGGTTGGCTGAAAGAATCTCTTGGCATTGGTTGCATTTCTTTGGTTCTCCTCATCTATTGTGGCCTGGTTGGCTGCTAGCTGCTTATGCGTGCGGCGATTACGTTTTCTCTTGTCAGGTCTCGTCCCCATTGTTCACAAGCAAAACGCAACAATAAAACTCTTTGGCTGACCAAACTTTCAAGAGGAAAGATTGGTTTTTTGTTTTGTTTTTGTTTTTTAAATTATTGCGGGCTAGAATTTGTAGGCGACAACGGCAGGTTCAAGTTATTCACTCCCCCCCTCGTTCGTTGAAGTTATTCTAATCACGCGTGAGTTCCTGGTCCGGGACAGGGAACTAAATTCAAATCGATATTTAAAATTAATTCGTCGGAAGTTCAGAAGAAAATCCGAAAACTCACAAATACTCGTTCTCTCCAAAAATCTTGATCGCCGGGATTCGAACTTGAGTCTCCAAAGAAAAGTAGCGAGACTTGTACACTAGACGTCGAATCGAAAAGAAAAGTAACGATCGTGCAGTGTTTTCTTTAACCGTACAATTAAGGGCATCAGATGTAATTTACAGTCAAGATTCAGAAGGTGATCGTTTCCAAAAACAGATGATATTTAATCAACACTGCCTGTACTAAGAAATCCTTTAGAGTGCTAGTTTTTCCAAACTCTCTTTAGTTTTGTGCTTTGTTCACCTAATATGCTGTTAAGTCCTATTTCTGATTCTCCCGTCCGTGTGTTGCACCGTCAATGACTAAACTCTTTTGAAGTGTCGTCTCGAGTGGGAACGCAGGTTATATTCAGGTTCGGTGGCTTAACAGCACTAGTATGCCTCGACTTTGCGCGTTTTGCCCTATCAACCAGATGTGCTTCCTGCTCCCTTTTCAAGGCGTATGGATTTACAAATGGTGTCTCTTAGGGGGATAGTAACTGATGTTACAGACGTCGTCAAAGGAGTATCTGGATGGTTTCGAACGGACGATGGCATCCAAAGTAGCACCAAACAGTCTTGAAAGCTCTCTTATCTCAGTTGCTTGATCAAGCAATGGGAATATTAATCTGATACGATTCTGTCACTCGACGTGATCAGTCGTTTAATACCTCCACGCACAGACGTCAGTATCTGTACGGGCAGTGACAAGTAAAACTTGATGCAACAGTAAAAATCTTTGTGGGCAGCTTTCGGACAACAGAATGGCTTAACTAAGTTTGGTGACTGTAGGAAAGCTGATTTTCTGAAAGTGTGAGTCTAAAGGTTACATTTCCTATTCTAGACTTTTCTTGTATATCGAGATTGTTACCTCAATACTAAAAGATAGTGTGGCTAGGAACCATCCATTCATCTCTGGATATTGGATGGCTTTCTGGCCTCTCACTGCCACGCGGAGTTAATTAATCCATGTCTACTGAGCGGGGGAAATCGCTCGCTCCTGTCAGGGGGTGTTCTCGGTCTTCACTGACCACACTTCGTACCACTGACCACGGACCATCTATGTGCTCCCCATAATAGACTATATTACTGCAATATAAGGGAGTCTTAGATCGAGGTCTAACCAGCTAGTTGCTCACAGTAAGAGCTAACAACGAGCTTCGTACATGTACTATAGTTCAGCAACGTACGAATTGTTACAGAATATCTTGACTAGTAAGCTAAGATGTATTTTCTGAGTTGTGAGTTCTATTTTTACATTTACTATTTTACTTTTGTTTTCATTGATCTGCCTCTGACACCTCTTCTTCTCTGACATACTTTGATCCAATGGCTCGCAGCTTCTGATCGTGTCAGCATTGAATACTTCCTAGATTGCTGCCAAGGCCAGTCGTCTAGATCGTACTATACATATACTATACTGTTTATCTCAGGGTGTAAGAATGTGGCTTGATGGCCAACCATTCCCTTACACAGGATGGGGCCTTGCTTGGCAATGGTCTGGCGTCCCTTCCTGCTATAATAGGCGGCAATCCCACTGGGTATTTTGATGGCAAAGGCTAGATATTTCCTATTTAGCGCGACTGAAGTGCTATTAAGTCTGTTTTGATGGGTTCTGTTGTCCCAAGATACTGGAGGCAAGGAGGAAGTCCCTGCACAGCATCGTACAGGAACTTCATTTTGTTGCAAAGAGAGCCAGGCCGTACATTCATGTCCTCATGGCTGACTAAGTTGACTGGAAGAAACTAAAAAGGCTCCTCAGGTACCTTCAGCACACCATCAACATGCCCCTCACCCTGTCAATACATAACATAAGTATATTGAAAACATGGGTTGATGCTGCATACACTTTGCAGGCGACATGACAATTTCGTGTGGAGATTTAAACGGCCCTTGAACAGCATTTCAACAAGAGTACATCATGGAGAGCATCTGTGACAATGTTCCCATAGTGACAATATCAGCGGCATCCACGTGGGAAGTATCTTTTTAGATTTTAAACCAGCAAAAACAACACATATTTAGCACCACAAATCAACCTCACATTGTGTCCTTAGGTCAAATCATCAATGTGAAGATTTCCTTTTTTGCGCGACTGAAGTGCTATTAAGTTTTTTTTTGGTACGTTTTGTGTAAAGAATGAAACATCCTTTAAGCGGCATATCAATAAGAGCATTGTGGTCAAGTTTCCACTGGGGACTTGATCAACCCGGTGGAGTTGTGATGTCTTTAATTAGATATTAAAACAGCAAAAACACCACATATTTAGCACCTTGAATGGCATGTGAAGAAGAGCATTGTGACTAAGTTTTGTGTTGGGACTTTATCAACCCCACCGAGTTTTGATGTCTCAAATTAGATTTTAAACTAGAAAACACCACATATTTAGCACGACAAGACTACCCTACATCACGACCAAAGTAAAATCGTCAATATCTAAGCGAATGAGACGGCCTTTGAACGGTATATCAAGGGGAGCATTGGAGTCAAGTTTTCGATGGTGACTTTATCAACTGCACGGAGTTTTGATGTCTCTGATCAGATTTAATACTAGAAAAATACCACATATTTAGCACCACAAGACTACCCTACATCATGTGCAAAGGTAAAATCGTCAGTATCCAAGCGAATAAAACAGCCTTTGAACGGCATATTAAGAAGAGCATTGGGAACAAGTTGTGCACGGTGACTTTATCAGCTGCATCGAGTTTTGATGTCTTTAGTTAGATATAGAATTGTACTCAGCAATCAAACAATCCGGCGGCATCATACCTGTTTGAAACCGATCACGCCTGTCCCAAGATACTGGAGGCAAGGAAGAAGTCCCTGCACAGCATCGTACAAAAACTTCGTTTTGTTGCAAAGAGAGCCAGGCGGTATATACAGGTCCCTGAATGATGTGCCATAAGCGACCGACCTATGACCAACAGGCAGAGGACTGGTACTCGACACTTTCGTGTAAGAATCGTAACACTTATGTCACCAGAGACCTATGACGAATGACCAAAGAAGATGAATCATTGGCAGATATCCTTCGTGGAAGATATATCTTAGACATAATATAGTTTCTACATTTGTGAGTGTGACTATATCGTTTTACTTCATGAACCGCAGTGAGTTTTGGTGTCTCTAATTAGATGTTGAACTAGAAAAACCTAACATACTTACCATCCACAAGACACCCTCCATCAGTTCAAAACAAAAAGTGCCCAATATCAAAGAGGATGAATGGGCCTTTGATCATCATACGATACAGAGCAAGGTGAACAAGTTTCCATTGAGGACTTGATGAACCGTAGCAAGTGTTGGTGTCTCCAACTGGATTTTAAACTAGAAAAAGACAGGGTACAACATACTCACCATCCACAAGACACCCTGTATGCGGAAATGGCCAATATCAAAGCGCAGGAAACAGCATTTGACTCACATGTGTAGAACAGCAAGGGGGACAAGTTTTCTATGGGGATTGTATGGACTGCAGCGAGTTTTGGTGTATCTAATTATATTTTAACCTAGGAAACATACTCGCCATCCACAAGACACCCTGTATCCGTTACTAAGCGGAAATGGCCAAATCAAAGCGGAGGTGTATGGCGCTGGTGAGGAAGTTAGGGAGAGCAGGGCAGCGGACTGACAGAGTTATGGTCGATTGGTAGAGAGAGAGAGAGAGAGAGTGAGTGAGTGAGAGAGTGAGTGAGTGAGTGAGAGTGAGTGAGTGAGAGAGTTGAGAGAAGGGAGAAAGAGAGGGCCCACCATGGTCTATGTTTGATTGTTGTTTCGAGAATATCTATATCGAATCTTCAAAGAGAAGGCAGTTTGTTCTTCAATTTTTAGTGTATGGATGGTGTGTGGTGCTGGTGGGGAAGTTAGGGAGAGCAGGGAAGTGGACTGACAGAGTGTCATGATAGAGAGAGAGAGAGAGAGAGAGAGTGTGTGTGTGTGTGTGTCATGGTAGAGAGAGAGACAGAGAGAGAGAGAGAGAGAGAGCGAGAGC
>Ga0209712_10001409_pt1 | contig 20511 bp, 22 predicted proteins | sample ArcOceMetagenome_FD_187443 | JGI IMG/M metagenome (GOLD analysis project Ga0209712, IMG submission 187443) | Marine eukaryotic phytoplankton communities from Arctic Ocean - Arctic Ocean - Greenland ARC118M Metagenome (SPAdes) (version 2) | ecosystem: Environmental > Aquatic > Marine > Oceanic...
GCTGATGATTTATTCTATGCTGTAAATAGAACTTGTTCAGCTATTGGAATATCCCTTTTTATCAATTTTTCCAAATACTCTTTTTAGTTATATTTTATTTTGAACAGTTACTTAGTATAAATAATTTCCCATTTGTCTAATGTTTCCTCATTAATAATATCTTTTCCTTTCTTACTTTGAAATTGACAATAATTAATGTGCTCATGCAATACCCATTCCTCCTTTTCAAAAGAAAGAAGCCCACCGCCCCCTTCAACTCTAATGTTGAAAGGATCAAATTCAAACATTTCCCTTGTATGTCCGATTTCTGTATTTTTTTTGATCGCATCACGAGCCGAGACTTTCACAAAACGCAAACCTAAGTTGAAAAAAATAGGAATGTAAATGTATTGTTATGGTTTTAGAAATGTAATACTTAAGCAATGCCTAAAATATGCAAAACAGAAGTTTTTATAGAACAATAAAATATCCTTTTGCCGCTCGATTAACTCCAACGAATCCATTTTTTTTCAGGTATCTAACTCACTTTTCGATAACTCAATATCGCCAACGAATTAAACACCACCGCAAGCACCGTAGTCACTTTAAAGTTATATGCCATATCACTAAATTCAATTCCTTTCAATAAAACAGAACGCATCACATGTACAAAATGCGCAATCGGATTTGGTATTGTAAAGTACTGCACCAGCTTCGGCATATTTTCAATTGGAGTAAAAAGTCCGCACATCAAAATAAAAATAATCTCAAAGAAAAAAGTGATAAACATCGCTTGCTGCTGTGTATCAGCCAAGTTTGAAATCAATAAACCAATGCCTAATACTGCTGTCAGATTAAGCAAACAATAGGCAAAGATTAGCCATAAACTTCCTCTCATGGGAATTTCAAAAATTAATTTCCCTGCAGTCATTCCCACGGTCAAAAGAAACATTCCGATAAATAAAAATGGAATCATTTTTCCCACAATGAATTGCCATTTTTTGATAGGCGTTAGAGTATGTCTAAACTTTAAAAAGTTATGAAAAACGGGAACCAGTTAGTAAACTTGTGGTCTACCAAAACTACAAGAATATGCAAACTCAATATGAGTATTTAACTGATTCCCAATGGGAAATTATAAAAGAATATTTACCTGTGCAAAGAAAACGTAAACATGATTTAAGAGAAATTGTAAACGGGATATTATGGATACTACGAATAGGAGGCCAATGGAGGAATTTACCAGAAAAATATCCACCATGGAAGAGTGTGTACTATTATTTTTCGAAGTGGAAAAAAGACGAAACTCTGATGAAAATGAATGAAGGCTTAAATAGAAAAGAAAGAGAAAGACGAGGAAAAGAAGCAACTCCTAGTTTGTTAAGTATTGATAGTCAGTCAATTAAGTCTGGGCCATTTACAAGCGAAGATAAAGGAATAGATGGCAACAAAAAGATAAATGGGAGGAAACGCCATATTATTACAGACACATTAGGTCTAATTTGGGGAGTGGTTGTACACGCTGCCAATTTAACAGATGGTGGTACTGCACATCGAGTAGTTGAACCGTTGCAAGGTTACCTGAGTCGAATGGAAAAAATATTGGCAGATGCTGCTTACAAAACTACTTTTATGGATTGGGTAACTGAAAACCTTTTAGGAGTAGAATTAGAAATATCATCAAAGCCTCCAAGTACAAAAGGTTTCGTTCCTGTCAAATGGCGATGGGTAACTGAACAAACATTTGGTCGCTTTAATTTCTTTAGAAGGTTAGATAAAGACCATGAAAAAACTGCCAATAGTTCTGAAGCTTGGGTGCTTTGGCAAAATTGCCAAACTATTATTTTTAGACTTGGCTAATGCCAGTTTTTAATTTTTAGACATACTCTTACATTGATTTGTTCGATCGTTCCGATTTCTCTTTTTCGCACAATATTCATTGCCGTCAACAACATGACTAAAAGAGTCGCCAATTTTCCGAGGATTCCGGGAATCATAAAATCTTTATAGCTTAAATCCTGATTATACCAATTAGAGTTTTTAATTTTTATTTGAGGTGAATTTAATTGTTTCCTTAGAGCCAATTGAGGCACAGTATCCAAACGAATTTCTTGATTGAAGGATTGAATAATTTGTGCAAGATATGCTGCTCCAGCTGTTGCTTGTTGACCATTGACTGCATTGGCTAACAGTTGAACTTCCCCTTTTTTATGTTTGAAAAAATTCTTTTCGAATTGTGGCGGGATGGTTAAAATAATATCTGCATTTCCACTTTGCATCATGCCATCTGCTACTTTTACCGAAGGTGGAGCATCCATTAAAATGAATCGGTCAGATGTTTTTATTTTGGAAGTTGATAGTCGCGAGTATTCAGAATTATCTTGATTAACAATAGCCAATTGAACATTTTTTACTTCATTGCTTGCTGCATATGAAAGTATAATTAACTGCATGATTAGCACGACAGTCATCAAAGAAAGAATGGCTTTGTTCCGAAATATTTGGATGAATTCTTTTTGTACGATATAAAATAATTTTCTCATATTTTTTATTTGTTAGTAACTATGAAATAATAAGCTGGTCATTTGGACGTGATTATTTTGGTTCTAGTTTTTCTTTAAAAGAAGGAATATTGTTGATACTACGACTGATTTTAAAGGGAAAATAGGATCAAGAGAATCCGTCCAAATGACCAGCTTATTATCTCATCGTTACTTAATCACTTTGAAATTTTTCCAAGCTGCTGCAAAAAGCACAAACATCATGATCGTCAAGATCAAAGTCGGGTGAGTAATAGATTCCCAACCTGCGCCTTTCAACATCACGGCTTGTTGAATTTGGACAAAATAATTAGCAGGAACAATCTTCGATATATATTGTAAACCCCAAGGTACACTTGAGATCGGAAACATAAAACCAGACAATAGCATGGTTGGCAACATCAAAGTAAAAAGGGAGACCATCATGGCTGCCTGCTGAGTGGCTGCCTTGGTGGAAATCAAAACTCCCAAGGCCAACGCGACCATCAAATACAATAAACTTAGTAAAAGTAATAAAGGAAGACTTCCATGAATCGGTACCTCAAAAATGTAATATCCCATTGCAAAAACGAGCATCGCATCAATAAAAGATAGCACGACATAGGGCATTATTTTTCCAGAAATAATTAGCATCGGTGGGAGAGGAGACACTAAAAGTAAATCCATCGTCCCCGTTTCTTTTTCTTTGGCAATAGTTAGCGAAGTCTTCATAGCTGAAATTAATATCAAAATCAAAGCTGCTACTCCTGGAATAAAATTATAGGTACCAATCAATTTTGGATTATACATCATCCTTATTTCAGTTTCAATTTGATAAGGAGGTACAGTTGATTTTGAATATTTTTTTTGAAAAGAAAAAATCATTTGGGAAGCATAACTTGTTAGGGTTGTCGCATAATTTGGTTCGGAAGCATCTGTAATTAACTGTATTGTTACAGGCGTTTTTTTGAAAAAATCTTCTTCAAAATTGGGAGGAATGACAATACCCATTTTTATATTTCCAGCTTTGAATTCCTTATCGAGAGAATTGATATTATGGAGTAAATTAGTTAATTGAAAATGTCCAGATGCCGTTAGGTGTTCGATAAACTCATGACTCAAATTATCTTTCGATTAAATGGTTATTTTTTTTGATAGTTGTTCCGAAAATAGTGGCAAAGAAATTTAGATTTTCTTGAACTGATAAATCTTGGTACAATGAAAATTTTCCAGGCATGTAGCCGATGATTTTTCTGATTTTTTTAAATTCTTTTACCGAATCAAAACCGGACACTTTCGCCTCTCCATAGTCAGGCATCAGAAGCGTAGTGAGTATTTTAAATAAGGTAGATTTGCCTGCACCGGCTGGTCCAATCAAGCCAAATAACTCTCCCTTTTTGACTGGAAAATTAATGTCGTCAACAGCTTGAGTTTCGCCAAATGATTTGCTAATATTTTTTATTTCAATGGCATTCATTTATTCTTCCGTTTTGGTTTTTTGAGCTTCAGTTTTAGAAATAGACTGATTGAAATTTACTTCTGCTGGCATTCCAATTTTTAGAAATACATCAGGGTTGGCGGCATTTGCTTTGGCTGCGTAAACCAAATTAACTCGATCTTCTTTAGTCTGAATTGTTTTTGGTGTAAATTCTGATTGCTCTGAAATCCAACTAATTATTCCATACATAGTTGAATAATTTTCTATTCCATGGTCAATTAACACTTCTATTTTTTGACCCAGTTTTACTTGCTGCAATTGCTGACTGCTCGCATAAAATCGAAGTATCATCGTGTCCAATTCTCCGATGCGATAAAGAGGAAATCCCATTCCTACAAATTCATTTGGTTCAGTTAATTTGGTCAAAACAGTTCCACCAACGTGGTTGTAGATATATGATTTTTTGATCTGATTATCGAGGATAGCAATCTGTGCAATCAATGGTTCTTTCTCCGCTAAAATACTTCGATTCGTAATTTTAGTTTGAGCGCGAATAGCTTCCATTCGTTTATCCATCACTTCTAATTCTCCATTGATATCATCGAGTTGTTTTGGTGTCGCTGCTTTTTTCTCTAACAATCTATTTACACGATCCCGTTCGCGAATCATATTTGATTTTGTAAAACCTCGATGTTCGTAAGCGTATTGCGTAGTTTCTTCGGTAGGGTTTTGATACTTGCCCTGATTTGTTGTCGTTGCAAATGCAGTTGCGTAGTGTCCACCAGCCCGATCAATTTTCCTTTTTTGAGTTACTGACCTTCTTCGACCTGGAAAGAAATTAAACGCCCATTTGCTTCAGAACTTACCGTTGAGGTAGTTGCTTCAAAATTTCCATAAGCATCTGAGCGTTCCACTTTTTCTTCACAGGAGAAAAGGAAGAGAGTGGTGATAAGCAACAAAAATGATCTTCGCATTTTTTATTTTTTTATAAAAATTAGAAAAGTATGTTTGTAATTAATTATCAATAAGTTAGGTGGGTTTTAAAAGCCGCCACGCTCATTCCAAAAATCTACTTGAATCTTAGATAATTCTGTTTGATGTATCAATAAATTTTGTCGAGATAATAATTCTGCATTCACTTGAGTGATATATTCACTTGAAGTAATGACCCCTTCATCTAGTTGAGCGGCTAATTGTTTTAAAATTTATGCTTGCAAATTGGCAATTTTTCCATTCTGCTCAATCTGATATAACAATCTATTTACATCTGATTGATACTGCGCTTTTTTAGAATCTAGGTTGAAGTTAAAAGTTTCTTCACCATGAATTAATTGCTGAGATTGGAGCGATAAAATATCTTTGTCTACTTGACTTTTATTCCAATCTGTAATTTGCCAATTCATTTGAATTCCTGAAATCCCGTAAGGCGCAATTTTATTACTTAAAAAATTCACAGGATTTGGATACCTGATTCCAGCTTGAGCAAAAGCATTTAGTTGAGGTTTTTTTTGTACGTCAAGCATATCTGATTTATCTAAAATGGCTTCTTGTTGAAGCTTGAAATATTCGAGTTCAGGTCGATTTAAATTTGGGATTTCAGCAGGAATGGAGAGTGGTGAGAAATTAAGTTTTGTCTCATTGGAAATTTCTTCTCCGATTAAAATGGCTAAAGTATTGATCAATCCGACGACTTGGAAACCCACATGATGTTGCATGGATTTTATCTACAATTCTTTCACTTTTATTTTAGTCAATTCGCTTTCCAAAAGAACACCCATTTCCAAACCTGCGGCAGCTTGTGCTTTCCTCGCTTCTAAATCTTTTAGTGAAATATCAAACAATTTTGACTGCTCCCTCAATAAGGTAATTCCAAAAAATAATTGATTAATTCTTTCTCGCAAGGCAAACTGATTCACTTCAATATTTTGCAAATCAGCTTTCAATTTGACTGCCTTAATTTTTCGCTGCGCTTCATTTAGACCTCCATCTAAAATTAAATATTGAGCTTCCGCATAAGTTTTCAAAGACCAAATCGATTGATCAATTTCAAGCGGAATCATCGGATTATCGCCGGCTAAGAAAACGCTTTGCGATTGAACTCTTCCGTCTGCTCTGAGGAAAAAATTTGGTTTCTTAACCATGTCAAGTTGCTCCAATTCTTTTTGGTAAATCTGCTCGAACAATCCTGAGTTTTGTAAAATTGGATAATTTTTATCCGAAAGAGCATAAGATTCCAGTAGCGATAATTCTGTTCTAGCTTGCCCAGAAATAGGAGTGGAAAGCAGTAAAAAAAACGATAAAATAATTTATTTTTTTCATCTTAACTTAATTGTTTAACCATTTGGTTAATGAGTGTGCAAAAAAATCAATCTGTTTTGAGAGCGCTTTTGACAAAATCTAAAATTATCTTTTTCCTCTGCATCATCAATTGGTCAAAATCATTTTCAGACACTTCGAAGATGATTTGGAAAATTGGGTTGGTCATAAAAGGGAAAACCGTCATTCCAACTATATTTAAAAATAACTGGATCGGTGGGAATTCTTTTATGTTCCCTTGAGCCATTTCGTTCATCATTTCCAGCATAAATTTTTGGGCAGATGGAAAATGAGCGGACTTATTTTTTAACTCCTCCACAAATCTTTCTCGCTTTTGAGCCAGCTCAGACATGACAAAAAATGGGATGTCAGGATGTTCCGTCAACGTATCGATATAAGTGTTAATTAGTCGTTCAATTTTCTCCCAAAAGTTGCCTTCATATTCAATCGCTTTTACCAACCGAGGAATCATGAAATTCAAAGTCTGTTTGATAATTTCATGGTAGAGTTTATCTTTTGAGCGAAAATAATAGTGCAGCATGGCTTTATTTATGCCAGCCTCATCTGCAATTTCTTGCATTCTCGCCGCTGCAAAACTCTTACCTACAATGTGTTTCTGAACGATTTCTAATATTTCTTGTTCTGATACTTTTGCCATGTTAACCACAGAGTTAAATTAATTGATTAAAAGTCAAATAAAATTTTATTCTAATTTAATTTTTTGATGGTAGGCTGGAGGTTAGGAGCAGAAATTAAAATCTGATCGCCTAAAGTTAAGGTAGGATGGTCATTTTGCTTGACCATTATTTTAGCGATTTCTTTTCCAATTAAAATGGTTAAAATCAAATTGGAGTTTTGTTTTCCCATCGAAATGACTTCTCCTGTTACTTGAAAATTTCCATTCAATTTTCCTTTTGAAAAAACATCTAAAGGATTTCCGCTTTGAATTATTTTTCCATGGTCCAAAACTAAAACTTGATCCGACATTTTTAAAACTTCCGCCAAATTATGGCTAATCAAAATAGTGGTCAAGTTAAACTCCCGGTGAACTTGAAGGATATATTTTTGTATTTTATTTCGCATTTCTTCATCCAAAGCAGAGAGTGGTTCATCCAATAAAAGTAATGCTGGTTTTTGCACCAAGGCTCTAGCAACAGCAACTCGTTGTTGTTGACCACCCGAAAGACGATGAGGTTTTTGGTTTCGCAGGTCTCCAATTTCCATTATTTCAATTAGCTCATCCAGGATTTTCTTGTCTTGATTTTTATTTAAAGCAAAGCTTAAATTTTCGATGATAGTCATGTTGGGGAAAAGCGCATAATCTTGAAAAACGAAACCGATTTTTCTTTTTTGTGGAGATAGATTAATTTGATTGGAAGTATCTAACAATACATTTCCGTGAATGGATATTTTTCCGAAGTCAGGTTTTAGAAGTCCTGCAAGCATGCGGAGGGTAGAAGTTTTACCTGCGCCAGATTTCCCATAAAGTGTAACAAAATGCCCTTGCTCAATATTAGTTTTGACCTCAAGTAGCATGTCGCCGGAAGATGCGTTTAGTTTTTTTTGCAGAAATATTTCTATCATTTCCAAAACCGTTTTAGGTAACCGCCATTCACCATATAAACTAAAAGTAGGATGGAAAATGTCAAAGCAAATAAAATTAAAGAATAGGAATTAGCTGCCGCATAATTTAATGATTCGACTTCATCGTAAATGGCAATTGAAGCAACTTTGGTCACACCAGGCATATTTCCTCCGATCATCAAAACTACTCCAAATTCGCCAATCGTATGTGCAAAAGCTAAAACGATTCCCGTTAAAAGCGATGGTTTGATATTTGGCAAAAGCACTTTGGCGAGGGTCGTCATTCTTGATTTCCCCAACATATAACTTGCTTCCAAAAGTGATTTGGATAAGTTGGAAAATCCAGATTGAATCGGATGAACCATAAAGGGTAGACTATAAATTACGGAAGCAAAAACTAATCCTTCGAAAGAAAAAACCAATCTTAATCCGAGCCATTCATCCAACCATTTTCCAAAAGCATTGGAGGGGCTAAATGCAATGAGTAAATAAAATCCCAAAACAGTAGGTGGTAAAACCAAAGGCATACTCACCAAAGTTTCGATAATTGGTTTGATTTTATTTTTGGAAAAAGCCAGCCAATAAGCCAAAGGAATAGAAGCCAGCAATAGAATTATTGTAGTTACAAATGCCAACTTGAAGGTTAAAAATAGTGGTTCCCAGTCCATAATGTAGCTGGTCGCTTTAGCTGCCAGTCAAAATATTTTGAAAAAATATTTTGAAAAGTAAAGAAAGGGATGGAATTATTGGAAGCTAGAAATAATTATTAATCCCCGTTGTACTTTTCAAAAAAAATCGCTTCGCTCTTTTTTTGGCGGGCAGCTGAAGCGACCCGCTACTTTGTCGAATACCCAAAAGTATTTAAAATTTCTTTACCTTTTTCGGAAAATAAATAATCAGAAAATTTCAAGGCATTTTTTTCTTTTGGCGTATCACTTTTTATACAAACAATTCCTTGCGCGATGGAATGATAATAAGAATCATCAATTATTTTATAAGTCCCTTTTCCTTTTATTTGCGGAGAGGTCACGACCGACAAGGAAGTAAAACCAACTTCAACTGCTTGCGAATTAATGAATTGATTCACTTGAGAAATGCTTTCTCCATACACCAACTTATCTTTTGTTTTCTCTAAAAGATTTACAAAATTTAAGACTTCCATCGCAGCCTTTCCGTAAGGTGCCGTCTTGGGATTAGGAATTGCGATATGTTTAATATTTTCGTTGGTCAAATTAAAAAGACGAGGAGAGAGATCTTCTTTCATCGTCCATAAAACCAATTTACCGAAGGCATAAATTTTTGGTTGATCAATGGTTAACCCTTTTTTATAGAGGTTATTTGGATATTTCATATTGGCAGAAACGAACACGTCGAAAGGTGCACCCTCATTAATTTGAGCAGTTAATTTACCGGAGGAACTGATGATTATTTCACATTCGATTCCAGTTGTTGCGGAAAAATTTTTCACTAAATCTTTAATGACAAATTGCATATTGGCAGAAGTGGCAATTCTTAATTTAGTAGAATTTTTATTTTCACAGGAAAAAAATAAAAGTATAAAGGGGAAGATTAATAATATGTTTTTTTTCAAAGTAAACTTATTTCATTCATTCATTCAAATCAAAAAGAAAAGGTTGAAGGTAATTGATTTTAGTGGAAAAAATAAAAGTAACGCTTAGTAGTGTGTATTTCATTTTGTCGCAAAAGGATTGTTAGTGCTCGAAACGCTAACGTATGCACACCAATGGGCTGTGTATTTTTTGCCACTAATTAGCACGGATTTCACGAAAAAATTACTCGTTGTTTTCTTCACGAATAAATTTCGATAAGTCAAAATTGGCGACATTTTACTATATCCTTACTGTTTTGAGTTTCGTGGAATTTCGTACGCATCTGACTTGTGAGATGTAATTAGTAAATGAAATATAATCGTTAAAAAATTCGAGTAATTCGTGGAGATTCGTGGCAAAAAATTTAATACCCATTTGTGTGCATACAGTAGCGCTAACAGTCCTCCTCCTTGAAAACGACATTTTGAAATGCACCTTCAAAGCAATATATATAACTACTTTAATTTTAAGCAACTTGATTACATATTGATTTGTGATTGTGTCTTTTTTTATTTAAAAAAAGATAAATTTGAGATACAAACTTCAATTACTTTTTTCCAAAACAATAAAAATCATGGAATTAAAAATTAACGGAAAAATTCAAAATGTAGGTGTCGAGGAAGGCATGCCACTATTATGGGTGCTACGAGATGAATTAAATATGACTGGTACGAAATATGGTTGCGGAGTTGCTTCTTGCGGATCGTGTACCGTTATGTTGGATGGTGTCGCTACGAGAACTTGTACTTTGCCTGCCGTGGCAGCGGAAGGAAAAGAAATTACGACCATCGAAGGAATCAGCGCAGGAGGAGAAATGTCGGAGATTCAACAAGCCTGGGTGGAGCATCAAGTTCCTCAATGTGGCTATTGCCAATCTGGAATGATCGTCGCTGCAGAAGCTTTGCTGAATGAAATTCCAAATCCAACCGATGAAGAGATTAATACAAAAATTACCAATATCTGTCGTTGTGGAACTTACAATAGAATTAGGGCAGCCATTCACACCGCTGCAAAAATGCGTACGGAGAAATCTGAACTTCTTGGTTAGTTGTTATTCTTTAACAATTTTACCTCTTTAATTTTTTAACAAAATAAAAAAAGAAAAAATGGGAAAGTGGACACGTAGAGCATTTATAGGAACAGGTGGTTTGATAGGAGTTGGATTAGTCGTTGGGATTGGTGCAAATATGTTACTGACTAAAAATGCTAAAAAATATTCTGGAAAAGGAATGGGCGATGGAGATTCTATGAATGCTTGGATTAGAATTTCTTCTGATAATAAAATTACCATTGCCGTTCCTCGAGCTGAAATGGGACAAGGAGTTTACACTTCTATTCCAATGTTGGTGGCGGAAGAATTGGAAGTGGACATGAAGGAGATAAAAATCATGCAGCCACAACCTGAACCAGCTTATGCTAACACTTTAATGGTGACGGGACAATCGAAAGATATTTATAGCAGTCTGACCATGATGGAAAAAATTGCTCATTTTCTTCCTATCGTGGCAACCGGAGGAAGTACATCTATAGCTGATGGATTTGATCAATTGCGCGCTGCGGGAGCTTCCGCAAGAGTGATGCTGACTCGAGAAGCCGCTAATCGTTGGGGCATTTCGGAAGCAGATTGTTATGCTGAAAATGCACAGATCATCAATCGTAAAACGAAAGAAAAATTCACTTACGGCGAGTTAGCAGAGGCCGCTGGGAAAATTGAATTAGCTGAAATTCCTAAATTAAAAGATAAGAAGGATTGGAAAATTTTAGGAAAAAATGTTCAACGGTTAGATATACCCAGTAAAGTAAATGGCACCGCAGAATTTGGGTTGGATGTTCGAGTGGAGGGAATGTTGTTCGCAGCGATTCGTCATGCGACATATCATGATGGAGTAGTTTCTAGTGTGAAAAATCAAGCGGAAATTGAAAAGATGCCTGGGGTGAAAAAGGTTTTGATTTTACCAAAAGGAATAGGAGCTGTGGTAGTTGCAGATAATACTTGGCGAGCAAAAAATGCGATGCTGGCGCTTGACTTGGAAGAAACAGGGGACAACACACTTTCCTCTGAAAAAATAAATGCCCATGCAGAAGATGTGATTGCCAATCAATTAATTGCGACCCCTTTGGATAAAGGAAATGCCACAGCTTTTTTGGACAAAGCTGAAAATATAATTGAAGGGAAATATGATGTGCCTTATTTGGCGCATGCTTGCATGGAACCGATCAATTGTACGGTTTTGGTAAAAGAGGGAAAAGCAGAAATTTGGGCAGGACACCAAGGGACTTCGATCATGCTAGATGGGGTAAATGCTTCGACTGGAATTGATAAAGAAAATATCACGGTAAATATGAAATACCTCGGAGGAGGATTTGGTCGTCGAGCGGAAATTGATATGATTTTGCATGCAGGATTTGTGGCTACTGAAATGGAAGGAACACCTGTTCAATTAGTGTACACTCGAGAAGAAGCTATGCGGCATGAAATGTATCGGCCCATGGTGAAAAGTCATTTCCGAGCTGCAGTAAATTCCAAGGGCGAGATTGAAGCATGGGAAAATAAAATGGCTTTGCAATCGGTAGGGTATAGTTCACTCATGAGAATCAAACCTGCATTTGCAGAACCACCTGCCAAAGATGGATCTAGTGTCGAAGGTGCGGCCAACTTACCTTATACGATGGCGAATGCTAAAGTAGCTTTTGGACAAATGGATTTACCGATTCAAGTAGGAAACTGGCGAAGTGTAGGAAGCTCGCAAAATGCATTTTTCACAGAATCATTTATGGATGAGCTAGCACATTCGGTGGAGCAAGATCCTTACGAATTTAGAAAAAGTAAAATTCAACATGAACCTCGTTTCTTAAAAGTGTTGGAAAAAGCGGCAGAGATTAGTAACTGGAAAATACCTTTGGCAGAAGGAAGATTTAGAGGAATTGCGATCCATGAATCTTTCCGATCTATCGTTTGTCAAGTAGTAGAAATTACCAAAGTGGACGAGAAGAAATTTAGTGTAGATAAATATTACAACGTGATTGATTGCGGTCAAGTAGTCAATCCTGATACCGTCGAAGCGCAAATGCAAAGTGGAATTATGTACGGATTGTCTGCGGCACTTTATGGTGAGATAACTTTCAAAGATGGCGAAGTGGAACAATACAATTTTCCTCAATATGAAGTGGTGAGAATGAATGTTGCACCTACCGTTCAAGTTCACATTATGGATAATGATGAATTTCCAGGGGGAGTAGGAGAGCCGGCAACACCGCCAGCAGCACCTGCTTTGGCCAATGCAATTTTTGCAGCAACAGGAGAAAGAATTCGTTCATTGCCATTGGTGAAACATGGTTATAGTTTTGTGTAGCTGGTCGCTTCAGCTGCCAGTTAAAAATAAGCGAAGCGAATTTTTGAAAAAATAAGGTGCAATTCATTTCGTCGGAAAAAAAGCTCTTAACGCTCGAAGCTAGTTGTGGATAAAATTTGAAAATTATAATATTTAACCTCTGAGTTCTCTGTGGTTAAACTAAAAAAGCATAAAATTGAATAATGTAAAATGATTTTATTCACGACTAGTTCGAAGCGCTAACAGCCCTAATTTATTGAAATCCGGCATCTTGAAATACACTTGATTTTTTTTGAGGAAATCGAAAAGATATAAAAATGTGTTCCTACATTTACCAATAAAAAAAATATGCTTCCAGATCCAAAAATATTATTACAATTAGTTTCTATGCGCATGCCATTCGGGAAATACGAAGGAAGATTACTTTGTGATTTGCCTGTTTCCTATTTGGAATGGTTTCACAACAAAGGTTTTCCGACGGGAAAGTTAGGTATGTTGTTGGAGACAATGCATGTGATTAAGTCGAATGGGTTGGAAGATTTATTGAAGCCGTTGCGGACGAATCGTTTTCCGGAGAAAGGACAAGAGAAGAAGTTTAGGAAATAAAAAAATAAATTTTCAAAAAAAGACTGCTGGCGAATCATCACCAACAGTCTTTTTTATAATAATAAATTTGCTACTTCGTCTTCGGTCGCAACAAATTAAACTTCTCTGCCGCCTTTCGATGCGAATGAATTAATTTTTCAAATTCAATCAAAGGCAACGGAATTCGAGTCTCCACCACATCTGGATCAAGCGGTCGATAATTATCATCTGGAAATGGAAAACTAATGGCTTCCCCATTTTTTCCAATCATATTTTTTACTTCCAAAAAATATTGAGTGTGACTGTCCTTCTCAATATAATGAACCACAATCGGTTCTAAATCCATCGGGTAAAAACCAATCTCTTCCAAAGATTCCATTACCATTGTTCGAAGCATAAAGATGGCCGCTTTGTTATTAGTATATCCTTCCAGAAGCGTTTTTCTTTTGCGTTCATTTTTATAAATGATCGCTTGCGTCTTTCTTGGGAATTCTAATTTATCTAAAACTTTAAAAAGCGAATTTTCATATTCCATGTATTCCTCATAGATCTTTTCATCAGAACCTCCAGGTAATTTAAAATTGGTTACATCTCTAAATCGATCGCGATCTTTCAATGCTAAGATATTAGCATCTCCATCAGCATCATCAAAACAAAAAATAATTCCAACATAATGACTTGAAGGTGGTTCAGGCACTTCAGTCAATTTGAACAATTGATATTTTTCTATCATTGAAAAAAGATTGTTTTTTTTTAATAATTAATAGACTTTAAAATAATTTGACTTTTTAAACGACCGTAAAACGTTTAACGTAAAATGATTTTTTTAATAATCAGTTTTAATGTCTTTGTTAAATGGTAATTTCAATTGATAAGCCAAGTCATTAGATTTAGAATTATCAGCAACATCTAAACCATATTTTATTTTCGAAGTATCGCCGTAAATAAATGTCCCAAACATTCGATCCCACAAAGAAAAGATATTTCCAAAATTGGTATCCGTCCAAGGACGTTCGAAATGGTGGTGAAATTTATGCATGTTTGGAGTGATCAAAAGATAGCTTAAAAATTTATCTAGTCCCTTTGGCATATTTAAATTGGAATGCGACCAATAAGTACAAATAACGGTCGTAATTCGATAAATCATATAAACACCAAATGGAATTCCTCCGACTATAATCGCTCCCAACGCAAACAATTCTCGAAACATATAATCACCTGGATGATGTCGAGTACCGGTAGTCACATCAACTTGGGTATCACTATGGTGAACCATATGAAACCGCCACATAAATGCTACTCGATGCAATAAATAGTGGACAAAATATTGAGCAATCAAATCTAAAAACATGACTCCCAAAAGTACTTCCGCCCACAAAGGAAGATCAACCAAATATAATAATCCAAAATTATTACTGCCAGTCCAAATAAAAATACCAGCAGTTGCCACCCCAAAAAGGACATTAATTAAGATAGTTGAACTCAACAAAACTAAATTGACTTTAGCATGTTTCCATTTTTTATAAGTATTTTTTGCAAGAGGAAAAGCACTTTCCAATATCCAAAAAATACCCATGCAAAAAACTATCCAGAGGAACTTTTGAGCACTTGATAGCTCTTCAAAAAATGTAATGAATTCTTGCATATTGTAGACTTTTATTACGTTTTTAAGTATGTTACACTTGTATATCAAGGTGAATAAAGGTAATTAGTTTTTTTATAAAAAATAAACAGACTTTAGATTTTATAAAAACATGATTCAAATTATAAAACTAGTTTAATGTCAGATATCAAATTATATCCAATTCGATTTATTGAACCGGTTCAATTGAAAGATGGAACCTTGGTTCAGTTGCGTCCGATTCATCCTTTGGATGGAAATCAAGCTAAAGAGTTTAGAGGAAAATTATCGGCGGAAAGTGTGTATGATCGGTTCTTAGGCTATATTCCAAAAATCTCGAAAAAGTTAGTGGATCGATTAACCAATATTGATTATTCTAGCGAGATGGCGATTGTGGCAGAAGTAAATAATGAAAATGAAAAAGAAGTGATCGCAGTTGGACGAATTGCAAGTGATGAACATTCGGCAGTAGATTTTGCGATAATCATTGCAGATGATTGGCAGGGGAGAGGTTTGGGAACCATTTTGACTGCCTATCTAATTGATGTGGCGAAAGAAATGAAATTTGAAAAAATCTATGCTACCGTTTTTACTAGGAATAAAGGTATGCTTGAAATTTTGCGTCGGAAAGATTTTATTTTTCGAAAAGAGGATGAGATGACTACTTATGCTGAGTTGATTTTAAAGTGAATTTTTCAACGCGGAGTTGCAAAGACGCAGAGGATTTTACATTACTGTCTGGGAAAAAATCTCTGCGTCTCTGCGTTGAAAAATAATCCAACTTTATTCTTAATGAAAAACAATATGCAAAATAATCAACGAAGCCAATAATCCCAAACCTATCTGCTGCACTCCTTTCGATTCTTTTTGTAAAATAATAATATCCTGCCATTGCTTAAATCCAGCTTTCCAACTTCCCAAAGTTAAAATAGAAAACGCAATCACGATCACCCAACCTGCTCGCACAAAGTAATTCATTGTTGGAAAAAATCCATCAAATGAAATAAATCCAAAATCAAATCCTTTGAAAATTAAGTGTAACGGTATCGTCGATAAAAATGCAATCAAGGCTACTCGATGATTCGGCGCCACCAGAAATGCAGCAGAACAAATCAACACCACGATACCACAATTAATATAATATCTCAACTCATTTAAAGTGTGCGTAAAGGCAGCTTCTGGATTTTCAAATTTGACATACAATAAAACAAAACCCATCAAAACGCCAGTAATCAAACTGATTAAAATTGTTTTTCTTCCAGCATCAACAACTTGTCGATCGGTAGCATTTTTATTAATATAACCTTTGTAAATGTCAATGGAAAAAAGCGTCGCCAAGGAATTAAAAGTAGAATCCACCGTACTCATCAATGAAGCAAAAAGCGCACAAAGAATAATTCCTTTTACGCCTGTCGGCAAATATGTTTTCACTAAATAAGGGAATGCTAAATCAGGTTCAGCTAACGGTGTTCCATTTTCTTGCATGATTCCATAAAGCGCAATTCCAGGAATGACAATCAAAGCGGCCATCACATATTTGATCACTCCGCCGAGCATCAAACCTTTTTGCGCCTCTCGCAAACTCTTCGCAGCCAATGATCTTTGGATCACCGTTTGGTTGGCGCACCAGTAATTTATATTCAACAGGAACAAACCGAAAATATGAGTCCAAGGTAATTTGTCATGATCGGCGGGTAAATGCAAGTGCATCAATTCTGGCGTTTTGATGTATAATTGTGACCATCCTCCCAAATGATAAACCGCTGTAAACATCACCACAAATCCACCTAGTAATAAAATGGTAAACTGGATAATATCCGTTTTGACCACCGCAGCCAATCCTCCCAAATAAGTATAAATCGCAGAGAAAAGGCCCAAGCCAAAAACCAAAATCGCAATCCGAATAATTCGATCTTCATGAATAAAACTTAACTGTTCTGCAAAAACTAAATCGGCAGCGTAAGCTCCCCAAAACAAAGCTGCCCCCAAAGTGATCGTCGCAAATAACAATATATTTGCAACCGAATAAAATAGCGCAACTCGTCGCCCTAAGCGCTTTTGAATAAACTGAGTAATCGTAATTATTCCATCCTTCAAGTACATTGGTACAAAAATAAATGCTGCCATCAGAATTCCTTGCACCGCATTTATTTCCAAGCTCGCCTGCGCCAATCCATACAAATAAGCAGAACCCATCATTCCCAAAAATTGATAACCATTGATATTAGTCGCAATGGTTGACAAGGCAATCGAATACCATTTTAGATTTCGATTACTCAGGAAATATTCTTCGGTCGTGACATCTTCTTTGCTTCGACCAGAAACTGCCACCACAAAAATGATCACAAAATAAGTGAGGACAATGGCTAAATCTATCATAGTTGATTTTTATTCTGGAGACTGGTTGTCAGCCAACCTTTAGTTTTATTTCGGTGAATAATTTTTCAACGCAGAGGTGCAGAGACGCTGAGATTTTTGAAACATAAAAGTATAAAACTCAGCGTCTCTGCACCTCTGCGTTGAAAAATAAAAATAAAAAATCTGCATCAAAAAAAGAATTAGGTACGACTACTTTCGCACCCCACCAGCCAAAGGCGTCAAAGGTATTTCCTTCGGAATTCGACCTTGCTCCTCAGGTAAAGAAATAGTTTTTAAATGTGGCAAAACCATTTTTGCAAACAACTCACACTCTTCTAAGTGAGGATATCCAGAAAAAATAAATGACCGAATTCCCAAATCCATATAGCGTTGAATTTTTTCCAAAATCTGTTCAGGAGTGCCCACCAAAGCGGCACCACAACCTGAACGAGCACGACCAATCCCAGTCCATAACAATGGTTCTACAAATCCATCATCATCAGATGAATCTCTCAGGTCAGCTTGCCGAGACACCCCTAAAGATTTGGCATCCAAGGCACGTTCTCTAATTTCATTTCCATGCTCATCATTACCATCAACTTTGGACATTAGTTTTCTTGCCGCAGCTTTTGCCTCTGCTTCCGTTTCTCGAACAATGACATGAATTCGCAAGCCAAAGTCTACTGTACGATTATATTCAGCAGCTTTGTCGGACATCGTCGTCATCAATTCTTCCAACTTTTTTTCCGTCTCTGGCCACATTAAATAAACATCGCAATGTTCCGCACACAAATCTACACCAGCAGGGGAGTAGCCACCAAAATATAAAAGTGGTCCGCCATTTTGTTGATAAGGTTTGACCGGATCAGTCGGTAATTTTATGTTATAAAAATCTCCCGAAAAATCAATTTCATCTTGCGTCCAAGCTTGCTTTAAAATTTGAATGACTTCCCTTGATCGTTGATATCTTTCGGATGAACTCAATTCTGTACCAGGCAAATTCGATGAAATTATATTGATCGTCAATCGCCCTTTTAATATATGATCGAGTGTCGCAATCGCTCTAGCCAACATTGGAGGATGCATTTCGCCACATCGAATCGCAGCCAACAAATTAATATTATTGGTCAACGGTGCAACTGCCGAAGCAAACGTCATTGTGTCTTGCCCCACCTGATAAGAGGAAGGACAAAGGATATTTCGATACCCTAATTTATCAGCAGCTAATAAAATTTTGGAAGCATTGTCCCAACTACTTTTATGATCCTTGCTGTGCGCTCCAAGTATTTCGTCATCACCATTGCAGATCGGTGCAAACCAGGAAACTTCTGCGCCATCAACATCTTTAGAGCGTATATTTATTTTTGATTCTGTCATGTTTTAATCTATATCTTTTCCAGTTGAAGCCTTCCAAAGTAAATACCAATCTTGTCGAGTCAATTTAATTTTGCCAGCATCCAAAGCAGATTCTACTCTTTCAATTTTTGAAGTTCCGATGACTGGAATAATTCCAGCAGGATGTTTGATCAACCAAGCTAAAAGAATTTGGTCGAGTCCCACTTGATATTTTTCAGCCAATTCATTTCCCACTTTTTGAATGCGCAGGATTTGTTCATCTTCAGTTTTCCCAAAAACTTTACCTCCTCCAAGCGGCGACCAAGAAGTTGGAGCAATCCGATTCTTTTGACATTGCAAAAGGGTTCCATCTTCAAAGGCATCCAATCGAGTAATGGAAATTTCCACTTGATTTGTTTCTAAAGGAAAAATGGAATTCAACATATCAAACTGAATTGGCGTAAAATTAGACACCCCAAAATGCTTCACCTTTCCTTGCGCTTTCAATTGAGTAAACGCTTCTGCAATTTCATGTGGATCCATCAAAAAATCTGGGCGATGAACTAAAAGCAAATCCAAATAATCCGTTTCCAAAAGACGCAACGATTCTTCCGCCTGTTTTAAAATATGTTCTTTTGAATTATTGTAAGTATTGGTGAGGAATTCTGGTTTCCGTTCTGTCATTAAGCAAACGCCACTTTTGGTGGTGATTTGTATTTTTTGCCGAAGACTAGGATTTTGTTTTAGTAATTTTCCAAAATCACTTTCCGTAGAATAATGACCGTAAATATCTGCGTGGTCAAAATCATTCAATCCCATTTCGAGGCAAGCTTCCACGAATTTTTCTAACTCTGCCAAATTCATTTTTGCGCCCCATTCACCTAGTCGCATAGTACCCACGATGATCGGTGCAAATTGTATTGATTCCATGTTCGTTTTTTATTTTAAAAAAGTTATTGATTCACCACAGATTATCCTAATTATTGAATCTGTGAAAATCTGTGTTTATCTGTGGTGAAAAAAATATTCGATCAAAAAACAAATATACAATTACTCAAATCATTTTCTATTTTTACAAAAATTAATCATTCATGAAAAATCTGTGGTCAAGCTAAAACTGGAATCAAAAACGACCAACGGAAGAGTTGATTCCAATTTTAGCTTGACTTAAGACACAGGTTTTTTATGAATAAATAGATAATCAAGTTTTATGAAGAACGACGAACAATTGATCCATTTTGAAGAAGGACAGATTAAAGGCTACGATGTAGATATTCATCAGCGAGCAACGATTCCAGCGATGGTGATGCTGATGCAGGAAGCTGCCATGCAACATGTTTTACGAATTGGAGTTTCAGCAAAAGAATTAGTCAAAGAAAATTTAGGGTGGGTGTTGCATCAGCAATATTTTGAGTTTTTTCGCCAACCGATGTTGGGTGAAAAATTAAAAATACAAACTAATCCAACTGGCTTGGAAAGAATTTTTACGTACCGAGATTTTCAAATGAAAGATGAAAAAGGGGAAATGTCGGCGCAAGCAAGTTCCTCGTGGTTGTTGATGGATACGCAAACTAGGAAGATGGCAAAATATCCTGAATTCATTTCTGAAATGTTACAACCTTCCAATGATTTTGAAAAATTGCCTCGACCGCCTAGGATGAAATTTAAAATCGAAAAGCCTGACTTTGAAAAGAATTTTCAAGTAGGATTTCATGATTTAGATTTCAATGGGCACTTGAGTAATTTTTATTATTTTAAATGGATGTTGGATTCGATGCCGTCTGATTTCTTGAAAAATAATCAGTTGCAATCTTTGCAAATTAGATTTAAGGAG
>Ga0209712_10001410_pt1 | contig 20507 bp, 16 predicted proteins | sample ArcOceMetagenome_FD_187443 | JGI IMG/M metagenome (GOLD analysis project Ga0209712, IMG submission 187443) | Marine eukaryotic phytoplankton communities from Arctic Ocean - Arctic Ocean - Greenland ARC118M Metagenome (SPAdes) (version 2) | ecosystem: Environmental > Aquatic > Marine > Oceanic...
TATTGACTAAGTTTCGTCTGAGCTTGGCTCTCAGCCCAGATCACCGCTGTCTCTTGGTTAAACAGGACACTGGCTAAACCGTGATTCCGCGGGTCATACAAGACGTCTCCCACTAGTATTAAATCCACTGAGGTAACCTCATCAATTGATTGTACACCGTGTAAATGAAACAGGTTCAGCTTTGCATTTTCTTCACAGGCCATTAGTGCAGCACCGTCGATATCGATCACCCAAGCTTGCTTTGCCCCCGCTTTCAAAGCCGCTAATGCCACCACGCCACTGCCTGCACCAAAGTCGGCAATGACTTTACCTTTAACAAGATGAGGGTTTGCTAGCACATAGCTTGCTAAGGCCCTTCCGCTTGACCAAACAAATGCCCAGTACGGCATATTACTCCAAATACGATCCACTTGAGCCGGACTAAACACTTGATCGGCTGGTATGTTAAGTAATTGCAGTTCAATACCAATATCCTCAATCATAGTAGGTTGAATGGTGCTATTGAATAACCGTGCGATTTGATCTTGGAGCTGTTGAAGTGGGGTCATTGATAATATTTTTTCTGGAAAGCCAATACTTTTTCAACATAGCGGCGGGCTTCTCCACTAGGCTGATGTTTGCGTAGACGCCATAGTACTTCGTCACTGCTCAAACTGTTAATACGATGAATGGCTTGTTTACGATTATGATGGAAAGTTTTAAAGACATTGCCTGAACCACTGTTGTAAGCACTGATAATGCAATAAAGCTGACTAGTTGGATTTTCAATTTTCGACAAGTAGTTATCACGTAAAATCGTTAAGTAAGCACTGCCCACTGTAATATTATTTTGCGCGTTAAATAAATAATCACGATTAGGTTGGCCACGTTTTTTAAGGACTTTTTGAAATACATCCGCCCCTGCTGTAGAGGGAATAATTTGCATTAATCCATATGCATTCGCGTGACTGACGGCAAAAGGATTAAACCCACTTTCGGTTTCAATAATAGCTAAGATCAAGGATTCAGGTAAGTTAAATCGATTGCTGGCTTGTGTGACCCAGCCGCGAATGTTATTTGCGGCTACTTGCGTATGATTGCTCACCATTTCAATATTCACCGAATAGCGCAAACCTTGAGGGGTATCGTTAATCTGTAAGCGTTGGTCAATTAAGTGCTCTGCAAATTTCTGTGCACGCCATTCGTAAGAAATGGATTCCCCATGGTGATCAAGCACCTGTCCTAATAAAAATGGTTTACCCTTCGATGATATTTTGCGGGCAGAGAATAAATCCACTTGTGCAGGGTCATCTGGTGTCAACAATGCGGTGACGATGGCATTTTTAAGCTGTTTTTTCGGCTCGCTCGTGGCCAATGTCTCTATAACCAAGAGCCCCTTATCAAAATCAACTGTGGCACGGCTAAGATAGTCGTCTAGATATTTCACATAGGCTTTTTGCGAGGCAAAGCTTGCCTGCTCGCCCCAGCGCTCGTTCACCTGATTACTAAAAAAGGCATACTCAAGTAATAAGGCTTGGACATCTTCAGGAAGCAGCGCAAAGTTTTTCGGCAGCACACTGGCACTCACTTTTATTACAAGCCCTAGCAGTACAACTCCCAGTAAGGTTAAAACGGTTTTTCTCAAAGCGCACCATAAGGTTTAGGTGAAAATTTACCTATTTATACCATAAAAAAACCCTAGGGGCTGCCTAGGGTTTTTTTTGATACTGGAGCCTTCTCAGCCTTTATCGTGCTTCACGACGCAGAGCTGATGAACTGAAATCTCGACGCTCAAACTTAACATCCATATTGATAGGAGCACGTTCATTATCTAAGCCTTCAGCAAAATAACGGCCTTCTTCAAGGTCATACGTCACTTCTAACGTTGAGTACACCAGAGGTACTTGGTAGTAGTTAACGGTATGAGCTTCGGTCACTTGAACTAGCTTGCCATCTTCATTGTATTCTTCAGCAAGTACAATCTGCCACGTATCTTCGTCAAAATAATAACGACGCTTAGTATAAATGTGGTTCATACCGGTACGTAAAGTCGCTTCTACAACCCATACACGGTGAGGTTCATAACGAACAAGGTTAGGATTGATGAAATCTTTTTTAGCAATATCTGAAATACGCAGGTGCCCACCATGCAATTTGTAAGCATTGTAAGGAATGTATTTCTCTTGTTTACCGATTAAATTCCAATCGTATAAGTTTGGTGCACCGTTGAACATATCCACCTGATCAATCGTTCGAATACCGTTACTATCGATATCAGCGGTATCGTAAGATAAGTCAGGTGTACGGCGCACTCGGCGCTGACCTGGCATATAGATCCAAGACTTACGTGGTGAACGGATTTGATCCAAGGTTTCGTGTACTAAGGTCATTTGGCCAGACATTTTTGCCGGTGCCAATGTTTTACGTTTTACATACATGATCTTATTATCAATTTCCGGCAAGGTAATACCAGGCTCAGAATACGCAAAGTAATACTGGTATTCACGAGTCGTGATGCCTTGATCGCCTGTATCGGTGGTATTCAATGTTGACGATACGAACTCCCAGTTCAAACCACGATAACGCAAAGTATGGTTCCACAATACTTCAGCGCCGTTAGCAGGAATGGGGAAAGGACTTGCCATAATGGTGTCACTTACACCCTGCCGTAAGGCTGTAGCTCAGCAGTCACTGCATTTTTCTTTACTGCGTCATAAACAAACTGAGGGTAAGCCGCGCTTCGGTGGCTTGGGTAAACATTGATTGAGTATTCAGGGTGACGCTTTAATAGTGCGATCTGACCAGCGGTTAGCTGTTCTTTATATTTATCAAGATTTTTTGAGGTGACAACATGTAGTACACGGTCGGCCGCGTAAGGGTCAGGGTGGAACTGCCCTTTCTCATAACCAGGAATGGGTGAGGTAATACCACCTGTCCAAGCCGGAATACTGCCTGATGCATTGCCCGCTTTTTCAGCCCCCATAGGGGTTAATTCCACGCCTAAACGGTTGGCTTGCTGTTGAGTCACTTTTGCCCAAACCGACGAGGCGGTTAAAACACTAAGTAGTAAAACGGATAAGCTAATAGCACGGTTCACAATCGCTCCTTTTTTATATTTATACCAGTCAGACCAAGCGGCTTAAGGATAGGTATATGCTGCAATTTTTCAGTGGCGCACTTTATCATAATTCATCCATAAGGATTAGACTTAGAACGCATAAATCTAACAACAAATTGTTCCCCTATCATGCTGAACGATAGTACCATAAAGGTTAGCAAACGCTTACTATGTACCTTTAGCCTATAAATTCAACAATAAACGCACACGCCATGAAGTATGGCGTTTGACGCTGCATGATCTTAGTTAAGGTTTGTTATTTAAAAAAAGCAAAGGCTCATGCCAAGCGAGAATGGGTGGGGAATTGTCACTTTTCGCTCTTCCAAAGTCCGACTCAATATTTGTCTGTCGCCAGATATCATGACCTAATACTCAATTTACCCCATTTTACCGATAGCTTAAATAAACAGCATACCGATCATAAAAGCAGATTAATTCCCTTACTCGCCCAACACCCGGCGAAAATTATCACGGCTATTGAGCAGGACTTGCTCAAAAGATTGGTTTCGCAAGCGGGCAATATAATCAGCTATCTTAGGCACATTTAAGGGGGTATTGATTTCATTTCGCGCAAAGGAAGGCGGCATGTCTGGGCTGTCAGTTTCTAGGGTATAAGCATCATCAGGTAAGGCCGCTACCATTTTATGCATCGCTTTAGCTCGGTCATAGGTCAAAGCACCACCAAGCCCTAGGACAAACCCTTGATTTATGTATCGCTTAGCCTGCTGGGTACTGCCAGAAAAAGCATGAATAAACCCACCCTGTTGGAAGTTTGCCTTGGATACCTCGCTGGCCAACTGGTCATGGGCCTTTCGGCAATGTATAACCATGGGTAAGCCATGTGAGCAAGCAAGCTCAAGCTGCTGTCGGAAGAAATAAAGCTGCTGCGTGTGAGTGTCTTTATCTAGCATGAAATCGAGACCACATTCGCCGATGGCATCTGGCTGAAAGCGCGAAATCGCGGTATCTAAACGTGCAATATCACTGGGGTCATGATCCGCAATAAAATATGGGTGCAACCCCAAAGCAATGCGCACTAGGTCTGGGTAACTGTCTTTCAACGCCAATACACGATCAAAAAAATCCACCTGAGTGGCAGGAATCAAGACCCCCTCACAGCCATTTGACAATAATTGAGCAAATAAATCGAATTGCACAAAATCGTCAAAATCCAAATGACAATGACTATCAACCCAGCCCATGGTAACTCCTCAACACAACCAAATTCCCCTCAACTACGTATCTAAAGTGTGAGTACTTGAAGTTTAACCTGTTGGAACTATGTTCTATATATCGATCAAGAAAAAGGACTCAACAAGTCATAGTGTTGGTCGATAGTATTAATAACATGTTAACAAGCTCCAAAATGGGAGTATGTTATTGATATTGAGGGATACGGCAGGGTTTTTGCTTTCATAACCATGAAGTCAATAACTAGCCGATCCTAGGGCGCCCGAGGAGGTAAGCCATGGATATCAGCAAACAAGAACTGAGAGATCAAATCATCCACCCCACGCTTGAATACCTGGGTAAAGCAGGCACCGCCGTCGAAAACTTGCTGGTGGCCATTGTCACCCAAAAACAACACGACCATCACGGTGCACAGCACAATCACAAAGGCTTAGGCCCTTATGGTATTGATACCTCCACACACCAAGTGGTGTGGGACAAGTATCTTGCGTTTCACCCAGACTTGGCTAGCCGCATACGAGGACTAGCTTCGCAGCGGGCTTTTTTAGAAGACCCTCATAGCGAGCTTGTCACCAACTTATGCTATGCCACTGCTATTGCATGGGTTGTCTACATTCTGCATCCTAGAGAACTGGCTCACTGCGTCGCATAATTTACTGCCTATTCGCAAGCCTTAAAAGCTTGCGATAAACAACCCTATACCTTTATGGCTCCTCGCCCTTTATACTCTAATCTTTTTCAAGAAGTTCCGGTTTGTCTAATCACACTTTTCAGTTTAAACAATTCTCAGTTGCTCAAAATCAATGTGCAATGAAAGTTAGCTTAGATGCTTGTTTATTGGGTGCTCGCTGCGAAACAGCTGATGCCGACACCATTTTAGATATCGGCACGGGTACAGGGCTTTTGGCTTTAATGCTTGCACAAAAAAGCACCGCTAAAATTGACGCCATTGAGATCGATCAAGCCGCTGCAACCCAAGCCCAAGAAAATGTTATGGCCAGCCCATTTAAATCCCAAATACAGATTCACAATAAGAGCATTCAATCGTTTCAAAATACCGCACAACCGAATTCTTATGATTTAATTATTTGTAATCCACCTTTTTTTAGTGGGCACCTAAGCAGTCACGACCCTCAAAGAAATCTTGCACGGCATAACAACAGCCTGAGTTTTAATGAACTTAGTCTATCGATAGCCTACTTATTGAAAACAACAGGCAATGCCTGGTTGCTACTACCACCACAAGAACATAAACGTTTTTTATTAGAAGCCAACCATACAGATTTAAACCTTACAAAGTGTATTGATATATATTCAAGAAAAAACAAACCCAGCAAGTTAGCTATTTGGGTGTACTCCAAACGAAAAGACATAGACAAAACCAGCGAAGAAATCCTCATTTACCATGAGAATAGCAACCAATATAGCCATGAGTTTTGCAAACTTTTGGCTGACTATTATTTAATACTGTGAACTGCTAGACTATTGTAAATTCTTTCGAGACATTTACATGCGCATTATTCAGAGCAGTCTTTTAATAGTATTACTCATTATAAGCTTTACCCTTGGATACCTTTTTCCTACTACACCGTACATGCCTGATCACATAAAGGGCAATAAGTTTAGCCTAAACAGTAAGATTCCTGATTTTTCCACCTACAAAGATATCAACGACAAGAAGAATGACTTCTTCGCTTTTTTATTGCCAAAAATCAAATATGCGAACGACAATATCCTAAAAGAACGTCGCCAAGTATTTGATTTAAAAGTTGCCTTACCTAACTTATCAAAAGATGAAGTATCAACGCTCAATGCACTTAAAGATAAATATGAAGTCTCATTAACCAATCACGAAGACGCCATTAATGCACTGCTAAAACGTGTGGATATCATTCCAGCCTCACTTGCATTGGCTCAAGCTGCCAATGAATCCGCTTGGGGTACATCTCGCTTTGCTCAAGAAGGCAATAATTTATTTGGCCAATGGTGTTATGTTAAAGGGTGCGGCATCATTCCTAAGCAACGCCATGGCAAACAACGCCATGAAGTCGCTAAGTTTGATGGCATTGTTGATTCCATCGAAAGTTACATGCGTAATTTAAATTCTCAAGCAGCTTATGAGAAGCTGCGCACACTGCGTGCTGAAGCCAGAGAAGATGAAGATGTAATTACTGGAGTGAATTTAGCCAACGGCCTTTGGAGTTACAGTATTCGAAGAGAAGCCTATGTGCACGAAATACAATTGATGATTAAACAGAACGGTTTACAACAATATAACCGCCCTGTCTCTCATACAAACTAATCAATTATCTATAACGCCAGGCAATGAATCGGCTGATTTTATTGCCTTGCGCCATTTCCACCACGTCGAACTCCGCAGATACCTTATTCAAGCTTCGCTTCAGAGAACCTAGATTTTCTTTCTTTGAAACCAAACAGGTAAAACATCCCACTTGTTGAGCATAGTCCTGAGACTCGAAAATCATATTGGTAATGAAATTCTTTTCGCCACCCTTGCACCAAAGCTCGTTACTTTGCCCTGCAAAATTCAGCTGTTCATTCTTTGATATATGGGCAATATTAGAGTCACGTTTATGCTTATTACGATTTAGATTCTTATTTTTTCGCACACTGCCCGACATAGCCGCGGCTTGAGACTCATGAAATGGCGGATTACATAGGGTTAAGTGGAAATAATCATCAGGCTGAATAATGCCTTTAAAGATTTGCTCACTACTTGCCTGCTTACGCAGTTCAATATTCAAACCTAAACTTTGATTGTGGTCGATATTTTGTTGTGCACTTTTAAGCGCTCCATCATCAATATCGGTAGCTACCATATTCCATTCAAATAACCGGTTCGCCAATAACGGATAAATTAAATTAGCGCCTGTACCAATATCCAACCCTAGAACAGGGCTAAAACTTGCTTTACTGGATTGGAAAAAATGGTGATGCTGCAAATACTCAGAAAGGTGGCAAAGATAATCCACTCTACCAGGGATCGGTGGGCACAAGTATCCATCAGGGATATCCCAAGACTGCAACCCATAGTGATGCATCAGCAAGGCTTTATTCAAAAGCTTGACCGCTACAGAATTAGAGAAGTCGATGGTCAGACGGTCATGCTTACTGGTTTGTAAAAAACCCTCTAGCTCAGGCAGTGTCTGAGCTAGAGCCTGCATATCGTATCCGTTAAGATGGGGGTTATTTAAATGCATTAAATAAACGACACCCCCGTGCCGCCTAAACCGCAGTAACCATTTGGATTTTTATGTAGATACTGCTGATGCGCATCTTCAGCGAAATAAAATTCACGGGCCTTACTAATCTCTGTCGTAATGGCAGGAAATCCAGCCTTGGTTAAATTAGCTTGATACATCTGCTTACTCTTTTCAGCAAACATCTTTTGCATATCATCTTCCCAGAACACAGCAGAGCGATACTGCGTACCTTTATCATTGCCTTGCGCCATGCCTTGGGTTGGGTCATGACTTTGCCAAAACGTTTCCAGCAGGGTCCAAAAGTCAGTTAACTCTTGATTAAATACCACCATGACCGTTTCAGTATGACCTGTTAAACCAGAGCACACTTCTTCATAGGTTGGGTTCTTTGTAAACCCGCCCATATAGCCAACCGCTGTACAGTAAACACCTGGTAGTTGCCAAAACAAACGCTCCGCCCCCCAGAAACAACCAAGAGCAAAAAATGCTTTTTTAGCATGTGCTGGCCAAGGGCCCTCTAAACTGCGACCACTCACCGCATGTTTATTCGAGATTGTCATTTTCTCGCTACGACCAGGTAACGCCTGATCTTTTGTAATCATGTCTTGCATACCCATGGATATCACCTATTAAAATAATGAAAACTGTGAATCATCTACAGGCAAAGACGGGGTTAGTGTCTTTGCTTTAGGGGGCGATTCTATCTGCCACAAACGCTGACGCAGACCACTGGCCCGCTGCACTTTACGTTGCAGCGCCTGCTGAATTATGGCGCTATTACCTATACAGGTTAGCTGTTTTTTTGCCCGAGTAATGCCGGTATAAATCAACTCTTTGGTTAACACCTGAGTATTGTGATCCGGCATAACAAATGCGCAGTGCGCAAATTCTGAGCCCTGGCTCTTATGCACCGTCATTGCATATACGGTTTCATGGGCCGGCAAACGAGAGGGTTGTAACCAACGCACTTGCTGATCACTGCCAATGAATACCACTTTAGCCCTGATTTTGTCGTCATCACCCAATTGAGGCAACACCAAGCCAATATCGCCATTATACAGATTTAAGCCATAGTCGTTCTGCATAATCATAATTGGCCGACCGAAATACCAAGTTTGACTGGCATCAATTAACCCTTTTTGCCTCAATCGTGTTTGCACAATCTCGTTTAACCCAGTGACACCTAGGCGTCCCTCACGCAGTGCACAGAGAATTTGGAACTCACCAAATAGCCGATGAATTTCAACGGCCTGCTCATCATTTAAACCCCGACCAGTATCGAGCGCACGAATTCGTTTAATGTACGCGCCATAATGCTGTGAACTCTGTTGCACAAATTCATCAAAATGCGCTTCGCTCAACTCCATCACAGACAGATCATCAAACCCTTGTGACAGGACATTCTGCCACGCTTGATAATCCCCATGGTTAGCTGCAGCGGATAAGTGACCAATACCGCTATCAGCATCAAAACGATAACTTTTACGCAAATGGCAAATATGATCTCGTAATCGTGACCCTGTTTTTTCAACTTCTGCATCCAAATTCATCTGAGTCAAATGAGTGAGAGTCTGCACCATAGACGATGAATAACCATGCTGTGATTCACTGTCACAAATATCGGCGAGCACACTGCCCGCTTCCACCGACGCTAGCTGATCTTTATCGCCCAATAAAATTAACTGCCCATGACTGGGTAACGCTGCTAGTAATTTTGCCATGAGTGGCAAATCCACCATGGATGCTTCATCGACAATTAATACATCGAGATGTAAAGGATTTAATCGATTATATTTAAACTCGCCTTTGCCATTCGATTTTAATAATCGGTGAACCGTACTGGCTTGCTCTGGAATAAATTGCTTGAGTTCATCACTGACATTTAACGCCTGTTTCGCTGAACTAATTGACTCAGTTAATCGCATGGCTGCTTTACCGGTTGGTGCAACCAGCTTAATAATAGGATTACTACTGGCCTGTGTTTGATACAACTGAATCAATAATGCCAACAACCGAATTACAGTGGTGGTTTTACCGGTGCCTGGCCCACCGCTAATCACACTGAAACCTTGCTGCACTGCAATACACGCCGCAATGGCTTGCCAATTAATTTCTTTATCTTCCTTATTAAGGTTAAACAATTGCGAAATAAACGCTTGTTGATCGGTTAAATTCCAATTTTTTGAGATCAGTTTTTGCTTAATACTGGTTTCTAACTGTGTTTCATATAACCAATATCGCTGCAGATACAAGCGATCACCGTCAAGAACCAAAGGTTGACTCACACTTAAATGACTATCTGCCACAGTCTGCTGAGCAATACATACCAGCTCGCACTCTAATAGGCCGTGCTTGATTTTCTGGAGCTCATCAGCCGATAGGTATTCGTGGGGTTGTGAAAAATCTAAGCAAACATGCCCCATGCCTAAATGCGCACTGAGTACAAAACCCGTTAACTCTAATACATCAGTAGTTGGCTCAAGTTCTTGTAGGAAATGTGCAAACTGCCTATCAAGCAAACGAATATGATGGTGATCTATGCGAGTTAAATATTGCTCTAGCGTCATCATATTAGATCCCCTTGAATCGGTTCAGCTAACGCTTCTGTTTGAGCATTGGATAAGATATCGTTCAACTTATCGCCTTTCATTAAACGATCAAGCCCCAATATCAACTGCTTATCAGGCTTACAATAAAACTGCCCAGTATCACTAGCGCCTGCTTGTAGACCACGTAAAAACAAATAATAGCCACCACCAATGTGTTTATCATAATCGTAATGGTTCACACGTAATGACAGCAAGCGATGCAAAGCTAATGTATATATAACCATTTGCACATCATAGCGGTGTTCAGCCATAGCCTGCTCCATGGCTGGTTGATCGTACTCATGAAAGTCATTACCTAAGTGATTTGACTTATAATCTAAAATAAAGAATTGCCCTTGCCATTCAAAAGTTAAATCAATAAATCCTTTCAGCATGCCTTTTAATTCATAGAAATCCAGCTCATGGACAGGCATCTGCACACAGGGATACGCTTTTAATAATTGATTGAAATCATCGGCGTTTAGACTCTCTACTGGAAAATAAAATTCCATTTCGACTTTTTTCAAATCTGGTGTTAACGCTGATAAACTTAAACCCGATGAAGTAGCATGACGATTTAAAGGCGCTTGCAGAATCGTATGTAACCAAGGTTGAACTAAATCTGCATAATAAAGATCAATACCAAAGCGCGTAAGCAAGGTTTCTACTAGCTCATTAAGCTCATCTGGAAGCTGGCTAAAATCTATTTCTTCTAATAATGTATGCAAAAAGTTACCCGCATGGGCACCACGGGGAAAACTAAATTGACCCGCTAATTGCGCCAACTGATCTTGCGTTAATACTGCTTTCGAAGCTTGATCATCATCCAAATCAAACCGCGCACTTACTGGAGCATGAAGATGACGCACCAGGCTTGAGAAACTAGACAGCTGCCAATCACGCTTAATACGCCCACGAAAAGGACGTGCCGATAAATCCGTTGTTACCTGCACCTGCTTAAATAGTGTTTGGCTAGTCAGTAACGGCTTCACCTCGAAACTGTCACGATAAGTGATGGCTAATTCCGCCAGTGCTGTTTCACGACTGGTCACTGATGAAGAAAATAAAACATGCTGCAAGGCACTGGACTCCACCACACTATCAAGACGCTTATTACCCGTAATCTCAGGCAGCGTGACATAGCACTTACTCGCAGCACGAGTTAACCCGACATACAATAAACGCACTTCTTCAGCCAAACCTTCTTGCACCCGCTGCGCACGAAAGTCATCCGCAAGGTCACACACTAATTGCTTAGCTTGTGTATTATAAAAAAGCTCATCACTGGATTCTTTTCCATCCCAATTAAAAGGCAAAAACACCACTGGGTACTCCAAGCCTTTGGATTTATGAATGGTAATAATCTGTACTAAATTCGCATCGCTCTCTAAGCGTAACTGTTTTTGTTCTCCATTATCCTGCGCTTGCATGACTTGCTGAGTAAACCAAGTTAACAAGCCTTGCATGCCCTGTACTTGCGTTGAACTGTGTTGCAACAATTCAGCAAGATGCATCATATTCGTCAAGCGGCGCTCACCATCTGCTAAATGCAGCCATTTATTGGGCAAGTCACGAACATGCAGCCATTGCATCACCATAGCCATAACACCCTGCTTCATCCAAGTTTCATGGCACGAATACAACTGTTCTAGCTGGGCCTCCCATGCGTTTTCATCCTGATTAAAGCGCTTAAAATCGTCTAAGGATAATCCCCATGTTGGGTATGCAATAGCATTACGATACTGACGCTCACTTAAACTGTGAACACCTTGCAACAAAGCCAATAAAGCCAACGCTTCTTCTGAATCAAAGACACTGTCTTGTCCCACATACACACAACTGATGCCACGGGACGATAAACTCTGTTTAATGGCAGCCGCTTGATGTCGGTTGCGCACCAGTACAGCCATGTCACTAGCCTTGAGTAATTGCTCTCCTAGACATACATGCTGATCCTGAGCCCCATTGAGTAACTTACTGATTTGTTCGGCGCAGCTTTCTGCACAGGCTTGCGTAAGGGCCGCTTTGTTTTCGGCATGATCTTTATTGGCAATCAGCCAAGTTAAAGCCGGTTGTACCTGCTGATCAATCGATAATGCTTGAGCCCGGCCACTGGCATTGACTTTTAGAAAGGGAATGCTGTCATCATAAATAAAGGGGTGAACGTGCTGAGTAAAAATATGATTAACCGCAGCCACCATATTATGCGTGGAGCGATAATTCGTATCCAGGGTGTACTGGGCATCCACTTGCTGCTTGGCTTCTATGTAGGTGAAAATATCCGCTCCGCGGAATTTATAAATAGCCTGTTTAGGGTCGCCGATCATAAACAAGCCACAATGACGTCTACTTGCTTCATCTCCATACAAAGAATAAAACACCTGATACTGTTCTGCATCGGTGTCTTGGAATTCATCCACCATGGCAACCGGATATTGCGCTCGCACCTGTTGCAACAATCGCTCACGATTGTGTCCATTAAATGCAGCATTAACATGAGAGAGTAAATCATCGGTTGATAGTACTTGCTGCTGTTGCTTCAGGTACGTTAAACGACTTTTTAACGCCTGTAAGAAATCCACACGCAATTGACGCACGGCTAACGTTTGCGCTGTTTCAAATCCTTGAATGACGTTTAGCAATCGCTCACATAAGTCACTTAAATCATGAGAAACTGGCTCGCCGCCTTTTTTTACAGACTTTAAAAGGCCATGACTACTGAACGCGTTCAGGGCATCACTGATGTCTTTTGTTTTTACTCTCTGACTATTAGCTAAGTACTCTGAGATCAAACCTACACGCTTATCAATGCCTTTCGCGAAGGTACCATTTAATAATGGGTGCGTTTTTATTTGCGAGATGAAATCCTCACCTTGCTCATGCCAGCGCTGAGAAAAGCGCTTTTGTGATTGGGTTAAGTTGGAAAACGCTGTATCAAGATCTTCAGCTTCACTCATCTCGCCAAGATGAAAGTGCGCGTTCTTATAAATTAATGGTCGTAGACTGTTCAGTAAGTCGTCAGGCGCTTTCCATTCATTGAGAACCAGCTGCAATTTCATACCCGTTAATGGATACACCTTGGTGCGCCATACATCACGAATGGCTTGCTCAAGCAACTCAGTTTCATCCAATAACAATTCAAACTCGCCATTAATACCACTTTCAACCGCGTTTTGCCTTAATAGGCGCTGCGCAAAACCATGAATGGTATAAATAGACGCTAGGTCCATTAATTGCTGCGCATCTTTTAATTTTTGTACAGCGTCAGGGATGTCCGTTAATTCACTTTTTATGGTTTCAATTAATGGGTCGTCCCCTTTTTCTTGTAAGGCTAAATACGCTTGACGTAAACGAGCCCTAATACGACTGCGTAACTCTTCGGTGGCAGCACGAGTAAAGGTCACCACTAAGATATTCTCTGGGCTTAAGGCTGTGCAGCCATGTCCCAAAACCAAACGTAAATACAAACTGGTGATAGTATAGGTTTTACCCGTGCCGGCACTGGCTTCAATTAGCGACACACCATTAAGCGCAATACGAGCGGCATCCAATACCTGCATGTTATCTAACGCCACTTGGCTCATAGGCTTTCCACCTCAAATAAATTTTGATCAACCCATACACCAAATACATCTTGCGCATAATTTATTGTGTCATCAGGAATCTCATCCAACTCACCAAAGCAGCGCCTAACATGTAAATCTTCACGTTCACCCGCTCGCCCATACAAGCCGGTACTGCCTTCGAAGATAGCAATGGCGTTATCTAATTGAGATTTACGTGCGGTTTTCTTGAGAGGGGCTTTTAGTTGCCAAGCGGTTTCTGGCAGTAAAGCCACAGGCGCCACTTGAGATCGGATAAATAGTTCCACCAGATTCTTCAAGTACGCAGTTGCGTCTTCTACCTTCATGGGCTTTAAGCTAACCATTTGATCTTGGCAAATTAACCGGCTGTGTTTTTGATACCCCATCACCGACAAGCTCGCCTGCTCTAACATTAATTGAATAATGTGTTTGGCTTTTAACTTACTGGGTACCAGCAACAAGTGATATTGATCATAAACGTTATACTGCCAGCCCAATAACCGTGAGTGTATATCCGCCAGCGGCATGTTCACCTCGATTGGCTGTAAGGCAGCGTGTACATCGTATTGTGCATACGCGTTAAACATAGGTTGTAACTGTTGTTCTAGGCCTTGCCAATGTTGCTCGCCAATCTCGCCGAACGCTAACGCCCCTTCACTGGCAGCTTGGCCGGTCTTTAAACTGTGCACTCTATCTTGCAACATGTATTGCTTGATTTTAAATTGCGTAAGACCATCAAGTGTAAATGGTTCATGGTCTTCAACTTCATCCGTGTATTGATACAAGCTGATGTCTAACTGCTGGTTCAAATAAAAACGCGCTGGCTGTTGAAAAAACTGAACCAACTGCTCAAGCAAAATATCTTGCTGCCTAACCGACTGGCAAGCCTCTGGCGTATGGCTGACTTGAGGTGTCGTATTGTCTGCCTGGATCGCGCCTAGCCAATCTTGGTTGTAACTATAAAATGCTGAATCCGCATCGTAGTAAAGAGGGTTAAACGGCTGCAGTGGATGCTGCTGTATCAGCTGCATATTCGCATCATCTTGGGACAGATAATCTAACAATTCGGCCAAGACTACCGAGGGCGTCATGGATTCATCATTACTTTGGTTTTTACTTTTATAACTTAACCATAACGATTCACGAGCCGAGAGAATCGCCTCTAAGAATAAATAACGGTCTTCGTTACGTCGACTACGATCCCCTAAACGATGTTTAAAGCGCATTAAATCTAAACTATTCGGAATCACACTGCGTGGGTATTCACTGTCGTTTAGCCCTAACACCGCCACGACTTTGAAAGGGATACTTCGCATAGGCAGTAAGGTACAAAAATTTACCTTACCCACCATGAAATGCTGTGAACCATTAGCTTGTTGTAAGCGTGCTCTTAAACCGTCTGCAAACACTGTTTGCTCGATGGCTTGCTCAAACGACACAGTTTGAATACCCTGAATCCAATTTTCAAGGGCCACATTAACATGCTCTAAAATGCCCAACTCTTCATCGCTTGGGGCGAAGAATGTTTGTATCCACTGCTGAATAAATGGCCCCCATTGCATGGCGGTTCTAGCGGTTTTAGCTTGTAATGAAAAGTCATGTAAATCGTGCACAAACGCCATAAGCGGGCCCAATAAGGCAGCTTCTAACCCTTCAACGTTTTCTACTGGCACAATGCCATGCACAGGTTCAGCGGATTGCACGGCATACCCCATGAGTAATCGCTTAAAACCATACAACCAGGTATTTTGTTGCCATTGCGGCAGACCTAATTCACGACGACTATCACCGTCAAACCCCCAGCGAACGCCAGCATGAATCAACCATTGCTTAAGGGTTGGAATATGATTTTCGGCTAAACCATAAGCCCGATAAATGGCCGGAATTTCTAATAAGGTAATCACCTCACTAAAACGCAAGCGGGACTGAGGCAAACTCAAGAGTAAAATAAACCCATTTAAAATAGGGTGTTCAGCTTGCAGTGGACGATCTGAAATCGAATACGGAATTCGCATGTTGGCATTTTGACTATTAAACACCGCATCAATAAACGGCGCATAACTGGCCACATCAGGAATCATTACCACCACATCTTGCGGTGCCACCTGACCACTTTCTAATACACTTAATAAGTGATCATGCAGTACTTCGACTTCCCGCATGGGGCTATGACACCCCACTATATGTAGACTGTTATCCAAGCCTTCTTCTAGCACTGGGCCATCTGGTTGCTGTAAATTGAGAATATGATTTTGAATGGTTTGCAGCTGATTACTGCCACCACTAGGCAAAAACAAAGAGTGCTCTTGAATATCAGGCACATCCAACATTAAGCGTTGGAAATCTTGGCCAAGCTGCCCAAGGGAGGCCAATAAATCATTGCCAGCATCCACCATGGGTAAAGGAATATTGCGCGCCCTTAATCGCGCCTGTACCGTTTCACTGACCACATCTCCCCAATAATATTGACATGGGTTTGGGGTTAATAAATGCACCTCCATTTTTTGTGACAACAACTGTAGAGCATCTATTTGATGTTTGGGTAACGTAGTAAAACCGAAAAAGATCACACGCTTAGGCAGCTGCTTACCGCTTGCTTGGTTAAGCACACCCATAAAGTCGCTGACCATATTGGCCCGGTGACGCTCAGGCAAACCTTTATCTTTGACTTTATCGATCAAATATTGCCACAAGATTCCTTGCCACTTTTGATCTGTAAGCGGTTCACCGTCGATTTCAAATGCTTGTGCTTGCCAGTTTTCAATCCAGTCAGGACGGTAAACCAAATACTGGTCGTATAAATCGGCAATGGTACTGGCTAAGCGATAACATTTAAGAGCTTGCTCTGCTTGAGTATCTGACTCATGAGGTAAAAGGTAAGCTTGCAGCAACTGAAACTCAGGTTGAGCCATGAGCGCATCATCTTGCAAGCTTTCAACAATTAGCCACGTCAGGCTATCTTTATTAAACACGCTGTCTTGCGCTAAATCAGGCATGAGTTGACGCTGGATCTGCCAAAAGAAGCGCGATGGCATAGGGAATTCAAGATTGGCCGCAATGCCTAAACTGTTTGCCAGCTGCATTTTTAACCAGTGGGCAAGACCTGGGTTTTCCACCACTATGGTTTCGTGCTCCAGGGGGGCTACGTCTTGCTCTAACAACAATGTTACCAGCTGAGCCAGTAAGCGCTCGACCTTGTTAGATTGATACAAATACAGCATGAAAAGCGCGCCCAGATACAGAAAACACCTATTTAAAAACAGTTACTTACAAAACACCAGCGCACAGCCTAAAAGGCTTAAAATAGGCAAGAGTTTGACATTCGAATAAGCTGAACCACACTCATTACTATACACTGCATAAGGAATATTCCGTGTCTGATTGGCCCGACACCCTTCCGGGGTTAAACATAAAGAAAGCACTCTCTCAACTCGGCGGGAAAAAAGCACTGTATGTGCGCCTGCTTGGCATGTTTGAGGCTGGCCACGCCAATGATGGTAATCGCATTATTGAAGCCGCCAACCAACAAGATTGGGACGCTGTGCATGACATTAACCATGCCTTGAAAGGGGTTAGTGGGAATTTGGCCGCCGATGAGCTGTTTGCGCTGTGTACGGCCATTGATCACAAAGTGAAAGACGGTAACCATGATATTGCTGACGAACTGGCCAGTATCCCACCCGCCATGGACACCCTATTAGCATCCGCGGCACAAGCCAAAGAACTACCCGTCGATTAATTCAGTCTTTTTGAAAGATAATCACATCTGCACCCAATAAGGTCATGGTTAAACCGTAGCGCTGAGCCAGCCATCTAAAGCACGCTTCGCTGAAAAAACAGACATGGGTTAAATCATTTTTATAGTGCCAATTAGCAAAGGCTTCACGACTGGTGACCTGCTTTGTCATCAAGCCTAAAAACCCTTTCGGCTTTAACAAGCTCAACCATTGCTCAAATACCAACCTTGGCGCATGTAAGTGCTCAATTACTTCTGTGGAAGTAATGGCATCATAGTGACTGGTTTGTAGCACATCACGGTTCGGCTGATAAAAATGGTCATACATGCTCACTTGCATACCCTCTTCCGCCATCATTTTCGCCAATAACGGACCAGGGCCACAGCCAAAATCCAACACCCGATCACCCGGTTGTAAATGAGATTTAAGTGGCTGCCATAAGCGATTTAAAAACCGCCGATACCCATCGTCATTAAGATCATTATTGTGACGATCATATTCTGCCTTTTCAGCATCCTCAGACAAATAAAATGCCGCCGGAACAAACACCAAATGACACTGATCACATTGCAAATAAATCCGCTGGCTGCGTTTATTATTGTCTTGATGAAAGTCATGACATTGTGCACTTTCGCATAATGGGCAGTTGACTGTGGGCTCTAACATTTACGCTAACGCCTGCTCAACAAACATTAAGCGGTCTTGACCAAAAAACACATCATCGCCCACTTTAAATGCCGGTACGCCAAATAATCCAAGCCCATGAGCATCCGCAACGGTTTGCTTAAGGGCTTGTTTAATGTCTTGTTGCTGGCATCCATTTAAGATCTCTAGGGCATCTAATCCGATATTGGTTAAATGTTGCCCCACCGCTTGTTCGTTGTTCACGTCTAAACCATCGCGCCAAATGGCCTCAAATGTTTTTTCAACAAACATAGCCACTTGATCTGCCGCCGTTTGTTGAAGATACAAACACGCACGCAGCAAAAACAGGGTGTTAAATGGAAATTGATTCGGCCAAGCTAAGGGCACCTTGTAGTGCTGCGCCCATAAATGACAATCACGATGTATCCAGTTAGCTTTGTTAGGAATAAACGCCGGTGATGGCATGTCTTGCGCTTGATGCAATGCCCCTAATAAAACCGGCTTATACTGAATGTTAACGGAATGATTCACTAAAACAGACGGTAATTGCGTCATGGCTAAATAACTGTATGGGCTGACAAAATCGAAATAAAAATCCAATGTCTTATCCATGGTAATTCTTCCTTGGTGAGGCTAAAGTCAGCTATCAAAGCACATATTAGGTAAATGCATCAATGGGCCGCGTTACGCTTTATTTTTTACTTAGTACCCTCGCATATGGGCAACTTACAGGGTGTACCGACAACACCAGCAGCGGCCTTTGGGAGGATTACACCTCACGCATTGGGAATATTTTTGAGGCTCAGATCCCTGACGTCGATAAAACCTCTCTCGGCATTGATATGCCCACAAAAAAACAGCGCCTACAGGTATTACAACCTCCCAATATCAGCCTGTTACAATTCTTAAAACTCTACCAATGCCCCGTTAATAGCTTAGTAGCGCAGCGCAATGGCCCGCTTGGTAAAGTCATGCTGCCAAGCCAGACATTAATCTACGTCAGTCAATTCTTACCACTAGCCAAGCAATGCTTAGACAATGAATCCATCAATGAAGAAAACGCCAACGCTCTAAATCAAGCCATCGACTTTTACCAAGATAATAAAGCCGCCTACTTCAGTAATGCGCTCTTTCACGATGAATTCTCTGGGTTATTTCATGCTGCGCATTTATGGCCCATGGGCGAACACTTTCCCGCCACTGGCGTGCCTGGGCTAGACACTTGGCGGGCACTTCAGGAACAAATGCAAGACTCCGCTTGGCCGCAAACCCATGTTGATGCCAACGCATTAGAATCCGCCCTTCGCGACTTAGACAACAATCCGCTAGCCGGGCAATGGTTACAAGAAATTCACATAGCCAGCCAATACCTTGCAGCCATGACCCAGCAAATGAAAGCCCATAAAGGCCTGTGTATTTACAGCCAGCAATCCGTTAAAAAAACCGCATTGCTGAACGTCTTTCGGTTATGGTTTACGCAGAAAATCCAACCCTGGGTGAGCCAATTAAGCCGCTTCGGAAACGCATTCAATGGCCAGCTGAACGCCCTTACCAAAGACCAAGCCGTCATGCATGGGTTTTATCAAGACCTCTTCGCTCATACCAACAGCCCGTGGCAGCAGTTTAAACGGCAATGGCAAGCCCATGTGAAAGCTTGGCAGCGTCACTTAAATCAATGCCAGTCCATGCCCGGACAGACACCTTAAAGCGTCATAACCAGTGGACTTCAATCGCCCTATTCTCTGAGTCAGCCCAAAGCCTCAGAGCAAACCCAAATACATAAGCCAATACACAGGGCCAATAAACAGCCCCTCCTTTCGTCTGAGTTTTGAACAAATAAAACCCGAACCCAGCATTAAATTAGTACGATTGAACCAAGTATATTTTTATTAAATGGACATAAGTGCCAGTAACACGTTGTTACATAAAAAAAGCCCACTCAAGCACTTTGACAAGCGCCTACTTTAGGCTAATCTGCTCACCTGATTTATTTTGGCCGACACGGACCAAATACGGGATAAAATAATAAAAAGCCCATGAAGACGATATTTTCAAATACATTTTTGCTGCTAGCAGGCCTTTTTGCTGTGAACCATCACGCCACGGCACAGCTGCAGCCGTTAGACGATGAGCAAATGGCGCAAACCGTCGGCCAAGCCTATATCGAAATGGACTCCCGTCTAGAGGGTGTCAACAAAATCAGCCGCATCACCTTCGGCCAAAAAGTTAAGATCCAAGCCAATGCCGATAGTTTCACCTTAGGCGCTGACTACGATAATGGCATAAATGTAGGTACCGACTTCAACGCTAGCAAATTCTCCCTAGGCTATATCGATACCACCAACAACAATACTATTGTGCCGTTTGAATTTACAAACCCTTATTTTGAATGGGCCGTAGACAACACCGCAACCGATAGTAAAAACAACATGATGGGGTTC
>Ga0209712_10001413_pt1 | contig 20483 bp, 24 predicted proteins | sample ArcOceMetagenome_FD_187443 | JGI IMG/M metagenome (GOLD analysis project Ga0209712, IMG submission 187443) | Marine eukaryotic phytoplankton communities from Arctic Ocean - Arctic Ocean - Greenland ARC118M Metagenome (SPAdes) (version 2) | ecosystem: Environmental > Aquatic > Marine > Oceanic...
TGGTTCCTGGTTCCTGGTTCCTGGTTCCTGGTTCCTGGTTCCTGGTTCTGCTTTCTGCTTGCTCTAGCTAGAGTATTCTCTACCTACAGTTAGTATTGGTTATTTTCAATTTTCGATTTTACCTTCCCCTCGTACTTCGCTTCAAATTCAAAATACCGGTACTTATCAACAACCTGTGGTACCACACCATGTTCAATGTGTACCGGTACAGGCATACCGGGGGTACGATGACGCACTGATGACGCAGATAAAAGATAAGACAACATCCTAATCCTGGTTGACTAGGGATGAGAGCGTCTGTCCGTCTACAGATCCCAGGCAATCCAACACGGGCTATCCCAACAGGGTGACGCGCTTGATTGACGTCATATGGCGTGCTGTCGCCCTCGCTTCCCTCTTCTCTTCCACTCGACACTGACTAGGGCGGGCTCGCGGGTGAGTCAACAATGTTGAACACATCTTCCTGCGATTTGAGGTTTCACCACCTATCGACAACAAGCCGAGCTGAGCAAGCAGGTAAATCCTGACTTGGTCTTTCTCACATCGTGTCTGCATTGCGGATAATTCACAAAAGCAAAAGAACAACATCATAGAACAACATCATGATCAATTACAGAGGAGCCCTATCAATTCTGCTAATCACTGCAGCACAGCCAACAAATGGTTTCCAGCAGTCCATGCACTTTACCCATCGTTTAAATGCCATGAGCAGAGCAGCGTCTATATCAACGCTGTACGATGGTTACTCTTCCGACATGAGTGGAAATGATATCACTGGAATATCCCCAATATCGTCACTAGGAGAAACGGTACGCACTGTTAAAGTTGCTTACATTAACGAATTTGCCCAAGAAGAAGAATATCAAGAGAAAAAAGCCAAGAAGAAAAGAGTTGTGCTTGATGTCAAAGATGGTACTCAAACATTAACATTTGAATATGGTGTCGAAATGCCAATCGTTGAAGCCTTGACGAAAGATAATAAGCTAGGAGTGTCTCTTAGAGAAATCAAGGGCGGAACCCTGTCAGAATCGTGCCTTGAATTAGATTCTTTACGCTACGTCTCGCCCGAAGAAGAAGTGGTCCGGAATCAAAAGCTTGAATGTTCTACAGGTAAGGAAGGAAGTGATGGATCGATACAGGTTCTGGACGAAAAAGCAATCGATGCAGCAAGCGGCATTGTTGTTTCAAGTGTTGTAAGAGGAGGACTTGCCTGGAATCTTGGAATCAGGGCCGGTGATTTTCTTGTTGCGACTTCTGCCACAATTGGAAATGTAAGTGCAAAGGAAACTGTAATATTCTCAAACTTCAGTTCATTTCATGGATGTTGAACTTACATGGTTCTCGTATTTTAGAAAATGTGGCCGAAGAGCACTCTTGAAGGAGTCAGATCAGCAATTTCCTCACGAAGGGTCTTGTCAAAGACTGTGCAGGTGAAACTTCAACGAGCCAATGAACTGGCTGGTGAGTGTGAATCTGAATTAGTACAAGAATTTCAATTGTTTCTTACTCGCCCCATGGGAATTCATATTGAAGGTAAGACTAGCGAGAACAATCGCCTATTAATTCATCAAAATGTATCTAACTGACTAGACACTTTTCTCAGATACCGAGGATGGATATGTGAGGATTACTGGTTTTACTGATAATGCCCCTGAGAACGTTACCAAACAGCTAAAAGTGGGAGACAGAATTATAGCAGTAGATTCGTCGCTTGGAAATAAAATGTGGTCAGTTTCTAATGTTGAGGGAGTAGTTTCAGCTGTTACGAGTCGTCTACCCGGCCAACCTGTCCAGATTAGATTCGAACGCGTTGTAGAGGAAGGTACTGATCTCAAAGACATTGCTTCGCTAGCGAGTGTGAAAGGAGAGAAGAAAGGAATCCCGCAGCAATCTTTTACGAATGGATTACTTTCTTCTTATTCAAGATTCGAGAAGGAAGTCGATTCTGGTGCAACTGAAGACTTACTTTCTAGATGTCGTAATGTGCTCAATAGGTACATTTCAGTACATGAAAAGAACTCAGAAAGAAATGCAGGGGTTTTAGCTCTCGTTGCCGACCGTGTTTTGGAATCGTTAACGGACGCGTCTGCTTCTCTTGACGCAAAAACTTTATCTCTCGTCATGAACGCATACATTGCATGCAACCAACCAAAAACTGCATTGGAGGCTTTTGAAGGAGCTGTTGGGCTAAAAGCTGATGGCTCTCCGGGCTCCTCCAGAACATCACTTACAGGAAACAAGTCGAGAGGTGGGATTGTTCCATCGCTACTGGGCTTAAACTTATTCACAGTAACTGATGTTATCCGAGCTCATGCTGCGCTTGGAGACAGTTTTGCTGCAAGGAGGGTCTTAGCCGCAATTGAAGGTACATATACAACCATCAACGGTGTGCAATCCCATTATTGGGGCGATGACTTGAAGGCAGACACAAAATGTTATAACTCTGTACTGGCTGCAGTAGTCAATTCAAATGACATGAAAGCTGCGGAGGAAATATTTGAAGAGATGTCTCAGCCTGATCGACGTGTTTCAGGCCGTCCAAAGAAGAACTTGGTTACATACAACACAATGATAGGTGGATATGCACGATCAGGAAAGCGGGAGGATGCTTTCGATCTCTTCAAAGTGATGAGTAAGGCTGGTTTCAAGCCAGATAAGGTTACGGTTACAGCTCTTATCAAAGCTGTCATAAACGATTACGACTTTGACACAGCCCGAAATTTGTTGAAAGATATGAGGAAAGCAGGAATTGGCGCAGATGTAGTCACGTACAACACTGTTATTCGAGCACTTTGTGGAAGGTTAAGATGGTTTGAAGCAAAAGAATTGGTGGCAGAGATGGAAGCAAACGGTGTCAACCCAGACGGCAAAACATACGGCCTTCTAATGAATGGATTGTTGAAATTGAACAAACCTGGACCGTGTCTGACGCTTTTCGAATCAGCGTGTGCTGATCAGAGAACGGCAGGGCTTATGGAAAATGTTCAGCTGTATACAACAGCGATAACGGCTTCAGCATCGTTGGGAGACTCTGATCGGGCATTCGAGCTTGTTTCCAGAATGAACTTTGCAGGTGTCAAACCAAATATGAAGACTCTAACCGCACTCATGGGTGCTTGCATCTCTGACGACAAGTATCGTAATGCTCTTGATGTGTATAACAAGATGAAGACCCCGGATGGTTATGCAAAATCCCTTGCTATACGAGGTTACTGCGGCGTTGATGATTTTGAAACTGCTTTAGAGATGATCCAAAGTGATGATCTGAGTGGAAAGGAGACAATTGCCAGCTACAATTACATGATTGGGTGCGCTCTCAATAAGAAAGACTTCAAAACCGCGTGCAATGCCATGGTAAGTTTCTTTTTATCTGAAAGCTTACTATCAAATATTTGTGAATTCGTGGTTCTTATTATTTCCTTTTTCTTTCCAGGATAATCTCCTTCGGCGAGGCTTTGTTCCGCCAAAGAGCACCCTCGCGATAATAGTCAAAACGCTGGGACTCTTTCAAAAGAAAACGATTATTTCCGCGGAAGTGACAACGAAGGATAACTCTACGTTTAAATTTCTGCTGGGTATTCTAGATGCGTTCGACCAGAGAAAATTAGAACTTAGTGGTCAGTTCTACGCAGCAATTTTGGCAGAAGGAGCAAGAATGGGAGGTATGGAGAAAAGGATTGCATCCCTCATCGTACAAGTCAGGACTGATGCATCTGCTCGCGGAGTAAACGTTGAAGAGCCAGGAGCAGATCTCAAACTAACACGCCAAGTATCCTGGGCAGAGCTCGTTCAAAACTACGCTGAACTAAAAGATGTTTTGTCTGAAATAAGTCTACCCCTTGTCAGGGTACAGGTAAACGAGCGCGACATCCGCCAAGTGCTTTTTTCAGAACGAGGTGTTTCCTACAATCAGCGCCGCGTAGCCAAGGTCAAACAGTCGCGAGAAACAAGTATCAGATGATCGTGGTATATATTAATCTCCTTATAAATTATCTTTAAGTTACTCCGTCTGAAGTGGAAGGCAACTTAGGTCTTAACGACAATAGATTGGCAGTTTTAGGGGCTCTTTGGTTTCTTTGATTATCCACAGTAGTTTGATTCCTTCCAATCTGTTGTTTCCTCAAAACACTTTTCTTACTCTTCTCTGCTAAAAGGCTTTGTAACCTAAGTTCCTTCACCTCCTCGTCTTTCTTGCGAAGTACCTTTTCCATTTGATTCCTACTCCAATCGAGTTTCATTCTCAATTCCATGTATTTTTCGTCCATTAAAGTTAGCTGATCTTCCAGTACTTTCCCACCCTCCTTTAAATCGTTGATCGCCTGGTCCTTCCGACCATTTCTCTTCTCCAAAATTTGATTTTGCTCCTTGAGCATCTCTATTTCTTTCTGATGCTTGGTACGTTCTCCCAGGGCCTTTGCTTTTGTTATTGCCTCGTGCTTGAGATGTATCATAAGTTTCTCAATGTGGTCTGATAGCGCATTGACTTTGCATTTTTCATCGTCCAAGCATTTGTTCAGTTTGTGTTTGATCTCTCTGTCCCGGCGAAACCGATCGCCCATTCTATTCAACTCTCCTTTTATTCGCTCGCAGTCGCATTCTTTGGAATTCTTTACACCTCTTGTGCTGTCTTTTTCACTCTTTTGCTGAGTTAGATTTGAATGAAGCGAGATCAAGTCTGATTGCTTGCTCATTTTCTTACAGTGGCCAAACGAATGGGACGCAGAAGAACAGACGGCACAGACACTTCCAACTTCCTGCAGCCGAATGCGTAGTAAATATGTCAGAGCTACATTTTCGTAGTTGTTTGTATCTGCAGTTCCACCATTAATGCCTTCAAGTAAGAGTGTTCTTAGTTCTTCGTTTTCGTTGCGAGAACTTCTCAGTAGGTCTCGAGTCTTGTCAAGTTCAAGCGCCAAGGATACATGTTTTTCTCCTTCCTGCACAAGACGTCGACTGGACTCGTAAAGGCGTCTCATCAAATCCTCGTCAGTCATGAAACTTGAATCAACAGCTTCTGTCTGCTGATCTTCCAAAGTTGTAGTTGGATTGTCGGGAGGAGAGTTGGTATTATCACCGAAACTGCCATTTTCGATCATGACCATATTTTTTTCCTGATAACGCTCAACTCTGTTATCCGCTGGTATCTCGGACGACCGGGTGGAAATCGTAGAGTTGTGGTTACCTTGGATGTTATCAGCCTGCAAATTAAGACGTAGACTTGTGAGTGATTCACGTGAAAAAGGAACACAATAAAAATTGAAAGAGGAATCAAATTTCGTACTTACTTCAGCATGCCCAACCTCGGACCCCGAGTTTTGAGTGTATTCGTCGTCTTCGTAGTCGTCTTCATAACTTTCTTCGGCGCTTGACATTGTTAAAAAAGGGGTTCACATCCACGTTGAATTACTTGGTTTCATTCAAGGCAGAAAATAACGGTGTGATTTGACATCTTCATTTCAGTCTCGGTCAAATTTCTTTCCTTTGCTGGAAACTTGGAACACCAAAATAGACCTCGCGAAATATTGCTATCAACAATCAAGAATACTTATAACACTACAAAATTCATTGAGCGGAGTCCAAACTGACAATGGGTTCCTCGTTTGCCAAGGCTAGATGCACAAAGCCTAATGCCAAGGGAAAGGTCTGTCCTGAAGCAGTTCAGGCGCAACGACGACGGTCGTCGTCCTTTCGTGAATTTGTCAAGGATTTGAATTATTTTTGGAAGAGCTCTGACTCATCTACAAGGAGTAAGTGCATTTGTGTATACCTGCAGCTAATCAAAATATGTTAATACATAATGTGCTCACTCTCATCCGCGCTTTATAAATTTGTATGAATACAACAGAACGAACATTTGAAAACTATTTTACAGTCTCGTCAACAAGAGGAAAGATTGAATTTGTTCATGGTGAAAAGACACAAGCTGATGAACTGTTGAAATGGCTGGGGCCGAAAGATTTTGAATTCTCTGTCCTCCTTGGTACTGGGGGATTTGGCAGTGTATTCAAAGCGAAGAGAAAAACAACTGGAATTGACTATGCTCTTAAGGTACAACCAATGGAAGCAATGGCAAGATCTGCCAGGTCATTTGGGAAAAAGATTGAAGATGAGACTCTAGTACATATGGAACGAACCGTATTAGCCTCGTGTAGAGGCCATCCTTTTATCGTGAGTTTGGAATATGCCTTTTACACTGATTCGTATGCTGTTTTGGGGCTTGAGTATGTGCCTGGTGGGACACTTTCAACGCTGATATCAAACAGTCCAGGGAGAAGACTTCCATTTACTTTATGCAAGACATATTTAATAGAATTGATCCTGGCTCTCAATTTCATGCATCGTAAAGGTATCATTTACAGGGATCTGAAGCCATCCAATGTTCTTATCACCTTAAACGGTCATTTGAAACTCACAGATTTCGGCCTTGCAGGATCAATGGTGAAGAGAAAGACAAATTTACAGCAAATTGCCTCGCCCAACTCATCATCACTTCAGCTCGACCCAAATCTTATCGCGGAGATGGCAAGATCTCGACCAGACGAGCCTACTGCTAGCACAGATAACGTCTTGAGCGAGAGCAGTGGCCAAGATCCCGAAATCACTAATCACGAAGATAACGAGTGCCAAGAAATGGAGACAAGGAACAATGTCAAATGGGTTCGCAGGCGAACAGTTTGTGGAACTGCGGGATACCGTCCACCTGAGCAAGTACAAGAAAGATTTCTTGATTATTTTTCCAGAAATGGATACGATGAAAGGGCAGATTGGTTCTCTCTTGGTGTATGTTGCTTTACAATGTTAACCGGGCGCCGTCCCTTTCCAACAAAGAGGGAGTTACTTCAAACTGACTCGCAAAGAAGAATTGTCTCGAACAAAAACCTTCCATCTAAGGTGGATGAGGCGGTATTAGAAAAAGTAATGAACGATGCAGAGTACCAATGCCTTATGTTTGAAGTTCAGTATCCGAGTTTCTTCGGTTGTGAACCTGACGCCAAAAGTTTTATTGATGCTCTTCTTGCGAGAGACCCAGAGGCTCGACCAAGATATGACGGTATCATCCATCACTCGTGGATGAAAGGAGTCAGCTTTGACATTGACCATATCATACAAAGACCAATACCTGAATGGGTTAGAGATCATGCTTACTTGCAATCTATCCAAATTGACAAGAAACACATCGATGAACAGATTCAGACTGGAAAAACATTAAGTGATTGCGTCGATGATATGTGTAGCGAATACTTTCAAAAAAATGATCCTCTTTTTGCTGAGAACTTTGCTTTAAAATGGACAACAAAAGCTCGTCAGCGCACAATCGGTCTCTTTAGGCATTGGAATTACATGAGCGATGAAGCGATCAGACTTGAGGTTAAAACGCTTTACCTTCCAAACAAAAGCAAGGCAGAGTCGCTTTCAGAGCGAATGAGAGCAGCACTCTCTAAATGTCAATTGGAAAGCCCCCGATCCTGAAGTTACATCTTTTGTATAACGCATAAATGTCGATTGATACATCCAAGTCTTATGGGGTACAGCAAAAGAAGGGCGTGCACAAGGCCCCAATGAAAATCACCGAACAATGATTCCTTCTTTACCGGTGAAATTCATTCTTCCGTAGGTGGTGGCTCAATGGGATAACGACATAGGCCGCACCCAAATACGGCATGCATCGAAGACAAAACTGCCGCAATAAGTTCTATCATGCTTTCCAAGTGGAGATTTTATGCTTCGAATTTAAAGGTGACACTCTTGCGCCTTGGAGTTATGCTGCTGGATTGGAGAGTTGTATATTTTTCGGTGCTTCTGGACCTAAGGACCTCGAGGCAGAGCTACTCTCAAAACTCAGGACCTGTACATTACCATACCTGCAGTGCGAGATTAAAATTTGTGAAGATCTTGGCTATTACATGCAACAACTAGAGTGAACAGTGAAACAGAGCTGTGACAATGTCAACGCAGAAATAGCTCAAGAAGGTAAAAAAGACATCTTGGAAAGTATGTGCTGATAATTGTCACTTCTCTACAGAAATCTATCTATGCTTGAAAGTGAAGAAGTAGTGACCAAGTCTGAAACTATTGGCAGCGGTAAATTGCTAATAACAGGAAGATAGAAGATGAAACCACCAATTTATCATTGACATTTTTGGGATAACGGTACAAATGGCTGTCACAATAACATCTAAGATGCCTTTTGAATGAGAATTTCCACAATATCTGGATCAGCAAGAGTACTGGTGTCTCCCAATGAATCAGATTCACCTGCAACAATCTTCCTCAAAACTCTTCTCATTATCTTTCCGCTTCTTGTCATCGGCAAGGAAGGAGCAATAACGATTTGGTCGGGGGACGCGAAGGGTCCAACTCCAGCTCGAACCTCTGCAACCAATTCTTTGATAAGACCATCCGACTCTTCTGCACCTAGCACAAGCATTACAAAGGCACTAATGGCCTGACCCTTGATGGGATGCGGTTTACCTACAACTGCAGCTTGCGCGACCAATGGGTGGCCTACAAGAGCACTCTCAATCTCTGCAGTACCGATACGGTGTCCAGAAACATTCAGCACATCATCACAACGTCCGGTCACGAAAATAAAACCTTCAATGAACAAAAATGTGAGCATGCTATGAAATACCATGATCTCTAAAGTTTTGACAGATAGTTGCATACTCACCATCCTTGTCACGGTATACAGTGTCGCCAGTAAAATAGAATCCAGGATATTGGGCAAAATATGTTGCCATGAATCTCTCATGGTCACCCAAACATGTGCGGGCCATACCGGGCCAAGGCTGACGAATTGCAAGTACTCCTTCGACATCATTTTCTTCGATCACCTTCCCAGTTTGTGCATTCAAGACTACTGCATCAATTCCGTACATTGGAAGTGTACAGCTTCCTGGTTTCATGGGCGTGACACCAGGAATGTTTGTTACGATATGACCTCCAGTTTCGGTCTGCCAATATGTATCAACCACAGTGCACTTGCCGTGTCCAATGTTTTCATAGTACCAACGCCAGGCTTCAGGATTAATGGGTTCTCCAACGGAACCCAAAATTTTGAGGCTACTAAGGTCATACTTTGCTGGTATTTCATCACCGAATCGCATGAGAGAACGAATAGCGGTGGGAGCTGTATTTATTGTGTTCGGAACAAATAATTGATCAGAGTCTATAGACAAGGTCCACAACTGAATATTTTGAATTGAAGAATGTGTACTCACCGGTGTAGAAAACGTTGATCTAATGCCACGAAATGTAAAAAACTACGGTTAGAAAAATGATTGTCCTGCAGTCCAGTGCATGTTTCCCGTACAACTGAAATTAATGGCGTTACATACCTTATGGCGTTGAATCATGTCCCAATAACGTCCAGCATCTAAAGGTAAAGTAGATGTTAGGTAATACGAGTAAGAAAAAGGTGCAAAAGAGCGAAGGTTGTGAGTGGGCTCATACGGACATATCTACTTACCAGGATACATGGGAGTAGATTCAAATATAAACGTAGTCCCTCCATTCAATAGAGCTCCATATACTACGTACGTGTGACCTGTGATCCACCCACAATCAGCCACACAGGCGAAGATGTCACCCTTTTTGAGATTGAAAGTGACATCTGTGGTGAATGATGCATATAAAGCATATCCTCCAGTTGTATGAACAAGGCCCTTGGGCATACCTGTACTGCCAGAGGTATACAGAATGAAGAGCTCATCCTCTGCATCCATAACTTCTGGCACACAATATGGCCTCTGAAGACCAACAAGCTGATCCATCCTTACATCACGATCCGTCATCTCATACGGAGCATCTTCTGCATCCTTATCATAAAAACGTTCATATACCATGACGCTCTCTACCAACTTCTCACAATCCATCTTTGTCAAAGCATCATTGACAATAGTCTTCAAAGGTATCTTCTTCGTTCCCCTCAACCCAATATCTGCCGTAACAACATACTTCGATTTAGATGCACTAATCCTAGATCCTAGTGCATCAGCGCTAAATCCAGCAAATACAACAGAGTGCACTGCCCCAATACGCGCACAAGCAAGCATGGTCATGGGAAGCTCTGGAATCATTGGCATGTAGATAGTAACAACATCTCCTTTCTTCACACCCTGACTTTTAAGCGCATTTGAAATCTGAGAAACCTTCTCAAGCATCTCGTTATAAGTGAATTCCTTGGTATCTGTGGGTTCGTCCCCTTCCCAAATCATGGCGACATCCTCTCCCCCCTTTCCTCCATTAGCAAGTGCATGTCTATCAATTGCATTATAGCAAACATTAAGTTTCCCCCCTGGGAAGAATTTAACATCACCCTTCAGAAAACTTCCATGCAAAGCAGGATGGTCCTTGGAAGGTTCTTGGAACCACGTGAGGCGATTTGCTTCTTTTGCCCAGAATGCCGATGGATCAGCAATCGATTCGGCATACTTGGACTTGTAAGAAGAGAACGAAGTATTGGTTGAGATGGGATCATAGACTACAGACTCAGCATGATCGTGGTCTTTGGAATTATCGGGTGATGGCTCTCCAGATGCTTCTTCAGTGGCTGAATTCAACTTTGAGAGTTGACGAGTGTTCGCGAAATTAGACGGGACAGAGGTTGAGAAAGCATGGGAGTTGGTCAAGCAGTTGACGAGCAGAGCTGCGAGGAGGGATTGTCCATGTAGGCGCATAATTAACTTGAGAGTATTGAGTGTTTCGTTTCGTCCATGTAGTACACCTGTTCTCAAATTGTGTCAATTTGTTGGGTGACGATGGGTGATGGGTGATGGATAAAGTTGACAGTGATATCGAAGAAAGATGAAAGATCCTCCTGATGTTTCGTGGTGGAAATGAGAGCTCCTGAAATTGTCGGGTTGGGAATACATGTGAGTGTCATCACCTCCTCGCTCTTTCTCGCTCGCAACCCCCCCACCCACACTCATCACCCATCATCTTTATGGTATGTATCTCTATGTTGTACCTCGGTATGTTGTATTGTACATATGGTGGTAGCGGCATGTCTTCAGGCATATACCTACTTGCACCTGTTACCGTATCCCTCCCTTCCATCCAAAGATGCTTCTCCAATCTTTTTTATCAATGCTAGCTTTGACGCATTATGCATCAGCATTTGCCCCATCACCGAAAAATGCAAGGCATAATCTTATTGAGCTATGCGCTACACTGGAAGACTTTCGTCGTACTACCACCATTCCTTCTACACAACCTGCTCCTCTGCACACATTTGCTGGAAAAGTAGAAAATGCCATCGATGACAAATTTGGGGCCGAAAAAGCTCAACGCGTTATTGATTCGTGGCGCTTGCTTGATACAGAATATGAACACCGTGAATTCTTCGGACAAGATGGAACCGATCCCCAAACATCCAATTGCTACCAATATGCTCACTCTTACGTCCCAGGTTTGACTGTAAAACCATTCTGGGAAATAGATGAAATCGCGTGGACCCAAAAACTTGCAAAAAGCTATAAACAGATTCGTAAGGAATTCCTTGACGTTACAAAGGATATGAACAAACTACAGCAAGACGGAAATAACGTCTGGGCTGGTGCATTGACCGAGGAAGGAGGTGGGTATGGTGAAGGATGGAGCACCCTAGTACTGAAGGATAGAGGAATTTGGGATGAAGTCAATTGCAATCTTTTCCCAAAGACAGCAAAGGCAGTCTACAATTGCGGGATTCCTGCGACGGAGGTAAGAAGCACGCAGGGAATTTCCACATTGAATACTAGTACCGGTAGGTCTAACACTTTTCCTTTCATTAAATTTAGGTCTTCTTTGCTTCCATGAAACCGAACACTGACATCAAACTCCACAGCGATTTTACAAACTTTGTCTTGACAAGCCATCTTGCAATTGATATTCCAGAGAATGGAAATAACAAGTGTCGACTGACCATTGGTGACGAGGCAAGGCAATGGATCAATGGAGAAGTGATGGTATTTGATACCAGTCTGATGCATGATGCTATCAACGAGGCAGATTCGACGAGGTACATTCTCATGTTCCGTATTTGGCACCCTGATTTGACGGTGGTTGAGAAGAATGCCCTTCAATATATTTATGATTGCTTGAGCGTACCAGAACTTTTAGACGATAATGAGCAAGTGAGGAAGGCGGCAGAGAGACAGATTGAGATGCTGAGAAACTTCCCTAAGTTGCAATCTGCAACTTCCGGGTTTGGAGATGCAAAGGTAGCCAGTACTGATAAAAAGAAGAAGAAAGGTAAGAGATAGTGCCGAGCGGGTACGTGTATTACGGTTCTCGAGCACAGGGCCTGAGGTTATCTCTTTAACTTTAAAAGTAGTAAACAATACCAATCTTGTACCAATTACTTTTGTCTTGGCGGATGGGAGCACCCTCCATATCTACCCAAGGGTCTTGAAGTGGTGACACTCACAACAAACTATCACGTTCTACTAATGCGTGAACTCAACAAAGAGAACCGGATTTTCGAGCTGCGGAGTTGAGACTGGAAGCATGGTTAGATACGCTTCGGCAGCGCAAAGCGGATCAGAAGCTTTAACGGAACGAGAAATAAGTGGTGTCTGATCCTGCTGGTTGTTTCGCCAAGGTGGGTGGTGGGGGCGGAAGTGACGCTATACGTTTTGTTTTATAAGTTACAGAACAGTAAAGGTAGGGAATACTGAATTTACAAAAGAGGATAACTCTTAAAAACAAAACTACAGTAGTGCATCTCAAAGATTCTTACATCCTTCCAATTCTTAGCGGATTGTTTTCAAATGCTTCAACCGACTTACAGCTCATATACTGCTTCTGAGCTGTTGCCAGTTTGCTTTGAATCTTCAAACATCTCAACAGTCGAAGGTTCAGGTGTTTCTTCGGTACCTTCGTCTTCCTTGTGATGATCGAACGCATGTTCAATTCCCGACTCTGCTGGTTCATCATCTTTGGATTGGATCAAAGGCAAATGCGGAAATGGATTTCCAAGAGACTGGCGCACAGTTTGTTGATTTTTTCGAGGCATCACTCTGTGTTTGTAAAGAAGGTTGTTATGAGAAGGAGAATGTAGACGGACAGATGGTCTCTCCCTTTGCCGTCAAGTACCTTCACTATTTGCTTATTTAAATGACGACACTTACTCGAATGTAAACCCGACCTCTTGTAATTTCATAGCTTGTTTGGGAGCCATTGCTGATTTTCTCCCTTGTTTCATGAGCTTGTAGTTCACTCGTTGAGTATGAACCCATTGGCCGAGAACGGGGAATGCCTATACAAGCGACATAAAATGTTCAGTACATGATAAGAACTGGTTTGAACGCTGGGAAGGCGCATTCTTACCTGGGGTACAAGAGTGTGGCCGTGCTGCTTCTTGAATTCTAAAAGGTCTTGATATCGATGTCCCCAAGGTTTCCTTTCAGCTCGTTCCTCCTTTGGCGGCAACTTGAAAACAGACCATACCATACCTAGATCTGTTAGTCGTTTCGCGCGCTCTTGAGTCATGTTAGATTTCTTTCCTCTTTCCATATAATTATGTTTCATTCTTTGATCAGCTACCCACTTCCCTAGACCTTCGTACGTCGGTTGATTGAAAAGCCTGGGCACTTTACAATGGCCAAAGCTCTCTTTGAAACGAGTCAGCTCTTGGAATCTCTGTTCCCAGGTTCGTGGTTTCACTTTGCGTTCAAACAGAAAGCCTATGTCATTTAGACTTTGAATGCGCTGAGCGGTCAAGAGAGAAAGATTTCCAGCTCTTAGTTTTTTGTATTCAAGGCGGACTTTGTCAACCCATTGACGCATTCTTGTTACGGGTTGCACTGGCGGGATACAATGGCCATGTTTAGCTTTGAATTGTTTAAGCTCCTCATACATCGTTTCCCAGCTTCCTTCACTCATCAAATCTGCTTTTCTCTTCTTAGATGGCAGGATGCTGTGAGTCACATTGTTCTCTGTGTGCTGAACCTCATGACCCTCCAACGTTGATAAGAGCAAGTGCGCACCGGCTTGTTCACGACCGATTGCAACAGACGCTACTTCAGCTGTATCAACTTCCGCAGGCTCGACAGTTTGAGTAGTCAGTGGCAACTCTTCCAACTGACTGAAATTTGGTATTAATGCTTCTGCAACATGTTCTGACACTTTAGCTCCCATCTCTAGAGTCTCTGGGTGCTCATTTTGGTCCCCTTGGAGGACTTCAACTGCGGCAGGAGCATCGTTGGTCCAATCAAAACCTAATCCTTCCAGAACCTCGCACTTGGCTGCATCCATTCCAGCAACTGAAGTATTCCCTCTATTGAATTCTAAATATCGCTTTTGCATATTGAAAATCCACTTTGATAACATCGATCCGGATGGAGGGTCCCTCCCTTCATTTGAAGGGAGGGACCTGTAGCGGACGAGTTCGTCAACGCATGTTAAGAACTTTTTCCTATCTTTTGGACCCCCAAAACAAAAATCGATAGCTTTGAGTCGTTCCACCCTGTCCTGAGTTAGGAAGCTAGGTTTGTTGCCTATACATTGTCTATATTCTAGCCTTTGCTGGGCTGCAAAATGTCCAAGATCGGTATGAGCGGGTACATCACTTGTTCCGTGGGTAGAATGAAAAGATGCAATGTCTCTAAATTTTCTCTCCCAGTTCAAATCTTCTTCGAGCTGCTCCGTTCCATCTTGTGCAAAATTGGAATTGTTATCTATTATGGCAGCCTCTTGCATTGATGGGTGCGGCAATTCTTGAATATAATCATGTGCTTTTTCCCAAGAGTCGAAGGGCATGAACAAGGCACCATCAAAACCCTCAATTTGTGGTAGCAGATCTTGCTCGTTAATATATATGCACGATTTCGTATATCTGCCTTGACGGAGAGCAAAGAACTGGGCATGTTGCGGAGGATTCTCTTGTAGTACTAATACATCATCAGTGTCATCAACGGCTGGAAGACTAGCAGTTGGCGCTTGGTCGTCGTGCTCTGCAGCCGCGGAAAACTCGTAATTGCCTGCCGAAGGATGGCTTTGGTTTGGAGATGTGCCTATAGTTGTATTCATTTGAAATTCAAAGTCCGCTGCTGTGTGTCGACATCAAAATAATAGTTGACAGAAATACAACGCCGTCAGGAGAGCGCCAAGTAACAAGAAGGAAAGAATTTGAATTTGGTTTTCGCTAGCTCGTCGCTATTACAGTACGGTAGTAGAGAGATCGGTAGCTACCATTCTACTAGCTAGAGTAGCTAGCTAGTTGTTGCTACCGGTAGCAAGCTAGCTAGAAAACTGCAAAAAAGATCTGAGGCCATTTTGAATTGTTTTTAGCCCGCGACCATTTTTAGGTGCATAACCACAATTTGAAATAAATTGGACATGTTCAAATGTATTGGCCTGTACAACTATCATACAGTAGTAGTTAGTACCTGGTACGGTAGCTAGCTAGACAAGTCAAAGTCGCAAGCATGCTGTAACGCACGATCGCTCGATGCTCGATGACAAATTATAAATTCTTTCAATACAGTAATGTAACATACATTCATATTGAATATTGTGTGTACCAATCTACTCGACTGAAAACAGTAATAATGATTTTAATCTTTGAGTTATTCTTAATAATGAGCCGCACCGTTTACCTTGCATGCGATGGATTTGGAAAGCCACTCCAAGATTCGATTGAGGAGCATCTCTCTACCCTGGATCATATTCAAGTAAAGAATCTAGGTTCTGACACGTATTACGATGCTGCTGCCAAACTTGCACAGCAAATGCAAAAAGAAGAAGATACGAATGCAATCGGAGTTCTATTTTGTGGAACTGGAATGGGAGTAGGCATTGTCGCCAACAAGTTCAAAGGTATTAGAGCTGCGACTTGCGAAAATACAATGTCTGCAAAATGTGCAAGAGCAGTCAACAATGCAAATGTGCTCTGTCTTGGTAAACTTGTAACTCCGCCAGAAGCTGCTTTAGAAATTCTCGACGTGTTCATGAAACAGGGCTTTGTAGAGCATCCTGAAGATGAAGAAGGGGGAAAGGTCGGGTGGTGGTCCGAAGATGTCGAAACCTTTCTCAAGAGCAGCATGGATGGCGTGGAGAATGTTGAAAACCAAGCACTGGGGAAATAAACTCTTGGACCTTATTGAAAGAAATGATTTAAATATCTTTTGAACTATTATAATGCAAGCACTGTTCGATCGACTGCCTTTACAAACAGATATAAATGCGGCATTCCTACATGCTATCAGTTTACATCGTATATGATTTTATTCGCCACCACGGGCAGATTTGTTGCGCAGCAAGCTGCCTTCAGCCCATGACCTAAAGACTCAGTTGTAACGCTTGGTTGCAATGTGTAATGTTAGTCTCAAATACAGCTTCTTGGCACAATACCACAGAAGATGAATCCAATGCACATTTTACTATTTTTCTTGGATCCTTTCTTCTTGCTCTACTTTTCATTCGACGGTATTCGGCACAAGGTACCATACATATCTGGAGAAAGTTGCAGTATCAACCTTTAACGAAGTAATGATCTTGTTTTCAGCCACATTTTTTGAGAGATTCAATCCGCTTTCGTCTACGAGGCATTGCGCAACTCATTAATTTCATTTAATGATGGATGCCTTCCAATCGCTTTACCAAATTCCTTAAGGGCATCAGCATCATTGGGCATCAATCCTATATCAGTAAGAGACAGCTTACGCAAACTTGAATTGGATTGCAAGCCAGGATACATGCGTTTCAAGCCCTCTCCGCAAAGATAATTACCTTCCAAGTTCAGAATCTACATTGCTGTTCTTGGAAAAGCAATGATTTTTGACAAAGCATTCCCCCCTTTCTCGTCAATTCCGCAGAATTTCAAGGATACACTTGCAATGTTGAATTCAATTTCAAACCTTTTGCAAGAGCAATGATCCCTTTTCTGATGTGTTGTTGTAGTCAAGTTTCAATGTCAAAAGTGTTTTGTTCATCTTTTGAACGTGTTGATACGAGCCAAGAACGAAGAACGAAATAACATCATGGTATCTACACAAAAACAAGAACAAAAGTGATACTCTGAACTTACACCTGAACAAAGCGAACTGCCCAATGATAATGTGCCACTTTGGCGAATCTGGTTGTCTGTTAGCTCCAGATACCATACTTTGAAGTCCATCCCATTACATCTTCTCAGTAGTCTGGAAAAAGCCACTGCGCCATTGTCTCCAATATTTGAATTCCAATGCAGTATATTTGTACTCGGAATTACCACTTGGATTAGTAGCATCATTTGGGCCTTTTATGTTCACATTCTCCTAATATAGCCGAGACTAGAGCTCTGCATCCTCCATCGCCAATTGCGGGAGAATCGGCGCTGGCTTGACCCAGAAGAAGCTGGGATTGATAATTAGGAGACTCGTTTTGGCAGAGAGCTTTTTTAAAAGCATCATTTGTGTCAATGCTGACTGCCTCCATTTGCTTGCATAGCGCTTGAAGAGAAGGAAAGGGTCTGATTCTGAAGTGACCTCTTTGTCAGAATCCATTTTTGTGTTTCGTTTTGGCATGAGATAACAAACCAAGTTTGCAGGAGCCAGCGCCTCTTAAGGGGGTTTCGGCTAGAGAACTACCAAGAGTTCCATTGCACGGAGTTGCATTTGCTCTTGTGAGAGATGCAACGCAAGTGTGTGGAGGTGAAGTGACTAGTACCAAGCTCTGCTTGAGAAAGTGTGGTTCAAGGGAGTGTACGAACCACGCTCCAGGTCATCCGTTAGTCACGGATAACACTCTCTATGTTCATTCTGCCACTAGTGGCACAGCCTTGACTACTGTGTTCCGCGGCCCAACTCTTTCCATTACAGGTTTGGAGAAGGAGCTCATCGAATACATCATCAAGGCTAACGATGGTGAGGGTGCACTATCAGCTTGGTCACTATTCTCCTGGCTACAGGAGAACAACATCAAGACTACAGAGGCTTTCACTGAAGATGTGGAGATTCATGAGAACGTGAGAGCTCTTCCATTGAAGACCCCAGCTAAGCCCAGGATTGAGAAGGATATGGCTTTGGAGCTATGGAGAATGAGCTAAACAATGAGGAATCTGAGCCTGCTATGAAGTCTGCTGTTGAAGCCATGGTTTCTGGAGTTGAAGAGGAGTGCGTCAAGCATGAAGAACTAGCAGGCCTGCAGGAAAAAGTTGAATAGTTGACCACCTTTGGCGACGTCAAAGACAAGTCGGACCAAGATAAAATGCGCCAGGTCATGGAGGACATCGCTGCAAGGGTAGACAAGAAGGTATCTGAAATTAGTTCCTACGAGTTTAGACGTGTGGGACTTTTGGAAGAGAACTCTGAAGGACTTAATGAATGCTTGGAGCTTCTAATCCTTCCCCTAAGGAATAGAATCAACGTGTTGGAAGAGGCAGTTGGAAGGGTTGGTGCGAAGGATGAACTACCTCTCACTCTATGGGAAAGAGTCATGGAACTGTCCAGTCACGCTAAAACTTTGGTCAATCATGAAGAGTTCACTCTAATCATTGACGAAATGTCTGAGCAAGTGACACACTTAGCGGGAGCCATTGAAGTGAACGCTAGAGCGGGAGCTGTATACAGCAATGAGGACAGGGGAATTAGAGTTACTGGGAGTCAACCACTATTAGTGAATCAGGCGAAGGTACAGACCAGGACTGGTCATCCTTACAAATGACGTTCGGTCAGCATGACGCTATTGATGATAGAAATGACCTGACCCAGGTGTGGTTTGGATGAAATTGTGTCTCTGAAAACTGCATTGGCTGAAGTAAAGGCAAAGGTGTTTGGGGACGGAGGAGGAGGGGTGGTTTACGATTGTGGTCCCTACCCAATCCATAATCCTACTGATACTGCTGCGGTCCTTGAGCACATCTTTTCGCTTGTTTTGTTACCCCTCACGTGTTACTCGAGATCACTTACCAATGCTTGTACAATAACATGCAGCCTGGAGTGCGCGGTGCTAGCACTTTAAAGGGAATGGATATTAGTGCTCTGGATTACTGGGCAGGAGGAGCCATGCAAATGGCAATCCCTCAACTGTTCAGCACATCCACTGCGGTACCTGGCATGATGTACTCTGCTGTTGCCAAAGCTCGCTTCCCTGCCATTCCTACTGGCAAGGTGTTTGGCAGAGACACGGAGGACGAGTCCATGTATAAGAAGATCTTGGCTGCCTTGGACACTGCTTCCACCACACTTTTCTTCAACCATATTGGAAGTGCTTTGGGATATGGCGACGGGCAAGATGTGTGTAGGCTTTGCCACCGGATGCTTGTGAGGGCGAAGAAGTTCGTGGAGGAGATGTTCAAATACATGGACATCACCTGCCGCGAATTAGAGATAGCATTCAAATCTGAAAAGGAGTCTTGGGATTTGGTGTGCTACTGCGTGCGGGAGATCTTCACGACTGAATTCAAGGCTGCAAGAGACTTGGCTGTTGGGTCCGGCTGGACTATTTTGGAGCACCAAGATGCTGACACTCCGCTGTTAAGGTCATGTGCAAGGCCGAGGACTTCCTCACAGTTGGTGTAAGAAACCACCCGGCCCTCACTGCTGATATGGTTCGATTCGTTATGGTCATGAGCAAGGAAGGTGGCTCTGACTCAAGCTCGGATGACATCAAAGAGCTCAAGGCAGGATTGAAGGCCTTGTCATTGGAGGTCGCTGCCAGCGTCCCTCCCACTTCACAGTGGTTGACTAGCGTGTCTTCGATAGTGCCAGTCCAGTTTAACACTTCATCCTTTCTAGTAACTACTACAAGCGCCAATGGCAGTAAGTCACATATTTTTGCCAGCATTGCTTTGCAAAATGACCCGGAACCTTGCACAAAAACAATAGGGGAGCCTTGACCAGTGACCACGTTGATAAGGTCCATCCAATTCTCAACGTGACTGCGGCCTACGGAAGAAATTAAGAATTCATTCTTTACTTTAACCAACGCGAAGTCATAGTACGTGAATAACTTGGAGCAGTTGAGTCCGTCAAGGGTGAAGCTCCAGCTGGGCCAGCCTTCACTCAGGACTACTACTGGTCCATCCTAAGCCAAGAAATTCGCCACTCCTAGCTCCTCTTGGCGATCAGTTACCTCTGCGATAATTCTTTTCGCTCGTTTGATACCAAACGACCAAAATTCGGAAGGAAGAAGTGAAGATTTGAGCCAGTTTCGAGTCATCAAGACAATTGTTTGTCAATGGCATTCAACGAGTCCATTTTGGTCTTGGCGGTGAGGTGGTGCAGCAAAAGTTTTGACTTGGTGCTGTGATAGCATCTTTTTAACTTCGCCACCGATATTTTGTCGTCAAAGTCAGTGTGTATTTCGTCAACTCGTCCTTCGATGGACTTCTTCAGCAATTCAAACTCATTGCACGGCCAATTGAAACTGAATAGTATGTTGGAAGCAGCAAAGTTGCAAGTATCCGTGTCCCCAGCATTGGCAACCTGTTTGCAAAATGGATGCTTCCTTTGGACGAACGTATTTACACCATCAGGATTGGCAGGTTCAGTAATGACAACTGAGAATGTGATTCGTGC
>Ga0209712_10001415_pt1 | contig 20461 bp, 15 predicted proteins | sample ArcOceMetagenome_FD_187443 | JGI IMG/M metagenome (GOLD analysis project Ga0209712, IMG submission 187443) | Marine eukaryotic phytoplankton communities from Arctic Ocean - Arctic Ocean - Greenland ARC118M Metagenome (SPAdes) (version 2) | ecosystem: Environmental > Aquatic > Marine > Oceanic...
GCTGTCATGAGTGGCGAGCTGTTTTTGGAGCTTCGTCACCCACCCACCACCACCCAGCGCAGGAAAAAAGGAAAAAAGGAAGAATGTTCAAGAAGCTTCGAATCTGTTCCTAATATTTCCACGTTACACGTGTCAAGTGTCATGCAAAAAAGAAGCATCTTCTTCTGTCCATGAAACAATGCAATATAGTTTGTGTCTTTCGTACAATAATTGTGGTTTGCCCGCTGAGATCCCTATTCACATTTGCCCCTGATGAAGTCTTTCCTTGTCTTTCTAGCTTTCTCCATAACAAGAACTGGCGCTGAAGATTTATCATCGACTGATGTTAAAGACAAACTTCCTGCGTTGGACCGAGCAAGATCTCTCAATCCACCCGTTCCAATGGCAACGTACGGAGGAGATATTGAAGATCAGCAATTTTGGACCAATAGTGAACACTTGATTCAGGATGCATTGAAAGAATATGGCAAGCACCATAGCCAACTTTACGACTTCAATACATCCTTCCAAGAAAAATATATGGAACCCACACTCAAAGAAGCAGTTCAAAACAGAGATTTACGATTGCTCTCAAGCCTTATTCACGAAACGAATGCCCCTGGTGTATTCGCAGTGCAGATCTTCAATTCAGATTTTGCGAAAGACTTTCTAGAAGAGCTTGATTATTACGAATCGTCGGGTATTCCGCTTCGTCGCCCAAACAGTATGAATCGTTATGGGGTAATTCTGTCCATGGTCGGCTTCAGTAATTTGATAAATAGCATTGTCGGTGATGTTTTGAATCCGTTGACTAGGCATTTATTTGGAGACTTTGCGTCGCCCGCAGACTTGCAAGAGAATTATTCCTTCACCGTCCGGTACAAGCCAGGGATGGACAGGAACCTAACAGCACACACGGACCATTCTACAATCACGGTCAATATCTGCCTTGAATCCTCATCAGCGGAGAAAGTATTGTATTTCAAGAATAGGAAACACTCTTCCAATGAAAAGATATCCGATGTCGACAGCCCTAACTTTGTCTCCATGTCCACGCCAGGGATGGGTTTGATCCATCTTGGCCAGCATGAACATGGTGTTCGAGAGGTTCGCGGAGAACGGACACAATTAGTCATTTGGATGTTTGGTGAAGATGGTTATGTAAGAGTTGCTCCCTATGACAAGGATGAGATTGCACCGCATGGATGGTTGTCAAACCAAAACAAGAACAAGGAAGAAGGCAAGAACCTAATTCAGAGCAAAGATGAACTATAAGCGAGGTCACAGGTACACATTGAACATGTTCAATGTGTAACGCGATCGCATTCTCAAATTATTTGGAAACTTTCATGATAAATATGATTTAACAGGTTAACGCGTAGTATTGATTCATTTCTTCATGATCTGAACACCCACAATCGCTTCGCTTTACGTTTGCTTTAATTAGATGGGAATGCCTGGTTAGCCATGCCATGAAACAGTACAAAGGAAATACGCACATATATATTCCGATCTATTGAACTTACCCTGTTGCTTTCTTTGAATTTTGATCTGATTTTACCCAGCCTAGTTTTGAAAATAATGCCTCTGATTGATTGTTTCCATCAAAAATGTAGGCAAAATGAGGTTGGTTGCGATGCCCAACTGCGCGTGACGCTTCCCTCAGTAAAATCTCTCCAAGGCCTCGTCTACGATGATTCTCGTCAACGTGTAATATTCCCAAGGATCCATTTCTGTGTCGCAGGATGCATGCTACCAAGTTACCTTCATGCTCAATCCCTAGACAGCAACTGCAATCAGTCTTTGTGGCATTCTTGTTGTCGGCTTCTATTTGTCTCTCAATCATTCTTAATGATTTGGATGAACTCTTTGGCCACCTCGAGTCAACAAATTCAGCATCCGCTGATCCCCTCAGAGATCGTAGAATATAACCATCGCCGAAGTCTCTCGCATTGTCCAATCCGACCAGTTCTGGGGTAGAGACCATGGCTTTTGTCTTTGCAATATTGATATTCGCTTCCAATTCATTTTGCCTCTTTCTCTTCAATTCTAATTTTGTACAGTTTCTTATTAATTCAGGATTTATATGCATTCTTTCTTGCGCAATCTGCGTCCTCACCAATGCTCGTAACGAAGCATGTAAATGTTCAACAGCCTCGTCCATGAGCTGATTTTCTGGTTCCAATAGCTTCAATGTTCGCGCGCACGACTCAAGAGTGGATAGACAGAATGACTCTGGCTGTTTTCGAATAGCGTCATAGATGGAACGATCGGTAGTCCCCATGAATTGAATTGTCTGGCATCTTTTAACGAGTTCTGGTGAAAACCGAACCATTTTCTTTGCCTGAGTCCATGTACCATCGACGATAATGAGGAGGAATTTTTTTCCAGCAGTAGCATCAGCTTTCATTTCGACAGTTTTAACACTACTACGACCACCTTCTCTTGATTCTAACAATCGTTGGCTGGCAAGACGAAGCTTATCAATTGCATCTGAATCCTCCAGAGTAATAGCATCAGGTCCAGGAAATAGTAACAACGGTATCCTTCCTTGATTGCACGCATCGTCAATCACCGTTTCTAATTGTGTATCAAAAGACCGACCGACAATCACTCTGCATTTGTCCAGTACTAGTTTAAGCAGAGGGACAGTCGAGATGGTTTTGCGACGAAATTCGACAGGGTGCTGAAGACAAATCACCTCAGTACCTAGCTTGATTTTCGTGGATGGCAGATGTTCACAGAGGCATTGAATTGGAGGTCTATCACACCCATGGCATATCTCCCGAGGTTCTTTACCTTGACTAAGTTGATTTAGTCGACTTAGGAGTGTCGATCTTCTATCATTCGCTACCTCCTGCGCCGGCAGTAGTGACTTTATATGTGTGTCCCTTGTATTCGTTGTTATTCCACTAAGGGCATTGAATAATAACCAAAGGGTGGCAGAGAGCGCATGCATAGATTTTCAGTATTTCTTTACAAAACTGATAGCGATAACAGCAGCAGTTTGGATATTCAATATGATCCATTCGTCGTAGCATAAAATCCAGGATGATGTCAGGAGGGATGTCTTGTGAGAATAAATGGTGGCGGTGTTCAGTTGTGTGAGCTGTTGTGTGTCTTGTAAGAAATGTTAGGTTAAGAGCCGACTAAGAGAAAAGAAGCTTTTTATTATTTTTCCAATAGTTCATTTATTGGGGTATAAACTTACAGTACGAACTTTCGCCCCCCTCTTTTCTCTTCTCATTGTTCCGCGCAAAAGTGGAAGCAGAAGATTTTTGGGTGAAATGTGAAATGTGAAGTACAACAAATTACAGCACATCGCACATTGTGTGCTAACATGTATGTTGACACACGAGATCGCCGAAAGTTGGCACAGACTATTCCTAAAACCTGAAAATGGTCGTTACATGAATCTTGCTGCAATCATGGAAAATGTGCGGTTTGGTTTTACGCTCCTCACAAAATCAAAAAGTCTATCGCCAACCATCACATTAAGCAAATTTTAATTTAGGAACCTTACAATGCCTACCCTCGATACCACTGTGCTCGATAAAGAAAACATGAACGTGCCAATTAATTCTCAGGAAGCAGATTCGAATCAGAATGCGGTTCAATGTGCCGATATGTTGGATTATTGTGATGGCGAAAAAAGAATTGCATTAATTATCCACACCGAGTCAGGTCCTAAGCATAAACTTCGCAAGCTCTTCAGCCCACTCGTCGCCCGTTCAACGAAACATGATTACGCCAACATAGGCACTGCCATTCAAAATTCCGAAGAAATTCTTCAGAACAAGAAGCGCTCTCGTGATTCTGAGAAAATTTCTATTCAGAAAAAACACAAGAGGAGCGCAAAGGAGGCTCTCGCTAAGCATGTAAAACATTCAGTGTCGAACAATGTCATTGCAGAGGATGGAAATGTTTACGATAGCTGCCCCGAGATTGTAGAGAAGGTGAGCCGCATATTTTGCCTATGGAAGGAGTAACGATCTATCGAACCGTACTAAAAATAATTCAAATTCCTTCCACTCTTGTAGATCCAGGACTTTTTGAAGAGAGACGGCGCAAGCAAAGCAATGTTTTTGTCGCATACTGCTGTGCATGGAAATTCCCTCGTGTCCTTTCTCCGCGGAGAGGACCAGGATCAGTGTGGTAACACGACCTACCGCCGCGGTTACGTTTTCTTTGAAAAACTCCGTATCGCAGAAGGGAGGCCGAAGACGTTAAGGCGTCTACAGAACGAAAATTACCTCCCCGGTGGTTTCAAATTAAAGAAACCAAGAGATGCAGCTCTAAAGTTGCAATCCAACAGAGAGTTCTGTTGAAATTGGCAGCATTTGCTGGGAACGAGAGCATTCATACATGTCATGAACTAGAGCTAGACTTACGTGTAGTAATCAGAATAAAAAATATAGTGCCTTGTACTTTATGTTTACGATCTTAACCTCGGTTCCTCACAGTGTACAGGAAAGGAATCTTCAAACGCGTCGGTTGACGTTCTTTGTTATGAACTTTATCAGTAACTGTAGTCTCTGAAACAATTCCGAGCTTCTTCAAAGGATTTTTCTAGAAGAGTCCATTCTCTTCAGCAATCGCTTCAGTTCTCCTTCTTGAGCTATTGTGCTTCTTCATGTAATGCTTCAATTTATCTTTCAAAACTGCAGAAGGAAGCGCGGCTCTCGCTTCCCGTGCGGTTTGATATTCTCTGTATGGCATGCTAGGCAGTGAAATGCCATCATCCATTGTCCGTGAGTTAAGGTGGCCGCCCATCGAATCGGATCTGAGAGATGATCCAACCGCCCAACCACTGATACTCATTGTATCAGCATTCGTAACACTCATTGAACCCCGTGTATGGAATGGTGCATAGGATTGTGAATATTTGGATCGTGAACTATGCAAGGAAATTCTTGATCGTGCACTATGCAACGAACTAACGTCGCTGTAGGACGCGTCCTCGCTATCTGCTGGAAGCACAAGGGTCGAAGCCGACGCTGTCGCCGACGTTCGTGGGGTATCACTGTTATATATTTTGCTTGGTATCTCTCTTTTTTCAATCGATCGAATAAATTCTTCATCTTCCATCCATGATGAATCATCATCCTTGACCACGTGAAGCCCATGGTTAGGAGTTACCTTATGACTACGCAGCCGACTCTCTAATGCTTTACCACACCCTAGGCTCATTTCATTCAAATCACCCTTGGTTTTGACCTCCCTTACATTGACATTGCTTCTATTTTCCAAGCAATTTGTGTTTATTTCCAACTTGTCAGTATCAGAATTGGGCGCTCGGAGAATATGCACTCCACACCGCGAACAAAAGGTGTGTGCTGCTACCACGTGACCCCTTTCAGTTTGTGCAAGATTCACATAATAAACAGAGAGATATTTTGTTCCACTGACGAGCTGAAAGTTCTCCGCAGTGGTGATGTAATGAGGATACCGAATTTTTCCATTGCAGTCCTTGGCTACAACAGTTTTCGGCGCTTTGAGCTATAAGAGAAAAACAAAGAAAAAGGTGAGCAAAAGAGAAGAATATGAATTGGAATAGGAATTGAACGGATTCAATTCAAATCAATTCCTTAGTGAACTCAACCACAGAAAAGAACACGATCTTACCACGAACGAAACGGATCTGCAATGACAACTGCCCTTCAATTTGACCAAAACTCCACTGTCAAGAATACCGCTCTCCATTTCTTTATATTGCATCATCTTATTCACTCCACTTCCGAGGAGTAGACTGCTCACGCAAACTTTGATCAGATCGACGAAACCAGTACTCGGCATTCTACCACCATTTGATTTCATGGCCGCTGAAAGGACACGGTAAACACCAATCGTAAGACTGATCGTTGCAACTGTTCCTAGAGTGCGGTCTAGAGAGAGTCCTTGGCTAGAAGACCTTAATTGTATTGCGTCAATGACTCCCGGCATCACTGATTTTGCCAGCGAATATTTACAGGTTGATGATTTATTGATTTCGTTTGGTTCCCTGGAATCAAAGTGATTCGGTTGTTCTTTTTATCACCTGGCTGTTCGTTTGCCACCACGGTAAGCAAGAAGAAGCACGGTTGCAGTTTGAAGTTATCTCTAGTTATCGCCACGACGACGAAATTGAAAATGGTTATGTTTTTGTAAAAGTTCAAAGTATAAAATACAACGGTTACTAAAAGGCCTGTAAACCATTTATTTTGGTAAATAACGGACGAAAAGACAATTCAAATGCTTTGTGAAATAGGGGGGGGTTGAAAAGAGGTCAGTTATCAAATTAGTGTACAGACGTCATAAGACCAAAACCAAAACCACACATTCACAACTACAACAAGAACAACAAGAACAAGAACAAGAACAACAACAACATGGTCGTCGATGGAAGAATGAACCTGTGCTCCTGCGCAATTGCGCTCGTGGTTTTCACATTCGCATCTACCGGCGCCTTCAATGCCCACGTACCACGGATCATACAAGATCTCAACATCACTCCCCAATCAGCACATACACAAAATATAAACCACAACATCCACTACGGTCGAAACAGAGTGAAACTCAATGGATGGTTGGAGGATGCCTTCACATCCCTCGGGCTAGATTTTGCTCTTGAAAAACTAAAGTTTAGATCAAATGTGCCTCCAAGTGACGATTCAGATCCAAAATTGAAGAGTGGGACAGTCATTCGTACTGCACGCAAGGGATATGACAAGGAAGTAAGCCAACCTTCAGCAAAGTTGTACACTACAAAGAAAGAATCTAGGGGAGAAATCATTCTTGCAGCAGAGGGTGTCAAGGGAGATTATAATCATTATAGAACCGTGGCACTCAGTTCAACTCCTGATAGGGCTGTTTCTATCTTGACAACTGACATTCCAAAGATGCTCAAGGAGGCTGGATGGAAAGATGTCGGTGATGGTGATTTGGGGGAGAATGTCTATATTGATGGTATCGATTACACCTTCTTTGAGGTTGGAAAGAGATATAAGTTCCAGACTAAGAGTGCGAAACGTGAAAGTGGAGTGGATTCGAAAGGAGAGGAAGGAGTAATTGTAGGTAAGTTTCGTGTTGATCCCTTCCCATTCCCATTCCCATTGCCACTTCGACAATCAATTATTTAATACTACGCATTTTCCCCATTTGTAGAGATCACAGAGCGAATTGAACCATGTGGAAATTTGTGTAAGTTGCCCTATATTAATAACGAAAGCATTCCTCCAAAGGAACGATTTGAACAGTGTAAGAAGTTTTTACTTTGGTTAGATGAGAAGGAGGGTATGAGAGGTTGGTACGGAAAGATTATTGGTGAAGGTGGTATGGTCAAGATCGGTGATTCTGTTTCTTTAGTGGCGGCTTCTTCATGATTTAGTGGCGGCTTCGTCATGATATGTCGATAATGAAAAATAATATTATATAATAGGAACTCTTTGTTTAGGTAGGCGAGACAGTTTGGTTGTGCATTTTTAATAGGCATCTGTAATACAATATATGTATGTGTATGCAATTGTATTTCTCTCTCTAATCGGAGCTGCAAGCTACTAGTTAGTGTCGCATAAAATTTGCACGTTTATTGTGATTAGTGCTCATTATCTATCTCCTCTTACGTTTGGATCCACCTTTTCCTCTCACAACAGTGGACATCTCGTCGACGGTCTTGCCACGTATCTTCTTTGAATATTTCTTGCCGTCAAGAGGTACGAATGCATATGGTTCAAACTTCTGGTCCTTCTTCATGACATCTCCTCCGGCCTTTTTAGACTTGTAAGCAGCTCCCAGTGATTGTGTTTTGTTCTGCTGCTGCTTCTTTTTGTTCTTAGTTACGTGAGTTTTGTCTCTTGATGCAACTGCACTGTCGTACTTGCTTAGTCTCTGCTTCTTGACGCCTCTTTTAATATCAGCATTTTCAGCATCGTCGGCACCATCATTGTCTTCACCAAAGTTGATCTTGTCATCCCCTCCAACAACAAGTTTTCCGCTGTTATCAAATTCCATTGCTTCTCCGTCATCACTAAAATCGTCATCGTCGGCTTCTTGGTGGAATCTCACATTCTTTGTCATCTTGGGATCGAGCATATCAAGAATCTCTCCATTCTTCTCGCCACTGGTGTCAATTCTTGGTCCAGATGTCGCTGTGCTCTTGCCACTTGCCATGGATTTCGTCATACTGCGCACGCTCTTTGCAATACTCTTCATTGACATTTGACTCTTCGCACTCTTACGAGAACCTGCAGTCAATTTAGTAAAACCAGTCACTCCTGTCATAAATGTACGGCCATCATCAGAATCTTCCTCGTCAGAATCCATGAGCTCATCAAATCCGCCTATAGTAGTGGCTCCGTCTTTAATATTAGCAACCTTGCGTCTAGCTGCGCGCTCTGCCAGCTTCCTCATATGCGTGAGTAAACGAGTGTCATTTGCAGGAACTAGTGGTGTAATGTTCTCGTATCCATAGGAACGAACAAGCTTCTTAAGAATAATCTTGATCTTTTCACGAAATCTACCTTTTCCACGGTTATATTTCATGAGACCTCCTACGAGTTCAGGAAGGAGTGGTTCGAGTTGTTCCTTGTTCAATGCTGCAACACTAACTCTGACAAATCCAATCACACTCTTGATGACCTCTCTGGAATTTTCGTCGAAAAGAAGAATTACAGTTTGCAATAAGCTGGGGAGAAGGTTCTGCACTGTGAAATCAACTCGAGCGTATTCAAATACTAGTCGCGACAAAGCCATAACAGCAGCGGAACGCATGTGCGGTGTTTGAGCAGCCAATGCTCCCACAATGATCTGCAAATATGTGGTGATGTCATTTCGAACTTTTGCCACTGAGAGAAGTAATTGGTATGCAGACTCTCTGGTTTTACCATTGGCATCCTTGAGAGAAAGAAGGACTTCTCCAACAACATTGGGAATAATATTCATGTGCGCTTCGTTATTGCTGTCAAATCCCTCAACAACAAACTTGATGCATTTCAGCCTCATGTGCCGCGCAGATACCTGCAAGACCATAGTAGACCCAATCATAAGATCAATAATTTCACTGAGTCTCTCAGGGGCAGTTACAAAGCCTCCATTATACTGGCAAATCTCTGCAAATACCTTGTAGGCACGCTTCTGAACGCGGGAACCTTGTTCGTCGGATTTGATAAGGGGCTTGATTGATCTGTAGAGGAGAGAAATACTCTCTTCGTTCAAGCATTGGGACTTCACAAGAGCCTGAGCCAAACCCAAAAGAGTGCACATTTTCTCCGTCTCGTTCCCAGTTGACTGAGACGCAGTGAGCAATCGCTGAATAACCTTTTTGAAGAGACCCTTCAAGAATTGTTCAGGAGCTAACGGAGCGATAGCAGCAATAGCATCAGTTACTGTTATTACACGCTGGGCTTCACGTGAAAGATTCTTCTTTTTCTCCTCTCCCTCGCCTTCAACATCCATATCATCGTCGGCTTTTGGGGCTTTTTTAATGTTGTCTACTCCATGAAGAGTTTCTACTAGTCGGAACAGGGAGGGAAGGATTTTAGTGGAGCATTCCGACATAATACGCATTTCTGCTTCAACACTTTCATCTGAATTGTTTTCATTTCTTTCCGACACATCCTGAGCCAAGGCAGAGAGACCTGTGCAAATAATGGTCTAAGGGATTCAAAATATGTAACAAGGAGTATAGTTAGATCGACAGATATACCATAATTTTGTCTTCACACGCAAAGCTTACTTACCAAAATCTCGGGATAGCGTTTGTCTCCCATTGCTCTTACTAAGGTTTGCGCCAGAGCAGGAAACGTTAACTCGATATCCAAAGGATGCAGGCAGAATGACGGGAACAAACACCATAAATCAATCACCCGAGATCTTTGAATCGAGGCCTCAACAGCGGTCAAGTTATCACCCGCACTTCCCGAGTCACATTTGCGAGCGAGTCCCAAGACATGGCTCTGAAAGAATGCAAGCCGTGGGCGATAAGGATTCGAATCGGTAGAAAGCGATGCCTTGATAACATTCAATATCCATGCGCGTTCATTTGACACCGCCCCATGAATTACATTTGAATCCTTTGAGACATCGCCAAGATTAACTAGACCCATGAAGATCTCTGCTCCCACACCCTCCACAACGGCGCCGATAGCCCCCTCTACGACCTGCTTGGACGCTTTATCATCAGCATCCGTGTGCAGTTGAACAAGCCCTCCTACAAGTGGTTTTACACGTGATTGCATTTTAGCCATGGTTTTTTCGTCTGCCCCTGAGGATGGGACCATACCCTGTACAATCACAACCGCTAAAGATGCCAGACAGGGAAGTGAAGCGTCCCAATTCGACTGAAAGCGGTAATGCAGAATCTTATGCATGGCGGTTACACAAGATTCGATGCATTTGCCCGTTGCTGCAGAACTTTCTTCTTCCTGCAACATTTTGCTAATACCACTGCACCTGATGAGCCGACCAAGCTCTGCACAGATACTTTGCGCAACTGCCTGAGCAATGTCTTCGTCGCCAACACAATTGATAACAGTGGAAAAAGAGAGCGGCAACAGTTTAGGAACGAGAGCCTTCATGACTGGCTTCTGCGCGTCACTGATGGTATCTGAAAGCATACGCACGGTGATTGCAACAATCGCTCTAGCATAGAGAGTTCGGCATTCACCAACCCCTTCACTACCATTCTTTGTGAAGGCGACTACCTTCGCATTTGCCTGTAGCAGCGCCGCCCATTGCTGGGCACAGAAAGCATCTTCCTCTGAAGAATCAGCATCTGCACTCTCAATTTCTCTATTGGAATTGTCAAAGATTTGTAGCAAAGCTGCCATGGCTCCATTGGCAACCATGACATTGCTCTGAGCATCCTCCTTTTTCACTGAACGAATTGCAAAATCAAACAATTTCATCAAATCTGTCCCAAGAGCCAAACGTCCCTTTTTATCAGTGATTACCAAAGAAGAATCCAAGAAGGAAAGGAGGTGCATTAACTTCACAGTCTTTTCCTTCTTTTCGAAATCATTTTGCTTCTTTTTATTTTTCCCAGCAGATGCAATGAAGGCATCAATAATATGATGAGAGTACTCCACCAAGTGATCAGGAATAAGCCTATACAATCCAGTCTGCTCGAGTGAGATGGACAGATGCAACAATTCCAATGCACAGGCGTTTGCTTGCCTTCGAACTTTGGCCCTTGAATCATCAAAGTGCTGAAGAATTGTGCTGTGAAAGAGCTTGAGAACCTCCTTTTCCATACTCTTTGCATTGTCAAGAACAAGAATGCCGTTCAACGCAGTGCTCGAAGTTCTGATGCACTGCCTCAAGAGTGCATTCCAGCCACTGCTAATTTTACTCTGATCTTGTGTCTGATGAGTGGTTGGAATAGATGCAACTACTCCACGCAATGCCCGTGATGTATTACTAAATTGGTGCAAGTACAAATTGGGATTTGAGGAGGATACGTATGGGATCACCTGTCTCATAATCTCCAATAGTGATAGCTGAGGAGAAGACGCTATATCAATGGTATCTGAGGTAACCGTTGAGGACAGGGCATTAAGAGCAGAAGCAAAAAGAGCAGCTGGGGATACTTTCTCAAAGGAGTCTGCACCAAGCTTTTCCCGAATGACTTCTACTAAAGCAGAAGCTACTGCTGCAGTCTTGGCCGAGTTTTCATCACGTCCAGGGGTGCAGAGAGTCTCCACCAGCTGTGGGAACGGTGTAGCGTCGCCACTTTCAAAGTCTTCCATTGTTTTTCGAAGAAATGTATTGTGGGTTTGCAAGGTGTATGTTCAATGTACTTACTGTACGAGTAGTTGGAAGAAATTGTTCTTTGGCAAAAACAAACATCTTCCAGTGGTTCCGAAGCCATTTGAATTCTCCTTAGTGTATAGGGATAGAAAATGTCTCATCTTTTCCTACAGCCAACCAAAATTTACCAAAGAATTTCACACAACAACAAAAGAAAACACAACAACAAGAGAAAACACTACAGTACACAGAACAATCAACAAGCAGACCCCCTTCACTACTCGTACACAGAAAGAAATTTTAGCAAGTGTTTACCTCAAGCAGCCATCATGTCAAAATATAAAAAGAGTTACAAAGACAGCCGTCGAAACAACAGCTCGGTTGAGACACTTTCGTCCCGAATTGCGACAGAAATTAAGACTCTAGAATCTAGAATAAATGAAGAAGCACCAGCACGAGGTCATGTACCTCCCCTTAATCAAACCACGTCCTTTCGATCCTTGCCCATATCTCACAACACTCTCAGAGGTTTAGAAGAAGGTTACAAATCAAACGCAAAGAAATTTTCAAACATGACTGACATTCAGAATGCATGCATACCCCATGCTCTTGCCGGACGTGATGTTTTGGGAGCCGCGAGAACAGGATCTGGAAAGACTTTGGCATTCTTGATCCCTGTATTAGAGAGATTGTATAGGGCTAGATTTTCAGCAATGGTCGATGGTCCAGGTGCGCTTGTTTTGTCACCAACGAGAGAACTCGCAGTGCAGATATTTCAAGTGTTGAGGAGCGTTGGTTCCTTTCATAACTTTAGCGCGGGACTATTGGTGGGCGGAAAGAAAGAATTCGATCAAGAGCAGGGCAGGGTTGGTAGAATGAATATCATAATTGGTACCCCCGGCCGTGTGTTGCAGCATTTGGAGCAAACGCCAGATTTAGATGTCGATGGATTGCAAATGTTAGTTTTGGACGAAGCTGGTGAGTAATATTTTGGAACCCTATTTCAATGCAACACATGAATATAATTCACACTTTGAATTCCAATTGGCTCATGCGTGTTTTCCTGTTGCCAACCACCAACAAAAAAGATCGTATTCTTGACATGGGATTTCGAGATCAAATGATTAGAATCCTGGATTATCTACCCAAGGGACCAAAAGGAGGTGGCCCTAGACAAACTCTTCTGTTTTCGGCAACGCAGACAAAACGTGTTGCAGATCTAGCTGCATTGAGTCTGAACAAACCAGAATATATCGGAGTGCATGACAACGTCTCAACTGGTCCCACTCCAGAATCATTGCAACAGAGTTACGTTGTTGTTCCACTTGGAAACAAGCTTGACACAGTGTATTCCTTTATCAAATCTCACTTGAAAAAGAAGTCAATTGTCTTCTTTAATTCGTGTTCACAAGTGAGGCATGCGCATGAGTTATTCTGTGCCCTTCAGCCAGGTACACCATTACTTGCATTACATGGAAAATTGCACCAAGAAAGAAGAACTCGAGTTTATTTTGACTTTCTCCAACGCCCAAATGCTGTTCTATTCTGTACTGATGTTGCAGCGCGAGGACTAGACTTCCCAGATGTTGATTGGGTAGTACAGGCTGATGCACCGGAAGACAAGGAGATGTATATTCATCGTGTTGGAAGAACAGCCCGCTATACTGCCGGGGGACGTGCAATGGTTTGTCTTCTTCCATCCGAAGAAGCTGGAATGAAACAAATGTTTGAAAAAGCAAAAATACCTGTGAAAAAACTATCCATCAATCCAACCAAAACAGTAGTCGTATCACAAAGGGCGAGCGGGATTGTGGCGTCTAAGCCAGATCTAAATAATCTCGCAAAGAAGGCCTACAAGTCCTATTTGCGTTCAATCTATTTGATGCCTAACAAGGAAATTTTCAAAGTTGAAGAACTTCCTTTGGAAGAATTTGCAAATTCGCTTGGACTAGCTGCAACCCCTTCTGTGAGATTTTTGAAAGCGCTAAAGTCCAAGAGCCGTGATGAATTGAGAGGTAAAAAGAATGTGAACAAGAAGCTTGAAAAGCTGAAGGAGCAGATCAGAGCTGAAAAGTTGCGAAAGAAGCTTGATAAATTAGGAACGTCTGTTGAAGATACTGAGAAGGCAGCGAAGAGAAAGCGCGAAGAGGATGACGACAATGACATCTTGGTTATGAAGAAACGTCACGACTGGGACGAGGACGACGGCGAAGACCTACCTCAAGTAGATGTGAACCAGGTTTCCCAATCTCGCAGCGATAAACGAATCAGAATTGATGGGGCAAATGGTAACAACAAGCGTGTCGTATTCAACGAAGACGGCGACGAAGAGGAGGGTGGCTTGCGTTTTGGCGGTGATGCAGTCAAGACTGATGAGCTGGCCGAGGCTAATGCGGATTATCTTCGCCGCGTCAAGGAGCGTCTGAGTGCAAACAAGGAACTTGATAAGAAAGAAGAAAAGGAGCGTATCCGCGACAAGAACACGATTAAAAAGCTTAAGGGGAAGAAGGACCTTGACGAAACAGAAAACTCTGGCGGAGAAGAAATCGTTGTTACGCTTGGTGCTGCAAGTGGTGACAACGATGATGACGTGTCTGTTGGCCAATCTGAAGATAGCAGTGACAGCGACAGCAGCAGTAGCAGCGATTCATCGGACAATGAAAGTGATGACGAGCCAGATGAAACTGAATTGAAAAAACAAGAGGATTTGGCGTTAGCCTTGATCCAAGGCAAGAACTAAAGTAAACTATAGAATTCGCGATACAATTACGCTTGCGCCCGTTTTGTTCCGTGCATACTTTGTGATCTTCGTTGAACCATTGCCCTTGCATGCTCCCGATGACGCGGCGCTTGCACAAACGAAACGTCATTCCGTTTCAATTGTATTATCCACGCTGAGATCCCTCCAATGTTCACTGGTATTACTGATGTGGGGCTTGTAAATAATGGGCTGCCAGTCTCTGTCTGTAACAATGCATCCAAGATGCCTTGATAGGAACCACATAGTAAAGTCATTTGTCCTGACTGTGTTCTCAAGCATCTAGCGCAATCACGAAGAAGAAGTGGGAGGAAGCTTGATAACTTCGATGACGACATGCATCGCAGACCGAACGGTAAATCTGATATTACATGATCAACCATATTTCCACGAAGAGGTAAAAGTGTTGCATCCCAACACATCATTGCTGATGAACCTATGATGCGATTGGACGCCTGGAAATTTCGAACAGACTTGCTGTAGTCTGCAACAATTGAGTCCAGCCCCTCATTACCACACAGAGCTAAGTCTCCTCCCATGGTAAAACACCTCTGCATTGATCCTTCGACTGGAACTGGATCCAAATAATGTTAGATACAAACAAAACATGAGATTATCAGCAAACTAAATAATCACTTACTGGTCCCAACTCCAGCACATGGGTCTATTATAACATCGCCTAGCTGAACATCACTGATATGATAAAGCAAGTTCGCTATAGAAGGTCTTAGTCTAATCACGGTCTTTGAAATATCACCACTGATATAGGGTTGGGTGATATCGGGAGGTATCCTGCCGGAGCAATATGAACGAGCCCCAACATGTTGGTAGTAATTGAGGGATATTCCTGCTACTAATGAACCGCGGTGTACCAATCCTACCACCTCGAAGTCAAAATTCCGGAGATCGACAATGAACTTTTTAGTTTTGCCATCATCCAAATTGGTGGAGGGAATTAGAAGATCAGCCAGAGTCGGAATGATATCATCACGTTTGTATTTGTAATCCTTTGTATCAGCGCGCAGGCAAGAAGCTCTATATTTTAGTTGTGAATCGCTTTTGAGGATATCACTGAAATGACTTCTCAATCCGTGCATAGAGTCCTCGCCATTGTTGCGGCACGTTTCCTCAGAAGGACGCTTCTTGGACACAATCGATCGACGATACAGTTCAATATCGGAGGACCTTGACCAAACTTGTTGAGCATGTCTACTCCACAACTCCATTGCACGGGAAAATTTCTCACAATAATCATTTGAATTCATTTCTTCAATGTATGAAGATAGTGAAGCTATCGCAACCTCAAGAGAGTCCTCTTTCTTCAAAACTTTATTATTCCCAAATGTTGTGATAATCGCCAACAGTTGACCAGAGCCCATTGGGCGAATGCTTGCAACTACCAAAGGTGGAGCGTTTGTTGCAAATTGTATTATACTTTTGCCTTCTAAATTACCCGGAAACGAGACAATACTTTTGTCTTGGTGGAAACCAATGTTGACTTGGCGTTCTTTCCCATCCTTCTCTTCCATACTTGTCCCAAAAAATTGTTGATTGCAAATGGGGTGCAGATTGTTGCTTTTCTTTCTTGCCCTCTTTTTTTCCTGCTGTTTCTTCAGCCTCTCTTTGAGTGCGTCTATTTCTTCATGTGATGGATGATAGCTCAGTTGATTGATAATACATGTGTAGCCCGCCAGAGCATCTTGTATTGCTTTCATAGTAAACATTTCAAGCCCAGAAGGCGACAACGTCATGTATTCATCTAATTCCTTGGGAAATTCATTCTGCATAGTGAATAATCTCTTGACGGTCCGATCTTCATTGACAGTATCAAATATGATGGTGCCAAGTGCCAAGGGGTGTATCTTTGGGTTGATGTCAGACAGTAGTGCTATGTGCTATCGATATTGCTTGCTTGGTACTGTACGGTAGGAAGGTGTTTCTTGCATCTTGCACATCGGCCTTTAAAAATGAGGACAGCGCGCGCATTTCTTCCCGTAAACCAAGCAAGTAGACCACTCCCTACCAGTAAATTCAAAATACAAATACTTTTCACTCTTCACTCCTTACCTATCCTTAGACTTACACCACTGATTCATGTGAACATGGCAAGAAAAAGAAAAAGTAGAGATGTGTCTAAATCTTCATCTGGAGACAGCAAGAAGAAAGACAATAAACCTGCTCCTAGTAGTACATCATTAACGAGTTCAATTTTCGGAGATGCATGTGCAAACGAAGGGGGAGGAAGCCTATCAGCAGCATCTATTTTCGGAAACTTAGCTTCGTCGGGAACGAATGATGGTTTATTCGCGAGTGCTGAGAAATTTCAGAAATTGTCCAAGAAGCGGGTCCAACAAAACATGGAGAAAACAAAAATAGACGTCTGTACTATTCCAAAGCTTTCAAGACAGGAAATCATCGATGCGAGAGTGACAAGAATCAAGTCTAAGGAAACCATCCAAATTACAGATTCGGTCACCGTAGATGTGCCTGAAACCAGTGATATAGACTGTCTTGATCCGCAAGAGACGGAACAAGTTTTACGGGGGAGAATCAAAATGTTTTCTATTCAGTGCGACACTATTATGCGCGAGAATGGTGTTGTCATCGTCAGGTCAAATGACAGAATGATTGGAAAAGAATTAATGAAAACTTTGACAACAAAATCCTCAGCAATTGAGGATGACATCTGCGGTAAGCTCAAAGAAAAGGGCCATTCATTCCTTGCATCAGCAGATAACCCTAATTTCAAATACGATGAGGTCGCATCGCGTTGCCTTGGAAGACTAGACATTAGGTACAACATGGATGCTCAGCCATTCAACGATGACAAAGTGGTGTCCAATGCGTTTATCAAACCTGTTGTCAATTCTCTGTTGGGTGACGACGCCAAGTTGGTTTATGCAGGCTTGATTCTCTCTTTTCCTGGATCGTCTGATCAGCCATGGCACAGAGACGGAACGGCATTATTCACCGACGCTGAGTTTTCTCTCGACCAGTCACTGCCCCCTTATGCATTGAACGTATTTATTCCTTTGGATGATGTCACTTCCGACGTGGGCCCTACCGAATTTTGCGTAGGGAGCCACTATCGTAAGAAGGCCATTGAGGTTATGAAACACATAGAAAATGGGAATGAATCCAGCGCCAACATCATTGGCCCATTGCTAAAGACAGGCGATGCCCTGATTTATGACTATAGAGTTTGCCATCGAGGAACTCAAAATCTTGCAAAAAAGAAAACTCGCCCAATGCTTTATCTGATGTTTTCCAGGCCGTGGTTTTTTGAACATATCAACTTTGGAGATGAAAAATTATTTGATTGATTGGGACATTACTTCCTGCCGCCCCGAACATAACTATGATATCGCTGGGGACACAAATTCAAGCTCTCTGACAGCCCGTAAGGAAGTCGATGAGATCTTTAGAATATGAATTATACCATGCATTTCAGATTTGTTATCATAATGATATTCAACTTAATATTCTTAATGACGCAGTGACATCAGACTTAGTCATGTACTTTCCATCGACTTTGCTTTGCAGTGTAACTTTCATTGCGATAGAGCGAACACTGTGCTGAGTGAGAAGTAAAAAATCTCCATTTTTACCGCCGGAAAGAAAGGATAGAAATCGTTCTGAAGAGACAATACCAACACCAATAACTTCGCCTCGACTTTGGCTAAAACCACCCGAGGTTACAAATCCAAGCTCTGTAGCTTCTTTGCTCATCTCGGAGTCAGATACATTTGCTGTGATAATCATTCCTGCTTGCAAAGTGCCACGCCCATCGACTTTAATTTGGCAACGGAGCAGAGCTGGAATGGTTAATGAATTCAAGAGATTAGAACAGTAGCTTTGGTGTTGCTGGAGATTTGCCGCTTGCATTGGTGGCACTATAACGGTCTCATCGGAGGAACGGACTTTCCTCCGAGGGCGACGCCTTGGCTTTCCTTCAATCCTACAGCCATCTGCCTCTTTCATCATCTCGAAAAATTCTTTACCAAATCCTTCGAGGGCCTGCACAAATGGGGATGTGAAATTTCCCCGAACCATAACAACGTGCTTGTTGACATCTTTGACGGTTGATTCATTTGGTAAGCAAAGGCGGCTCCAATCGAGATCGACATGAGTTAGCTTTCTAGAAATACAAGAGCGATCCCGATCTTCTTCATTTCTTGTCTTGGAATGACTAGAACACTTCTGCAAAAGTCGATTCAATCCAGTTTTTATTCTGCCACCACTAAGGCCTTCCTCAATGCAATATCTCATCACCCTCCAGCAGCCAGTATCGGTCCCAGCCGCGTAATCTCTCCCTTCACTAGTGTCTGGGAAATCCCTTGGCCATACAGGTAGTGGCGGTTCTGCCTCTATTCTGTTGCATGCGTCCTCAATGAATCCTATTGCACATGAGCCGCCAACAGTACATAATGCTGTAAAGATTTCAGAAGCCACAGAAGGCGAGGAGATGATATCAAAACCACAAACAGCATTATTTTGACCTTCGTGCATGGCGTTTGGGACCTGCGAGACGAGCACAAGTTCATCTGGTTTAAGCATTGGATGGTCCAATTCAGGGCGACGTTTCCCAAGGCGTTTCACTAGTCCATCATTTGTCCAATCGTCGTTAAAGTTTTGGTCAGATTGATACTCCTCGCGACGAGAGTCACTGTTGACCCCTCTGTATTGGACTCTGACAATTGTTCCATGCGGTAAAAGTCTATGAATATCTTGTGGCAGACGTCCTTTTGACCATTCCACGATTGCATCATCGCCGGTACTCGATAAAGATAGTGCATTCACTAACGCATTGGACGCTTCTGAACCTCTTAAACGAAGTAAACAGTTCGCATCTTTCAATAGAGTGAACTCAATATCGTCGTTTTCTTTGAAATTAAGCAACACATCTTTTACCAACTGCTCAACTTTGCTAAGAATTGATCCTTCCACACTAATGCGAACAAAGTGCGTTTGTTTTGGGCTTTTTCCAAAGATGAAAGACGCGGGCCCGACGACACCTGCAGGGAAAGTACAATCCACCTCATATATCAAACCATAACCAGTCTCCAAGCCTGCAATAACAGCATCATTTGTCAAAAATGGAGCAGAATAATTTCTATTTCCACCACACATTTTTTCAAGCATGAGCAAGAGATGTTCCCTTTCTATAGTTTCAAGAACAATAGACTGCCCGCATATAGTCCACGTCGCATCTTGAAGCGTGCTCTTTGACTTGGCCAATCGCAATGCCGCACGCGAACCACGATTTGTGTGCCCCAGTGGAATACACCAATTATTATATATTGGCAAAGGAGGCGTCATATAGAATCGCTTGGAATGCCACAAATGAGTCACAAGCCAATTAGACTCTCGGTGCATGGAAGTGCAATCAACATTCTTCCATTGCGAATGTTTTTCTCTCAAAAGTAGCGGCTTTCTTCTAGCCTTTCGACTTTTGAATTCTTCACACTGTAGATTTTCTTCCGTTTCCTTCTCGTCACTTTCTCTGCCAGCAGGATAGCGATGCCGTTTCCTGCGATGGTGACTTCCCGTTCTTCTTCTCAAATGCCTCTTGGATTGTTTACAACCTCTACTTTGAAAATATGCCTCGTCGTCATGATTCACTGTTGAATTTTGGAGAAATTTATTCCAAAGAGTCTGCATTTCAGGAAGTCTTCTTGTGGCAAAACGGGATGCAGTGATGGTACTTTCTGCATCGAGAAATTGTGGAAGATCCTGAGAATATTTTACATGTTTTCTTGCATTGCCTTGGGCTGAATTGGATTTCCTGCGCTTGGACATGTTCAATGTAATGAACTGATTGACTGCTTCCCAGAGTTCGTTATGAATTTAACTCAAATATTGTGCCTTTTGATGGAAGAACTGTCAGTACGGTATCTATTCTTGGTGCCAATTGTGTTGCTTTTGTTGATTGTTGGTGTTTGTTGGTGTTTTTTTGTAAGAAGTGAGTGGCTCAAAAGAGCATGGACGACGGATATTCGG
>Ga0209712_10001416_pt1 | contig 20453 bp, 19 predicted proteins | sample ArcOceMetagenome_FD_187443 | JGI IMG/M metagenome (GOLD analysis project Ga0209712, IMG submission 187443) | Marine eukaryotic phytoplankton communities from Arctic Ocean - Arctic Ocean - Greenland ARC118M Metagenome (SPAdes) (version 2) | ecosystem: Environmental > Aquatic > Marine > Oceanic...
CCATCAAACGCTAATGACAGCCAAACAAAACAAAGGCCAATATAGCACGCTAAGCAAGTAAAGCTATGTTATTGATCAAAATGATAAATACCTATTATACTGGATGCAAAATTAGAAATACTCTTTTTTTATATGAAAAAAAGCAGCCAATTAAAGCTGCTTTTAAATTTTGTATTTTTTAGTCAGTACTTTTGTTTTAACTAATATACTTAGATTAAATAGCGCCTAGACCTTCAGAATGTATGATACAAGAATTATTCGACGGTGACTGACTTGAACAAAACAGAGAATTAGATTTCTTGCCCTGAAATGCTTTATGGAAACTCTGATAGAACTTTATATATTTTTTATCCACTATTTTAATTCATAAATTTTTTCAGTGATTTACTCTTTCTTATCATCCTGTCCTAGAACTCCTTTTTCTTTCAGTTGTTTTTCAAGCAACACAACTTTGCCAAGTGCTGCCAAACCAAAAATAAATCCCATTATTGCGAATGTTTCCATAATTTCTCCTTTTTAATTATCTGTTTTGTTCTATTCCACCGTGACTGACTTAGCTAAATTGCGAGGCTGATCAACATCTGTGCCTTTAATAATGGCGACATAATAGGAAAGTAATTGTAGTGGTAGGGTATAAACAATTGGCGCGATTAAGTCATCACATACAGGTACGTCAATAACTTTCATCGTTTGATCATTGGTAAAATTAGCTTTGCTATCGGCAAATACATACATCAAACCACCTCGTGCGCGAACTTCTTCCACGTTAGATTTTAATTTTTCAATCAAACCATTTTGTGGCGCAACGACAATGACTGGCATTTCAGCATCAATAAGGGCTAATGGTCCATGTTTTAACTCACCAGCAGCATAGGCTTCAGCATGAATATAAGAGATTTCTTTTAGCTTTAAAGCCCCCTCCATCGCAATGGGGTATTGATTACCTCGACCTAAAAATAAAGCGTGATGCTTATCAGCAAAGTCTTCAGCCAAGGCTTCAATTGAGGGTGCTAAGGCTAATACTTCATCAAGTTTTGTTGGTAAGGTCATTAATGCTTGAGAAATTTCAGCTTGTTTAACTGTTGTCATGCCATGGTGTTGACCAATGGCTAAGGTCATCATCATCAAACCGACTAACTGAGTGGTAAAGGCTTTTGTTGACGCCACGCCAATTTCCACGCCCGCTTTGGTTAAAAAGGTAAGGTCTGACTCACGAACTAATGAGGAACCGGCTACATTACAAATGGCTAAGCTTGATTTATAACCAATTTCTTTTGCTAAACGTAAAGCCGCTAAAGTATCAGCTGTTTCACCTGATTGTGAAATGGTCACGATAAGCGAATTTTTAGGTACAAACGATTGACGGTATCTAAATTCACTGGCTATTTCGATATTACATGATACGCCCGCTAACTCTTCTAACCAATAACGCGCTACCATACCCGAGTGATAACTTGTCCCACAGGCAATTATCTGTACGTGTTCAATGGCCTTAAAAATATCATCAGCACCTTCGCCAAAAGTATTTATATCTAAAACACCACCAACTAAACGCCCCTCTAAGGTATTTCTAATCGCTGTTGGTTGCTCATAGGTTTCTTTTAGCATGTAGTGACGATATTCACCTTTATTACCAGCATCATTAGTGGCTTCAGTTTCTTTGATCACACGTTCAACCGCATTGCCCTCTTTATCAAAGATATTGACCTCAAATCGAGTCACTTCAGCAACATCACCTTCTTCTAAAAAGGTAAAACGGCGAGTGACGGGTAACAATGCCATCATATCGGAAGCGATAAAGTTTTCACCTAAGCCGAAGCCAATGACTAATGGGCTACCCGAACGAGCTACAATAATGCGGTCTTTATCGCGTGAGTCCATCACTACGGTGCCATAAGCACCCTCAAGCTGCTTTACTGTCTTTTGTACGGCAGATAATAATGACTCACTCGTTTTTAACTCATGGTGTACTAAATGAGTAATAACTTCGGTATCAGTTTGCGAGATAAACTCATATCCTAATCCTTGTAAACGACTTTTTAATTGAATATGGTTTTCAATAATACCATTGTGAACAACCGCAATCGTATTATTTGATAAGTGTGGGTGAGCGTTTACTTCACTTGGAACCCCATGAGTAGCCCAACGTGTGTGCGCAATACCCGTGCCACCAACTAAAGAATTTGATGATAATGCATCGGCAAGCTCTTGAACTTTACCTACCCGCTTGATGCTACTTAATTTACTTTTTTGGTCAATAATAGCGACACCTGCTGAGTCATAGCCCCGATATTCTAGACGCTTCAACCCTTCAACTAAGATATCCGCTATGTCACGCTGTGCTACTGCACCTACTATTCCACACATTATGTTTTTCCCTTTAAATGTTATCTTTGTCTAATCACACTGTTACATAGCCTAGCTAGCAATGATGAGATTGACACCTTGATTTTTTAATTGATTAATTATTTCTACTGATAAGCCGTCGTCGGTAATTAGGGTCTGAATTTTTTGCCATGGTAATTCTAAATTAGGGATTTTACGGCCAATTTTATCTGACTCGACCATGACAATAACTTCTCTTGAAACTTCAGCCATGACCTGACTAAGACCAATAAGCTCGTTAAATGTTGTTGTACCTCTAGCTATATCTATACCATCAGCACCAATAAAAAGCTGATCGAAGTCGTAACTGCGCAGTACTTGTTCTGCGACTTGACCTTGAAAGGCTTCAGAATGAGGATCAAATGTCCCACCTGTCATTAATATCACCGGTTCATTTTCTAAAGCCCTTAAGTCACTGGCTATTAATAAGGAGTTGGTCATGACAATCAAGCCCTTCTTATCTTCTAATTCTTTTACTAATGCCGACGTTGTTCGGCCGCTATCGATAATAATTCGGTTATGATCACGAATAAGCTTTGCAGCTTCCTTGGCGATTAATACCTTTTGTTTCGAAAGTTGCTGGTTTTTATTTTCTATTATTTCGGTTGGTAATGAAATAGCACCACCATATTGTCTTAACAGCAAACCACTGCTTTCTAGAGCGGCTAAGTCTTTACGAATGGTCACTTCAGATGTGCTAAATTGTTTGGCTAATTGGTCGACACTCACCTTACTACTGTGATTAAGTTCGGTAATAATAGTGTGGCGTCTTTGTTGAGTGTTTCTTTTTGACATTGTAGCTTGTTAACTTTCATTTATTGATGATTATATAAGTTTAAGTTTCGTTCTGAAACTTAAACTATTAAAACAAAAGATAACTTATTAAGCAATAATTATTTAGTCTCGCTGATTTATATTCCTCCCAAAATTAACGATAACATGTAGATCGATATTAAGTGCGCTAGCCATAAAAAAAGACGCCTAGGAGCGTCTTTTTTTATGATACTTATCAATGCTATTGCTTAACTGGTCTTAGCCAATTAGCAATATTTCTTTGTTTACCACGGGCAACAGCTAAGTCATTTGCTTCAACATTTTTAACAATAACAGAGCCTGCAGCGATTGTTGCCATATTACCAATAACTGCAGGCGCAACAATAGAGCTATTAGAGCCAATAAAAGCACCGTCGCCAATAATCGTTTTATATTTATTTACCCCATCATAATTACAAGTAATAGTGCCGGCACCAATGTTAACTCTGGCACCTATTTCGCTATCACCTAAATATGACAAATGACCCGCTTTAGCGCCCTCACCTAAGGTCGATTTTTTCATTTCGACAAAATTACCTATATGGGAGTCATTTTTCATTATTGAACCGGGACGAATACGGGCAAATGGTCCTAATGTGCAGTGTTCACCGATAACAGCATCCTCAATAATAGAGTTAGCTTTAATTTCGGTATGGGCTCCGATTGAACAATTTTTTAAGATACAATTTGGCCCAATAACCACGTCATCTGCTATAGACACCACGCCTTCAAAAATACAATTAACATCAATAACAACTTCTTGACCCACACTGACTTTGCCACGAACATCCGTTCTTGCGGGGTCACGTAGTGTAGCACCTGCCAACATTAATACTTCAGCTTGCCTCAGTTGATACGCGCGTTCTAAACTAGCTAACTGTACGCGATTATTAGCCCCCTCCACTTCAATTTCTGTTTCAGGGTGTGCGGTAGTTATTGTTTTACCTTCTAAGTGAGCTGCAGCGATAATATCAGTTAAGTAATACTCACCTTGAGCATTATCGCTTGATAAGTTTGTTAACCAGCGCTTTAAATCACCACCATTGGCTAATAAAATTCCGGTATTGGCTTCATTAATTAATAGTTGCGCCTGGCTTGCATCTTTTTGTTCAATAATACCAATAACCCGGCTATTTTCTCTAATGATACGGCCATAGCCTTGAGGGTTGGCTAAATTAACCGTTAACAGAGACATTCCGCTTTCTGACTTTACTGCCAATAACCGTTCTAATGTAGAGGCTTGGGTTAAAGGTACATCACCGTATAGTACTAATATATCTTCGTCATCTTTAATGTAAGGCGACGCCATATCGACAGCATGACCTGTACCAAGTTGCTCAACTTGTTCAACAAAGGTCAAGTCGTCTCCGGTGTTATCTTTGGTTAACGCAGCTTTTAATACATCACCACCAAAGCCGTAGACCACATAAATATTACTGGCATTTAATTGCCTAGCACTATCAATAACGTGACTAACCATAGGTTTATCAGCAATAGGATGGAGCACTTTAGGCAGGGTAGATCGCATGCGTGTACCTTTACCTGCGGCTAATATAACAACTGAGAGAGACATAATTATTCCGTTAAATTTTATATTGTTGGTATTGTATCTTTAATGAATTTTCATTACAGCTATTATTGATCTTCATAACTGCTGCTTCTTATTTTTATCGTATTCATTTTATCACTTGCAAGCACCAGTCTTTATTTATAAAAAAAGCGACATTTACGGTAGGTAAATGTCGCTTTTTGTTCACTAAAACTTAGTGTTATTAAACTCTACAAGTTCATTGATGGCAGTTTATACTTTCTTTTTAGTCACTTGAATAACGCGCAATTGCGCAGTTACACGTGCTAATTCAGCTGCAACTTCAGCATAGTCAACATCATCGCCATGGGCGTTCATGTGTTCTTCTGCACGTCGTTTAGCTTCTAAAACTGCTTGTTCATCTAAATCGGCTGCGCGTACAGCCACATCGGACAATACAGTAACGTTATTAGGTTGAACTTCTAACATGCCGCCAGAAAGATAAATAACTTCTTCCTCACCGCCAAACTTTACAATACGAGCCATACCAGGTTTTAGTGAGGTCAACAAAGGTGCATGACCAGGCATAATACCTAGCTCACCTTCAGAACCTGTTATCTGTAATGATTCAATACGACCAGAGAATAACTCCTCTTCTGCACTTACTACATTTAGATTTACTGTCATTGCTGACATTTTGACCTCCTAAAGTAGGTGTTTAGCTAAGCATAGTTACTAAGTAACCTCTTAACTAAACTACCCAAGTAAATTACATGTTTTTAGCTTTCTCAATGGCTTCTTCAATAGAACCAACCATATAGAATGCTTGCTCAGGTAAGTCATCATAGTCACCGGCCAATATGCCAGTAAAACCTGCAATGGTATCTTTTAACGAGACATACTTACCTGGAGAACCTGTAAATACTTCAGCAACAAAGAAAGGCTGAGACAAGAAACGCTGAATTTTACGAGCACGTGTAACGGTTTGCTTATCTTCTTCAGAAAGCTCATCCATACCCAAAATTGCGATAATGTCTTTAAGTTCTTTGTAACGTTGTAATACGTTTTGTACACCACGTGCCACTTCATAATGCTCAGTACCAACAACTAATGGGTCAAGTTGGCGCGAGGTTGAGTCTAACGGATCAATCGCTGGGTATATACCCAATTCGGCAATTGAACGTGAAAGTACAACGGTTGCATCTAAGTGAGCAAAGGTAGTAGCTGGACTTGGATCCGTCAAATCATCTGCTGGTACATAGACCGCTTGGATTGAAGTGATCGAACCTTTCTTAGTCGAGGTAATACGTTCTTGTAATACACCCATTTCTTCAGCAAGCGTTGGTTGGTAACCAACTGCTGATGGCATACGGCCAAGTAGTGCAGATACTTCCGTACCAGCAAGAGTATAACGATAGATATTATCAACGAAGAATAATACGTCACGACCTTCATCACGGAATTTTTCAGCCATTGTTAAACCAGTAAAGGCAACACGTAAACGGTTTCCTGGAGGCTCGTTCATTTGGCCGTAAACTAATGATACTTTATCAAGTACGTTAGAGTCGTTCATTTCGTGGTAGAAATCATTACCTTCACGAGTACGCTCACCAACACCAGCAAATACTGAGTAACCACTATGTTCGATAGCAATGTTACGGATAAGCTCCATCATGTTAACGGTCTTACCAACACCAGCACCACCAAACAATCCAACTTTACCACCCTTAGCGAATGGACAAACTAAATCAATTACTTTGATACCAGTTTCTAGTAGTTCATTTGACATTGCTTGATCAGCGTATGCAGGTGCAGCACGGTGAATGGACCACCTTTCTTCTTCACCTATTGGGCCAGCTTCATCAATTGGCTCACCCAATACATTCATGATACGACCCAAAGTTGCAGTACCTACTGGAACTTGGATGTTTTCACCTGTATTTTCTACATTTAGACCACGTTGTAAACCATCAGAAGAACCCATAGCAATTGCACGTACAACACCGCCACCAAGCTGTTGTTGTACTTCAAGTACTAAGCCTGAAAGCTTACCTTCGGTTACTTTTAATGCGTCATATACTTTAGGTACGGCATCTTGTGGAAATTCTATATCCACAACTGCGCCAATTATTTGGACGACTTTACCTGCACTCATGTTTATTCCTCAAATTTAAATTTAACGAAAACTAATCTTTTACCGTTATACGGCTGATGCACCAGCGACAATCTCACCCAATTCTTGAGTAATACTTGCTTGACGCGCCTTGTTGTATACCAATTGTAAGTCATCAATTAAGTCGCCCGCATTATCAGTTGCAGACTTCATTGCAACCATACGAGCAGCTTGTTCACAGGCTAGGTTTTCAACCACACCTTGATAAACTTGAGATTCAACGTAGCGAACTAACAGTTGTTCAAGCATGGCTTGTGCATCTGGTTCGTAAATGTAATCCCAGCGATGTTTAATTTCTTCATCGTCTGACTTAGGTAACGGTAAAAGTTGATCTATTGTTGGTTTTTGCGTCATGGTGTTGACAAATTTATTGTAAACAATAAATAACTTATCAATTTCACCATTATCATAGGCATTTAACATAACCTTCACACTACCTATTAAGGCGGTTATTGAAGGTCTGTCACCTAAACCAGAAACCTGCGCAGTAACATTAGCACCCATGTTATTGAAAAACGTAGTGGCTTTAGAGCCAACCACTGCAAATTCAACTTCACATTCTTCAGACTGCCATTTAGCAGCATCCGCTAATACACGCTTAAATAAATTTATATTTAAGCCACCACACAAACCACGGTCAGTTGATACTACAATATAACCTACACGCTTAACTTCACGCTCTTCCAAATATGGATGGCGATATTCTAAGTTACCAAGCGCAATATGACCGATCACGTTTCGTATATTCTCAGCGTATGGACGAGATGCAGCCATGCCTTCCTGCGCTTTACGCATTTTGCTTGCCGCTACCATTTCCATAGCACTAGTGATCTTCTGAGTGTTTTTAACACTCGCGATCTTAGATTTTATCTCTTTACCACCAGCCATAACTTATCTCCGAAACTTTATTTATGAAAAAAGTTCTTACCAAGTTTGCGTAGACTTGAATTTCTCAAGTGCTGCAGCTAAACCTGCTTCGATTTCTTTATCGTAACCACCAGTTTCATTGATTTTAGCCATCAACTCAGCGCTATCATTATTGATAAAGGTTAATAATGCTGCTTCAAAATCATTGATTTTGTTTAGCTCAACATCATTTAAAAAACCTTTTTCAGCTGCGAATAAAGACACAGCCATATCAGCAACAGACAACGGGCTGTATTGGTTTTGCTTCATCAATTCAGTAACACGTTGGCCATGTTCTAATTGAGCACGAGTAGCATCATCTAAATCAGAAGCGAACTGAGCAAAAGCTGCTAGTTCACGGTACTGAGCAAGTGCTAAACGAATACCACCACCTAGTTTCTTAATGATTTTAGTTTGTGCAGCACCACCAACACGAGAAACTGATAAACCTGCGTTAACAGCCGGACGAATACCTGAGTTGAATAAATCAGCTTCTAAGAATATTTGTCCATCAGTAATCGAAATTACGTTAGTTGGTACGAAAGCCGATACATCACCTGCTTGAGTTTCAATTATTGGTAATGCGGTTAAAGAACCTGTTTTACCCTTAACTGCACCTTTAGTGAAACGTTCAACATATTCTTCGTTAACTCTAGCAGCACGTTCTAACAAACGGCTGTGAAGGTAAAAAACGTCACCTGGGTAAGCTTCACGACCTGGAGGACGACGAAGTAATAATGAAATTTGACGATAAGCAACTGCTTGCTTAGACAAATCATCATAGACTATCAACGCATCTTCGCCGCGGTCACGGAAATATTCACCCATTGAACAACCTGAGTAAGGTGCTAAATATTGAAGTGCAGCTGCTTCAGAAGCGGATGCGACAACGACAATAGTATTTGACAATGCGCCGTGCTCTTCTAATTTACGCACTAGGTTAGCAACAGTTGACGCTTTTTGGCCAATAGCTACATACACACATTTAATACCGGTATCTTTTTGATTGATAATGGCATCTAACGCAATGGCAGATTTACCGATTTGACGGTCACCAATAATCAATTCACGCTGACCACGTCCAATCGGAATCATTGAGTCAATAGACTTAATACCCGTTTGAACTGGTTGATCAACAGATTTACGTTCGATTACACCCGGTGCAACAACTTCAACAGGAGAGAAACCATCGTTATCGATTGTCCCTTTACCATCAATAGGCTCACCTAATGTATTGACGACACGGCCTAATAAACCACGTCCTACAGGTACTTCCAAAATACGGCCAGTACCTTTAACTTTTTGTCCTTCAGCTAAATCAGCATATGGACCCATTACTACCGCACCGACCGAATCACGGTCAAGGTTTAACGCGATAGCATAACGGCTACCAGGAAGTTCGATCATCTCGCCTTGCATTACATCTGCTAGGCCATGGATGCGAATAATACCATCTGTTACAGAAACGATAGTACCTTCATTGCGAGCTTCGCTGACAACGTTAAACTGTTCAATACGTTTTTTGATCAGTTCAGCGATTTCAGTGGAATTCAGTTGCATGCTCTGTTCCCTTATCTCTTAAATGCTATAATTGCATTGCTGTTGCGAGGCGATTCAGTTTATTCTTTACTGAACCATCGATTACCATGTCACCTGCTTGAATAACCAAACCAGAGACAATACTTGCATCAACACTACAATTGAGCTGTACTTTTCGAGCCAAACGCTTTTCAAGCGCAGCACTTAAAGTAATTAATTTATCTGCTGTCAATTCAACAGCAGATGTCACATCCACAATAATTGTTTTCTCATGTTCAGCTTTTAATTCACTAAATTGAGTTACAACTTGTGGTAGCACCAAAAGGCGTCCATTTTCGGCCAATACTTTAATAAAGTTTTGACCTTCGCTGTTTAGTTGTTCACCACAAACCTTTAAAAAGATTTCTTGTGATTGCTCAACAGATACTCCGCCAGAAAGGTAACCTTTCATGATGTCGTCTTTTGAAACTTCTGCGGCGAAAACTAGCATTTCTAACCAGTTTTCAATCGCATTAGCATCAACAGCAAAATCGAACGCTGCTTTAGCGTAAGGACGAGCAACGGTTGTCAATTCAGACATAGCTCATTCCCCTCTTAAAGTTCAGCTACAAGTTTATCTAAAATGTCGCTATGTGCAGCGGCATCAATCGAACGCTCAAGAATTTTCTCAGCACCGGCTACAGCTAAAACTGCGACTTGTTGACGAAGTTCTTCTTTAGCCTGATTACGCTCAGTTTCTATTTCAGCATGACCAGAAGCTAATATTTTAGCTTTTTCAGCTTCAGCTTTACCTGCCGCTTCTTCAACTATTTGCGCTTCGCGTTTCTTAGCCGCTTCAACAATACCTGCTGCTTGTACTTTTGCTTCTTTAAGCTGCGCCGTTGCTTTTCCTTGAGCAAGCTCAAGATCTTTAGCAGCACGGTCTGAAGCAGCAAGTCCGTCAGCTATAGTAGCTTGACGAGCTTCGATGGCAGCCGTAATTGGTGGCCATACAAACTTCATGCAGAAAATTACAAATACGACAAATGCGATTAATTCACCAATAAGCGTGGCATTAATATTCATTTGTGTAGCTCCTATTAGTTATTCGTTTAAAAAAAGACTTAAGACTGAAAAGAATTAAGCAAGTACGAATAACATGTAAAGACCGATAGCAACACCGATCATAGCGATAGCATCAATAAGGCCAGCTACGATGAACATTTTTACTTGTAATTGTGGTGCTAATTCAGGTTGACGAGCAGCAGACTCTAAGAACTTGCCACCTAGTATACCAAAACCAATCGCAGTACCTAAAGCACCTAGACCGATTAATAACGCAACAGCGATATATAACATATTTATCTCCGATATTTTGAATGTTAAAAGTTAAAGTTAAAAAATTGTACAAAAATTATTCTTTCGGGCTTCCTGCCCTAAACCCTTCGGGCCGGCTTATGCCGTTCTAACTTATTCCCGAAAAGTTAGTGATCTTCGTGAGCTAAACTAAGATAAACAATAGTTAGCATCATAAAAATAAACGCTTGTAATGGGATAATCAGCAAATGGAACGCTGCCCATAAAAAATGTACTGGCAATTGAGCAATACCGATTGTCGCAATCAATAAGAATATCAATTCACCTGCGTACAAGTTACCAAATAAACGTAGCGCTAATGACAATGGACGCGCTAATAAAGTTACGACTTCAAGTATAAAGTTAACGGGGTACAAAGACCAATGACCAAAAGGTTGCGTGGTTAATTCTTTGATAAAACCGCCAACACCTTTAACCTTAATAGAATAATAAACCGTCAAAATAAACACACCAATAGCTAATGCAAAGGTCATATTAGGATCAGCTGTAGCTACTGGTTTCATATAAACAGAAGACATTTCAACACCACCGACTAGACTGATTAACCATGGTATTAAATCAACAGGCACCCAATCCATCGCATTCATTAATAAAACCCAAACAAAAACAGTTAAGGCTAATGGTGCAATTAATGGGTTATATCCGTGAAATGTACTTTTAACACTATCACCAACAAATTCAACGATCATTTCAACTGCACATTGCAGTTTACCTGGAACGCCGGTGGTTGCTTTTTTGGCAACCGATCTGAAGATATAAAGAAAGACGAATCCTAAAAACACCGACCAACCCAAGGTATCTAAATGCAAAGTCCAAAATCCGTCACACAGATTTTCAGAGCCCGCGTCAAAGGAACAAAGCCCCTGACTATTAGCAGTTAAATTGGTTAAATGGTGTTTAATATATTCTTGGCTGGTTAATTCAGCGGCTGAAGACATACTAATGTTCCCAATGATTAAAGTTTAAAAAAATTTTAAATAAAAGCTTTGATCTATCTAAGCTATTGTTTAACAAAAAATGGTGTTAACAAGGGCATTGCCATTACTAAACAAAACATTCCAAAAAATGGTAGAGGTAAAATCGATAACGTTTTAAATACCATGGCAAACAATAATGCCGTTACTATCATTTTTATTTTTACACCGCTAAAAAAGGACTCAACCACTAATTTAGACGATTTAGCTCCAGCATATTTAAATGCTTTATAAGCAAAAATTATATTAGGAACTACCCCTATAACACCCCCAGTCAATGCTGATGTCGCAGTGGTAACACCCCAAATAAAATAAATTATTAAAGTGAAAATTAATACGATGGTTATCGAGATACCTATTTGTTGATAGGCAAATTTTCGTCCCGCTTTTACTAATGGATTACTTTTAGATAAGTTCACCAATTGCTCCAACGAAAATTATCGTACTTTTGACGTCTTAATAAAATAAAGATTATTAAAGTTAAAGTAATAACTTTAATATCAAAAAAGTCTGCGCAGTATACTTAATAATTGATTAATTGCAACATAATAGGGCACTGCTATCCCTATTATCATGCGATTATTATTTAAAAGGAGCTATCGTAAATATTAATAGTACCCATAGAGGTTAATTAGCTAATTTGACCAATTATTCCATCGAGTTCAACTAAGCTGTTATACGATATTGTTAACTTACCTTTGCCCTTTGTATTATGTTTAATAACGACTTGTTGACCTAACACTTCTGTTAACTTTTTTTCTAATGATTGGTCTTCTATATTGACTATTTTTTCTTGTTTATCAGTAATAGGTTCTAATGCTCTTTTAACCAATACCTCTGTCTCTCGAACGGTTAATTCTTTTGCAGCAACTATACGTGCGCTAGCTGTTTGTAAGTCACCATCAAGAGCTAATAATGCACGGGCATGACCCATCTCAATATCACCGTGCTCTAATAAAATTTTGACATCTTCATTTAAATTATTTAAACGTATTAAATTACTGACAGCAGCACGAGATTTACCAACGGCTTGAGCCACTTCTTTATGTGTTAATTCAAATTCATTTAAGAGCCTATTTAATGCGACGGCTTCCTCCATTGCATTTAGGTCTTCTCGCTGAATATTTTCTATCAAAGCAATTGCTATTGCCGTTTCATCTGGTACATTTTTAATTATACAAGGAATTATATCAATTCCTGCTATTCTTGCTGCTCGCCAACGGCGTTCACCTGCAATTATTTCATAGCTATCATTACCAACAGTTCTGACAACAATTGGCTGTATAATTCCTTGAGACCTTATAGAGTTAGCAAGATCTTCTAAAGCTTCAGCTGACATATCCTTACGAGGTTGATACTTACCCGGTTGTAATTGCTCTACAGGTAGTTTTTCTAGTTCATTTTTTAAATGTTCTGGTGTTGATGAGTTATCATCAACCGTTACGTTAGGTACAGTTGTTAGTAATGCATCTAAACCGCGCCCTAAACCTCGACGTTTAGCTGGACTCATAATATTCCTTGCGACTATAAATTGAGTTAAAAGTAATTGTTATTATTTGTTTTTTTCTTGTTTTCTTAATAATTCACCCGCTAATGCTAAATAAGCCTTAGAGCCAGTAGATGATTTATCATAATACATAACAGGTGCACCAAAACTTGGCGCTTCAGCTAAACGGACATTACGAGGAATAACAGTACGGTATACTTTATCACCAAAATGCCGTTTCAATTGTTCAGACACATCGTTAGCTAGGCGACTTCGAGGGTCGTACATGGTTCGTAAAATACCTTCAATGTGCAAATTGCTATTCACTACAGATACTAACTTAGAAACCGTGTCCATTAATGCAGTTAACCCTTCAAGTGCATAGTATTCACACTGCATTGGTACTAAAACAGAGTCTGCGGCTGTCATAGCATTTACGGTCATCATATTTAAAGAAGGAGGGCAGTCTATTAGGATAAAATCATAGTTATTGATAACGGGGGCTAATGCATTTTTTAAGCGATGTTCTCTAGAATACACTTCCATTAACTTTATCTCGGCGGCTGTTACATCAGCATTACCTGCAATTAAGTGATATAGACCCGTAGTTTCTTTAACTACTACTTCATCAAATGGTTTTTCTTCAACAAGTAATTCATAACATGTGTTTGCAATTTCATACTTATCTACACCACTCCCCATAGTAGCGTTACCTTGGGGATCTAAATCTACTAATAGTACTCTTCGTTTAGTGGCGGCAAGAGATGCGGCTAAATTTACTGCTGTAGTGGTTTTACCCACACCACCTTTTTGATTAGCGACTGCTATTATTTTTCCCACAAATGCCTCTAAAATTATATTATTAGTTTTTTATTTACTTTATACAGGTTATTTATTTTTTTAGCTTAACTTTTTCAACTCTATTAGATGACGTTCACCTTCAAGTGTTGGTACAACTATTTTATGACTGGCCATTAATTTAATATTTACAGGTAATACGTTAATTTCATCACTAGGATATTGACCTTTAAGAGCAAGAAAACTACCTTGTTCAATGGGTATCAAATGTTGACACCAAGTAACCATATCGTTTAGGGAAGAAAAAGCTCGACTTAATACACCATCAAATAACTCTTCTGGTTGATATTTCTCAACTCTTGATAAAATAGGCGTTACATTTTTAAGTTTTAATTGAAAAATGACCTGCCTTAAGAAAGTTATCCGTTTGCCTAAGCTATCTAGTAATACAAAAGTCTTATCTGGATACAATATAGAAAGTGGTATCCCTGGTAAACCAGGTCCCGTGCCTACATCAATAAATCGTGTTCCAACCAAGTATTGGCCTACCATTAAACTGTCTAATATATGTTTGACTAGCATATCATCAGGATCGCGAACTGACGTTAAATTATATGCTTTATTCCATTTAATCAATAATTCTACATATTGAATTAATAACTCAATTTGTTCTTCTGATACATCCAGGTTTGTCTTATTGATCAATAATTGTAGTTTTTCTTTTAATGTCATTATTTTATCTAAATATTATGTCGTACCGTCAATAAATTAAAAGTTTATCAACTGATATAAAACTGCATCTTCAATAATATAACTTAAATCGAAGATAGTGTAATTTAAAATATTAAGCAGACTTTCGGTCATTTTTGCTTAATAAACCATGTTTTTTAAGATATACCAATAATAATGAAACTGCTGCAGGTGTAATACCCGATATTCTTGAAGCTTTACCGAGAGTCTCAGGACGAGCTTCAGAGAGTTTCGCAACAACTTCATTTGATAAACCTGATATTTGATGAAAGTTAAAATCAACAGGTATTAATGTATCTTCATGACGTTTCTTTTTCGCAATTTCATCAAGCTGACGATCAATATAACCGGCATACTTAGTCTGTATTTCAATCTGTTCTGATGCTTGTTTATCGTCTAATGCTGGTCCAAAGCCCTCTATAGCCATCAAATCATCATATTTGACTTCAGGTCTGCGTAATAGATCCTCTAACGAATTTTCACGACTTACAGGACTTTTTAGCAAATGGTTAAGTTTATCTACCTGTTGATGATCTTTTTGGATCCAAGTAGATTTTAAACGTTGACGTTCTAGTTCTATATTTTCCATTTTTTCGTTAAATCTCTGCCAGCGCTCATCAGAAACTAAACCAAATTTTCGGCCTTGTTCCGTTAAACGGATATCGGCATTGTCTTCACGTAGTAGTAATCTATATTCAGCACGTGATGTAAACATTCTATAGGGTTCCTTGGTACCAAGGGTGGCTAAGTCGTCAATTAAAACACCGACATAGGCTTGGTCACGCCCTAACAAAAAGTCACCTAAACCTTTGACTCTAGAAGCAGCATTGGTTGCTGCCATTAAACCTTGAGCACCAGCTTCTTCATATCCAGTAGTACCGTTAATTTGACCGGCAAAATACAAATTAGTAACAAATTTACTTTCAAGGGTCTGTTTTAAGTCGCGTGGGTCAAAATAATCATATTCGATAGCATAACCTGGACGAGTAATAACTGCATTCTCAAAACCTTTAATCGATCTTACTAAGTTTATTTGTACATCAAAGGGTAAACTTGTTGAAATGCCATTTGGATAAACTTCGTTAGTGGTTAATCCTTCAGGTTCAACAAATATTTGATGAGAATTTTTATCAGCAAATCTATTTATTTTGTCTTCAATGGAAGGGCAATAACGAGGTCCTATACCCTCAATGACACCCGTATACATTGGAGACCTATCTAAGCCTTCTCTAATATGTTGATGAGTCTTTTCATTGGTATGAGTGATATAACACGATATTTGTTTAGGATGATCATTTGTTGAACCCATAAATGAAAAGACAGGGCGAGGTTCATCCCCTGGCTGTTCTTCCATCACAGAGTAATCAAGGGTTCTAGAATCTAATCTAGGGGGAGTGCCTGTCTTTAAACGATCCATTCTAAAAGGCATATCACGCATTTTAGCAGCTAAATTGACACTTGCTGGATCTCCAGCTCTACCACCTTGGTAGTTATTCAGACCAATGTGTATTTTCCCCGCAAGAAAAGTACCTACTGTTAAAACGACAGTCTTACCTTTAAACTTTAATCCCATTTGTGTTGATACACCAACAACATTATCGTTTTCTAATATTAAATCATCGCACGGTTGCTGAAATATTGTTAAATTTTCTTGGTTTTCAAGAGATTGTCTTACATAAGATCTATAGAGAGCACGATCAGCTTGGGCTCGTGTTGCTCTTACTGCTGGACCCTTACTTGCGTTTAATGTTCTAAATTGAATTGCACTATGATCTATTGCTGTAGCCATCAGTCCGCCGAGCGCATCTATCTCTTTAACAAGGTGCCCTTTGCCTATACCACCAATGGCTGGATTACATGACATTTGCCCAAGAGTATCAATATTATGTGTAAGTAATAAAGTTTTGCAACCCATCCGTGCTGCAGCTAGACATGCTTCTGTTCCTGCATGACCACCACCAACTACGATTACGTCATATGACTCTTGATACCACATAAAATTTTTATCCTAACTTCATTCTAAAAAATAAGATGCGTATTTTAGCTTTTTTTTACCTTTAGGGATACGATCAAATGACTTTTAAGATCGTGTCTTGATCCTTTGTTTTAAAAAGAGATCTCTATATAGATCTTATTATTACTTATTATTAGTAAAGCCTTTTTCTGTGGATAAGTAGTTTTTTATTATATGTAACAGTATTTTAGGTGATCCATTAACTTGTGATCAAACCTTGATCAACCCGTAACAAACCTCTGATCAAAACAGCTAGTTATCCACAGGGGGTAAATCGAATATTATTGTACACTGAATAATAATAGGAAATTAACCTGTTATCCTTATAGTTATACACATTGTTGTTTTTATTTATTTATTTTTGTGGATAAGTTGAGGGTAAGCTTGTTATAAAAGATCTTGAATTTCTATTATCCACTGCTGAGCGAGTTCTTCAGGATCTATATCCTCATTCATGTCTAACAGCTTAATTGGTGATATTGATACACAAGCGAATGAATTTAATATATTTTCTATATTTTTAGCGGCTGAACAATAAGTATCGTAATTTTTATCACCAATCCCTAATATGATTATTTTAACTGAGGATAGATCTTGTTTATAAGAGCTAAGATCTGTTACGAATTTTTGAATGTTATCAGGATAGTCTCCAGCTCCATGAGTTGAAGTACAAATTAACCAAGTCTGATTATCAGTTAATATTTTTGTCAATTGCGGTTGTAAATGAATTGTCGTTTGATGACCTAGTTCTTGTAAAGTCTCTTCACAAGCTTCAGCAACGTATTCTGTTCCGCCTAGCATACTGCCAACGATAATTTGAAATGAGGACATATTAATCCAAAATAATATTTTTATTAGAGCTACTTACCAACACAAAAAGAAGAAAATATCTTCCCCAACAAATCGTCACTGGTAAACTCTCCAGTGATTTGATCAAGCTCCTGCTGACAGATACGCAGTTCTTCAGCTAATATCTCACCGGCAACATAAGACTCAAGTTGTTCCAAACCTATCTTTAAATGCTCATGAGTTCTTTCTAAGGCTATCAGATGACGTCGTCTTGCCATAAAACCACCTTCTGTACTACCTTGGTAACCCATGATAGTTTTTAAGTGCTCTTTTAAGCTATCAACCCCATCACCTGTTTTTGCTGATAATGTAACGATACTGTGGATGTTATCTGCGGTTGAGTCATTAACTTCTATATAACCAGTTGCTGCGTTACTAATGTCAGCCTTGTTCCTAATAATAGTTAAGCCTATATTACTTGGTAGTCTCTTAAAAAACTCTGGCCAATCTTCTTTGATGGTAAGTTCGTCACTTTTAACTGAGTTGTCATCAGCAGCATCTACCATCAATAATACTCTATCAGCTTGATTTATTTCTTGCCAAGCTCGTTCTATACCAATTTTTTCAACCTTGTCAGTACTTTCCCTTAAACCAGCAGTATCTATTATATGAAGGGGCATACCATCAATGTGTATTTGCTCGGTTAGTACATCTCGGGTTGTTCCGGCTATATCGGTAACTATTGCCGTTTCCTTTCCACTTAATGCGTTTAATAAACTTGATTTGCCGGCATTAGGACGGCCAGCAATAACTACACGCATACCTTCTCTAATTATGCTGCCTTGTTGAGCTTGTTGGCGCACACTTTCTACTTTACTGATAATAGCTTTAAGCTCGGTAACTATTTTTTTATCGGCAAGGAAGTCTATTTCTTCTTCTGGAAAATCTATAGCGGCTTCAACATACATCCTTAGGTGAATAATACTTTCGACCATATCATTAACTAGCTTTGAAAAGTTTCCTTTTAGAGACTGAAGGGCGCATCGTGCAGCTTGTTCTGAGCTTGAATTTATTAAGTCGGCAATTGCTTCTGCTTGGGTTAAGTCGAGTTTGTCGTTTAAGAATGCTTGTTCACTAAATTCACCAGGCTTTGCCATTCTGACTTTGTTGATGGCAAGTACTTCTTTAAGGATCATATCAAGTATAACCGGGCCACCGTGTCCTTGAAGTTCAAGGACATCTTCTCCTGTAAATGAATTAGGAGCCTTGAAAAATAAAGCTATGCCTTGATCTAATATATGTTTATCTCTATTTTGAAAGGGTAAGTATTCAGCCTTCCTTATTTCTGGCACTCTACCCAATATAGTTTTTGCTACATTAACGGCTTCTGGACCTGATATTCTGATAATACCGACACCACCTCTACCCGGAGCAGTTGCTTGGGCGGCAATGGTTTCTTGATAGTATGTTGTTAGTATTTGTTCGTTCATTTTAACTTCCTAAAATTAGTCATCGCCATTATAAACGATTGATTATAAAAAAGGCGACCTGTTGGTCGCCTCATATTTATTTAGTACACTTATATCGTTACTTATCTTTAACTTTAGCTTTAGCAATACCGCTAAAAATGATTTTCATTTGAGTAATTGATATCAAGTTACTAACTAACCAATATAGTACTAATCCTGATGGGAACCACGCCATAAATATTGAGAATACGACGGGCATATACTGCATTATTTTTTGTTGCATCGGGTCCTGAATTGTCATAGGTTGCATTTTTTGCATAACGAACATACTAATGCCCATTAATACAGGTAGTACAAAATAAGGGTCCATTGCTGACAGATCTTGTATCCAGAATATAAATGGTGCGTGTCTTAATTCAATACTTTCTAAAAATACCCAGTATAGTGCTAAGAAAATAGGCATTTGTACTATTAAAGGTAAACAACCGCCAGCGGGATTTACTTTCTCTTTTTTGTAAAGCTCCATCATACCTTGAGACATTTTTTGACGATCATCGCCAAATCTTTCTTTTAATACAGCCATCTTAGGTTGTAAATCACGCATTTTTGCCATAGAAGTGTATTGGGCTTTAGTAAGAGGGTACATACCGCCTTTAACAATTAAAGTGATGACTATAATTGCTAATCCCCAATTACTTACAACTGATTGTATTTTTATTAACAGCCAAAATAGTGGTTGGCTAATCATAAAGAGAAACCCGTAATCAATTGTTAAATCTAGATTATCTGCAATACTCTCTAATATATCCTGATTTTTTGGACCAACATAAAAAATGGCAGAAGTTGATGCTACCTGATTAGTTTCTACTGTCATCACGGGTGCTTTAAAACCAATCACAGCATCTCTGTTTGAAGTATAACTTGTATAAAGTTGGTTGTTATCAGAGGCTTTAGGCACCCATGCAGATACAAAGTAATGTTCTAACATTGCTACCCAACCACCAGGTGTTGATACATTTAATGTTTGATCTTGGATATCATCAAAATCATATTTCTCATATCTCTCTTCAGATGTTGAATAAGCTGCACCACGGTAAGTTGGAATTAATCCTGATGATGTATCCACATTAGTAGATTGTTTTAGTTGAGCATAAAGCTGGACTGATACATTGTTGGCGGTATTATTTTCAATTATATATTCGACATTAACGCTGTAGCTCGAATGGTTAAAGGTAAACCTTTTAGTTACCGCTAAACCATCATCCGTTATATATGTTAAATCTACAGTCAATGGGTCATTATATTCTGTATCAAAATTAACCCCATTAGTCGAATAAATCGGACGTCCTTTGATAATTCTATCCAATCCATTAGCACCTGTTAAACCACTTTGGGCAATATATCTATTTTGTCCGTTTTGCATAATAGTAAACGGAATATTATTACCTTGTTCTGTTTCATAAGCTAATAATT
>Ga0209712_10001417_pt1 | contig 20452 bp, 14 predicted proteins | sample ArcOceMetagenome_FD_187443 | JGI IMG/M metagenome (GOLD analysis project Ga0209712, IMG submission 187443) | Marine eukaryotic phytoplankton communities from Arctic Ocean - Arctic Ocean - Greenland ARC118M Metagenome (SPAdes) (version 2) | ecosystem: Environmental > Aquatic > Marine > Oceanic...
AAACATTCCATGTGTTTCTATATTGGCTTCATCCACCACATAAAGACCAAACTCGTCACATAACTCATACCAGCGAGGATGATTCGGGTAATGAGCGGTACGCACCGCATTGAAGTTATTTTGTTTCATCAGCTTAATATCGGCAATCATGTCTGATTCGTTTATCACATGCCCATTTTCTGGATGATGCTCGTGCCGATTAACCCCGCGGATCAGCAGCGCTTTGCCGTTTACACATAATTGCCCACCAATAATTTCAACTTGTCTGAAACCAATATCGTAACCTTCTAGATCAACGGTTTTGCCTTGCTCATCTTGCAGACTTACCACACAGCGATACAAATTAGGTGTTTCAGCAGTCCATTTTCGAGGGTTTTCAATTGAGATATTATGGAATATCAGATCATCCCAGCCACCTTTCTCATCTACTCGTTTATTGTTAGTGCTATGGGTATGAGGTTCGCTAATGGCGGTGTCGCCATCAAATACTTGTACGCTAATGTTGTGATTATTAGGTGCATTAATCGCAGTTTTGATGGATAAAGTGGCATCACGATAACAAGCATCTAAATTTGGCGTAATAAATACATCTCGAATTTGCGTTTGTGGTTTAGTGAGTAATACTACGTCGCGAAATATTCCGCTTAACCACCACATATCTTGGTCTTCAAGATAACTGCCATCGCTCCAACGTATTACCATTACCGCGATTCGATTTTTACCTACCTTCAAAAATGGCTGTAAATCAAACTCGCTGGGTAAACGACTATCTTGAGAATACCCAACCCATTTGCCATTGCACCACAAATGAAACGCTGAGTTAACACCATCAAAAATAATATGATTACGCTGTGTTAATTGCGCTGCAGCCACTTCGAATTCAGTTCGGTAACAGCCTGTTGGGTTATCACTTGGGACAAAAGGTGGATTGACAGGAAAAGGATATTTTACGTTGCAATAAATGGGCTTATCAAAACCCTGAAGTTGCCAATTTGAAGGAACCGGCGTTTTTTGCCAGATCTCGCTGGTTTGTTCATTAAGAAAGGAGCCATCGACTTCTTCAGGTTTATCAAATAGCTTAAATTCCCACTGGCCATTTAATAGTTGCCTTTGAGGGTTTTGTTTTTGACGAGCATCAGCAAGGGTTTTATAACCATTAAGTGGGCTATGCGCTCTCACTTTATTTATTTGTGTGCTTAATGGTGTTTCCCAATCACGGCGTTGAATAATGTGAGCTAATGACGTCATGGTATTTCCCGTAGGCATGTGAAATGCTTATTCTAGTGTTTTGCTTATGTTACATAATATAGCTAAACCGCTAAACTTACATTATGATTAAACTATCAATATTTTATCCAAAACTATCATTTTAACTCATGAAAAATAATATCAAAGACGTCCTAGATATTGGTCCAAACTGCTATGAGCGCTTCATAGATTCAGATGCCCTAGCTGAAATGAAACATCTAGATATCACTTTAGCTGGATGTTCTAATCTATCAGGACGATATTGCGTTGCGCGCACTGCCCCCCTTGAGCATACGCTTTTTTATACGCTTAAAGGACAAGGTAAGTTAACAACTATAGACAAAGAATACGCGCTCGTTGCAAATACTTTAGCTATTTTACCAACCAAACAAAGTTTTGAGGTAAGCATAGCTGGGGAGCAATGGGACATTATTTGGCTAAACCTCGCTAATACAAAACGTTGGCAACATCTCTCTTCAAATCAAGCTTTAGTTATTAGCGACCAAAAACTCGAGCCTTTACATCTTGCCATGGAGCTTTTATATAGCGAACCGGATGCTATTTTACGCGAAGGTGTGATGCCAATATTGAACTATTATCTTAATGCCACTCTCAGGGGTGACAATCAAAATAAAACAAACAATCGACTGAATAGCTTATTTCAGGATATCGAAAAACGTCTCCAATATGACTGGACGATAGAAGCGATGTGTAATCAATTGCACTACTCGCCACCCCATCTGCACCGTTTGTGCCAAGCACAATTTGGAAAAAGTCCCATTCAGAAACTGATTCAGTTGCGTATAGAGCGTGCTAAAAGTTTATTACTCAATACCCGCTGGCCTGTTCAACATATCGCTAGTTATGTTGGATATACCAATATTTTTAATTTTTCTAAAAGCTTTAAAAAATTAGTCGGTGTATCGCCGAGTGAATTTAGACGTTCAACCTTAGATCTCGAAGTCCTTAAGACCAATAAAACACAATAAAATTATGATGCTAAGAACTGACAGACAAATTGATGTCTGTTATTGGATATTTCAAATATTTTTTAAGATAACTTGGCGGTAGAACCTCTTACTACCAATTTAGGCATATAGCTTTGATGCTTTGGCTCGGTAGATTTTGAACCCAATCGATTTTGCGAAATATTGTTGATCAGTAACTGTGCAGCGAAAGTCGCTATGGTTTTAGTCGGTTGTGCCGCAGTGGTTAATTGCGGAATTGTTTGCCTGGAGAATGGGCTATCCTCGAAACCGGCGATAGACAGTTGAGCGGGTATATCAACGCCGCCTAGCTTAGCAGCCAATAACGCACCTGCCGCGATTTCATCATTACAGGCAAATATTGCCGTAGGCCTGTCGCCGACTTTCAATAATTGCTGAGCACCGTTCACACCTGAATCAAAAGAGTAACGACCTTCGACAATCCAATCAGGATTAACATCCAGGCCATGGGATTTCATGGCTTCCAAGTAGCCATCTCGGCGCTCTAATGTCGATTTATGATGTTTATCACCACTAATAAATGCAATTTTTTTGTGTCCTAACGAAATCAAGTATTCAACAATAGAGTTGGCTGCCTGGCGATCATGAATGAATACGCAGGTGGTATTTTCAACCGTATCGTCTGTGCCCGATACCACACGCACAAACTGAATGTCTAATGCCGACAATTCAGTCATGATCTCATTATTTTCTGATAAAGGAGGACAAATAATTAAACCGGATAATTGTGTTCGCTTAACCATTTGTTGAATTTCAGTGATGATGTCTGCATGTGTCGATTCACACGGGTGAATTAATAGTTCGTAGCCTTTTTCACGACACTCGGAAATTATGCCATTTTGCATATCAATTACGTAGAAAGCATTAGGGTTGTCATACACAAACCCAATGGTAAATGAACATGTTCCGGCTAAGTTTCGAGCGGCATTATTGGGCTGATAATTTAAACTCTGAATGGCTTGCGTTACTTTTTCGAGGGTATCGGCTTTCACTGACTTTTCTTTGTTAATCACGCGAGAAACTGTCTTGAAAGACACGCCTGCCAATGCGGCGACGTCTTTTATAGTTGACTTCATATATTGCTTTCCAATTTTTAGGGTACCAATCCAATTGTAAAAATGAACATTAAGGTGTGGTCACTTTTCTAATCGAATTGGCATTCTATATTGGTATCATATAGCGCCCCCTAAAGGCCAGCAACAAAGTATTTTTGTTGCTCCTGGTTTTCACTTGAAATTTCAGGTTGTTGTTTTTTTGTAAATATTATTTGCTTAATTGGAAATCATGTTGTAGATTTAATCATCAATGACAACGCTGTCATGTTTTAAGGATAAAAACAAACAGTCGTCATTTTTTTATCATTACGGAATGACAACGCTGTCATAAGCACAATTGAACAACTGAGAGAACCACCATGACAACTAGAAGATTCAATAAGATTACACAATGCATAAAATTTGCAGGCCTTTTAAGCACCACACTTGGTGCGCTGGCCATTACGTCAAATACCGTTTTAGCACAAGAAACAGAAACTGATCAGTTGGAAGTCATTCAGGTTACGGGTATCCGTGGCTCTGTAAAGGCCAACTTAAATGCAAAACGTTTTGCTAATGCTCTTATAGATTCTGTGTCTGCTGAAGATATCGGGAAATTTCCAGATAAGAACGTTGCAGAAACATTAAGTCGTATTCCAGGTGTTACGGTGAATAGAGACTTTGGTGAAGGTGAAGGAGTGACTATTCGTGGCTTTTCACCATCACAAAACGTTACTTTACTTAACGGACAAGCAGTTGGTACAGCTCAATGGTTTATTTTAAACCAAACGGGTCGTAACTTTAATTTCGAGCTATTGGCATCTGAAATGGTGGGCAAAGTTGATGTTTACAAATCCCCACAAGCTGATTTAGAAGAAGGTGGTTTAGGTGGTACCGTGGTTGTTCACACACGTCGACCTTTAGATATGGAATCAGGCACTTTTGCGGGTTCAATTGAAGGTCAATATTCTGATGTTCCTGACAAATGGGATCCTTCTGCTTCAGCCTTATACAACTGGAACAGTGAAGATGAAACGTTCGGGTTTGTTGTTGCTGGTTCTTTACAAAACAGAACAGTAGAACGCCATTCTCAAGAGAGCGATTTTGGCTGGTTTGGTCCTGGTATAGCACGTATTGCAGGTGGTCTATCTGCACCATCAACTAACGGTGTTGGTAACCCTGGTCCTGAAAAAGGATCTTTACCATGGGGTGTTGGTTCTGCAGTATTTAAACAAGATCGTGAAAGAACGGGTATCGATGCAACCGCACAATACCGTCCAAATGATAAGTTAGATGTTGCACTACATTATTTATTCTCTGAATTAAAAGCTGATAACGTTAATTCAAACTTAATTGGTATTCCTTTTCGAGGTCTATTCGTTGGTGCTGATAATGCCCGAGAAGGTAGCGTTGAAAATGGCTTTGTTACTGATTTAAACTTTACTGGTAATGATGCACAACCAGGTTGGGCACCGTTTTTAGCCTATGATAATATTTACCGTGATGGTTCAAAAGCACAAACACAAGTATTAGATTTAGATATTAATTATCTAGTTAATGATGACGTTGAACTGCATGTGCAATTAGGTACAACTAAGGGAGAGAGTCAAATTAATGATTTCTTTACCGAGTTTTTTGCAAGCCCAAATGACCCACGTGTTGCAATCGATTTTACTAACCCTGACCCAAGCAATCACGGCGCAGCAATTGACTTTACGGTTGCAAATCCTTGGTTAACTAATCCAGGAGACGAGTTTCCGTTAGTTGCAATTTTTGATCAAGAACAAGAAACAGAAGACAAAGAAAGCTATTTACAGGGTGATCTTACATTAGATGTTGATTATGGCGCTATTGAGTCACTTAAATTTGGTGCTAAGTTAAAGGATCGTGAGTTTAGTCAATACCGAGTCCGTGATGATATTGGTGGTGCAGCTGATTTTGGTCCTGCTTCTGCTTTCTGGTCAGGTGAATTATTAAATCCTAGTCACTCAGGAAACTCTTTGTCTCCACAAACTTACTTTGCGCCAGATAGAGGATTGCTACAATCTTACTTTGATGCATTACCAGAATGTAATACTTCACCTGGTGGCGCTTGTAAAAACCTAGGCTCAGTTCAACATTTAGCTAACTTTGTAATCGAAGAAACGATTACAAATTTATATGCTATGGCGAATTTTAGCGGTGACGGTTTTCGCGGTAATGTAGGTCTACGTTATACAAGAACTGATTCTGATACTTCCGGTTTTGATGCTGCTGGTAACGCATTGGCTTTTGATAATGATTATGACGAACTTTTACCTAGCATCAACATTGCTTATGACATTAATGCAGATGTTATTTTACGGATGTCAGCTGCTAAAGTGTTAACGCGTCCTTCACCATTTAGTTTGGCCCCAGCATTTAACCTAACGCCTGAAACGGGAAGAGGCCAAGCAGGTAACCCAGATTTATTACCTGTACAAGCTAATCAGTATGACATAGGTCTTGAATGGTATTTTGATGAGGCTTCTTTAGTGTCGGTAACATGGTTTAAGAAAGATATTTCTGATTTTATCTTCTTAAATACGGTTCAAGCTGAAATTGATGGTGTTAATTTTAACCAGTTATCTCGCCCTGAAAACGGTGGAAACACTGACTACGAAGGACTAGAGTTCCAAATAACCCATGATTTCGATAATGGTTTTGGTGCATTCTTCAACTTTACTTATGTCGATGCAGCACCGGGGAGTATCCAAGAAGCACAGTTAATTCCTGCGGTTTTAGATGCTGATGGTAATGAAGTTATTGCGGCAAGTGCTGCCTTAGTCAGCCGCGATGTTGAGTTCCCAGATGTGTCTAAAACGGCCTATAACGTCGGAGCCTTCTATGAAACTGAAGATTACTCTGCTCGTTTAGCTTACACATGGCGTGACGACTACTTTGTTGCTTTAACTGAGTTTGGCCCTCAATTTCGTGATGATAATGCGAGTTTAGACGCTCAAGTTTCTTATAATATTTCAGAAAATATGACGCTAAAAATTGAAGCGGTTAACATAACCAATGAGATATTTAGAAACTACTTAATTCAAGATGGTGATGTGACAGACCATCCATCAAATGGCTCTAGAGTGATTAGTAGCGAAGCTGAAAATGGACGTCGATTCTACGTAGGAATGAACTTTAAGTTCTAATCGTTGAAAATGCTTGGGGCATAGCAATGTGCTCCAAGTTATTCTGATTCAATGTTAAATTCAACTTTGGTTATTTACATATGTTCCCTAAAAAAATAGTTATTGCGGGTGGCGGCACTGCTGGTTGGATGTCGGCAACTTTATTACAACATAGTTGGCCAGAAGCAAAAATTACATTAGTTGAATCACAAAACATCGGAACTATTGGCGTTGGCGAAGGTTCAACCCCTTACCTTAAACAATTTTTTAAAAACTTAAATATTGCTGAACATGAGTGGATGCCAATGTGCAATGCTACTTATAAATCAGGAATAGAATTCCCTAACTGGTCTGAAACACCAGGGTACGAAAGCTACTTCCATCCTTTTTTTTCTCCCCTTGATATTGAAACCGGTGATTTATTTTTTAAGCTGGCGAAACAACAAAAGCGAGGCGTAAGCAGTAACGCTCATCCCGATTTTTATTTTGTTAATACTCAAATAGCCCAAGAATGCAAAGCACCGATAAGCGAAACTTACCAAAATTTGGATATAGATTATGGTTATCATTTTGATGCTGGTTTGCTTGCCACCTTTTTAAAACAGAGATGTCTGGGACTTGGGTTAGTCAATATTATTGACGATATTACCGGAGTTGAAGTCAGTACAAACGGGGATATCAGCGGATTAAATACAAATAAAAGTGGCATATTGAATGCTGATTTGTTTATAGATTGCACTGGATTCAACGGGTTGTTGATCCAGAAAGCACTTAAAAGTAAATTTATTTCGTTTAAAGACAATCTATTTAATGACAGTGCTGTTGCGATTCAAACCCCTAAAGATAGCCAATCACCCATAAAATCAAGCACATGTTCTACTGCATTATCAAGTGGCTGGGCGTGGCAAATCCCTTTAGCTAATCGCTATGGTAATGGTTATGTATATAGTTCTGAGTTTATTAACGCAGAGCAGGCAGAACTAGAGTTGAAAGAACACCTTAATATTAGTCACCAAGAAAACATTCAAGTTAAGCACCTAAAAATGAAGGTGGGTAGAGTTGAAAAGCATTGGTATAAGAACTGCCTAGCTGTAGGTCTGTCTCAAGGCTTTATTGAACCACTTGAAGCCACAGCTTTGATGTTAGTTCAATTTACATTAGAAGAATTCATAAAAGAATACACTCCTAATGAACAACAAATTCATCAGCAAAAATTGTTTAATCATAAAGTCAATCACATGATTGAAGGTGTGCGAGATTATATAGTCACGCATTATAAAGTTAACAGTAAAAGCAATTCCATGTACTGGAAGAAATGTCGAGAGCACTCGCATATTTCGGATAATTTATCTGCTTTACTTAATGCTTGGAGCGATCCCGAATTATTTGAAGATGAGTTGGAGAAACAGCAAGATTCCCTCGCCTACCTTAGACCTTCTTGGTACGTGATTCTTGCCGGAATGGGATTATTCCCAGAACAAGCACTAAAACAAAACAACTCCATGACACATCATTCTCAGGCACAAAAACATTGCATTAGTGTGGTAAATAAATTGTTTCCAGATCATCGCGAATATTTAAATCGTCTTGGTATTTAACTATCAACGTTTAAATTGAAGATAGGCATATAATGAAAAACTCCAAAAAATATTTAACGCTTACGCTTGTCCTTATCGGGGTAATTTCCTGTGGGGGTGGTGGAGAAACCACTAAGACTCCAGTGACTATACCCACTCCTGCCGTTTCAATTAGCAGTGCTAAACCTGTACTAACATTCTCAAACCAAACTAGCGCATTGAATATTAAGGTTAATCACGGCCATAATCCACAGCAATTTTTAACAGAGCCCATGATGTATTCCGCAGGTGTTGCTGTGGTGGATTACAACAATGACAGTTATTTAGATCTCTACTTTGTGACGGGCAGTGGTGGTTCTAATCAGCTATATCAAAATCAAGGCGATAACACATTTATTGAAATGGCGAGTGAAGCGGGAATTGCTATCTCAGGTGTCAAAGGTTCTGGACCTACTTTTGCAGATATTGATGGAGACGGGTGGTTAGATTTATTTGTTGGTGCTGTCGATGATGAACAATATTATCTGTTTCAGAATAATAGAGATGGCACTTTTACGGATATAACAGCAAGCTCAGGACTAATGATTACTGCTGCCAATTCAGTTTCTAGCACTTTTGGTGATATTGATAATGATGGCGATTTAGATATGTTCATTAGTCACTGGGGCAATCCAATTAACAGTGATAAAAGCTTAGAAATAGTGTGGCGAAATGATACTGAAAATAATGTGATTAAATTCGTTGATATTAGTGCTGAGTGGGGAATGAATGAGCTATACCAGGCACAAATATTAGATACCTCTTTTGTTCCCAGTTTAAGCGACATCGATAATGATGGTGATATAGATCTATTGCTCGTATCAGACTCGGGCAAATCCAAAGTGCTAAGGAATGATGGCAATAAATTTACTCGTACAAATGCTGGCGCTATAAACGACCAATTTGGTATGGGGTCTGCTGTAGGAGATATTGATAATGATGGTGATATGGACTGGTACGTAACCAGTATATATAAGAAAGGAAATAGCTCTCAAGCAACAAACCGCACAGCAAGTTATAACGGCAATCGTTTATATATAAATGATGGAGAAGGTAATTTTAATAACATCGCCTTGGCTAAAGAGGTCGATAATGGTGGGTGGTCATGGGCGGCTTGTTTTGCTGATTTTAATAACGATGGTCTTACTGATATTTTTCATGTGAATGGTTGGGGTCAATCGAGTGTAGATTTTTCTCAATATGAGGATGATATTTCTCGATTTTACTTACAACAAAGTGATGGTACTTTTATTGAGTCATCAGCTGCAGTAAAGGTAAATGAAGTAAAACAAGGGCGTGGCGTAAGTTGTAACGATATTGATAGAGATGGTGATATTGATATTATTACGTCAAATAACAATTCAAATGCCAGTTATTTTCGCAATGAACTTACATCAGGACATCACTATCTAATTGTTCAACTTGAAGGTAATACGCCCAATAGCCAAGCGTTAGGTGCAAAAATTCAAATCACCTCGTCAACCGGTTTAGTACAAACCAAAGAACTCAGAATAGATAATAATTTTGTTTCTACCAATGCAGTGGAAGCGCACTTTGGGTTAGGTACTGAAGAAATGCCGGTTAAAGTAACCATTACCTGGCCAAACGGTGTTATTACGGTGCATGAAGACATTGCAATTGATCAGCTTATTACATTGGAGCAGCAATAAATGAATTGGCGTTTAATAGCTACCTTAGCCTGCGCTATTTCGGTAATGCAGTTCGTTCAAGCGCAACAAGCCGTTACTCAGAAAATGCTAAATAATCTTGGCGCTGGTTTAGAAGTCATCTATCAGGTTAGGGATAACCTTGACAACAGTGCTTGCATCAAAGACGTAACACAAGGTAACTGTTATGAAGCAGAGCTACAGTTGACCTTTACTCAGACCATGCCAGCTAAAGGCTGGGAAATCTACTTTAGCCAAATCAGTCCAATTCAATGGGAAGGCAGCGAAGACTTCGACATTCAACATATCAACGGTGATTTACATAAACTCAGTCCCGTCAAAAGTATTGCCGCAGGAAAAAAATATGTCGTGCCTCTTAGAGCCAGTTTTTGGTCGGTTTCAAAATCTGACGTGATGCCAAATTATTTTGTCGTCGCGGATGGTTTAAAACCGGTGGTCATCAATTCAACTGTTGAAAAACGAGACCCTATTAGCGGCTTATCGATATTACCTCACGCAGGTGTATTTGAAACAAAGCAACAGAACCGTCGTAACAGCAGTGATCATCTGGCCGTTACTACGCCAGAAAATGACTATAAACGTAATGCCGAAATAAATTCCAGTGTCGTAGCTCATTCAAACTCGCGACTCATCCCAAAAGCCAAGCAAACTAAGTATGAAAATCAATGGATTGAGTTGGAATTCGGTTTGGCCTTTTCCGCCGACATTAGGTACGAGCAAGCTACAGCCATTGATTGGCTATTAAGAAGCGGCCTCAGCGAAAGTAAAAACGGCCTGAAAGTTAAGGTGACAAATGATCCCAGTAAAATCTCTGAACAAGAAGGATACCGCTTAACTATTTCAGCGAGTGAAATCGAAATAATAGGGAGTTCTGATGCAGGGGTATTTTATGCACTCATGAGTTTAGCCCAGCTTTACGACCCGATACAAAAGCGCTTACCGATTGTTGAAATCAAAGATAGCCCAGAATTCGAATTTCGTGGCCTACATATCGACGTCGCGAGGAATTTTCATAGCAAAGGTTTTGTATTGCGGTTGTTGCAACAAATGGCTGCTTTTAAGTTGAATAAACTGCATTTTCATCTTGCTGACGATGAAGGATGGAGGCTTCAGATTACCGACCTTCCAGAACTAACAGATATAGGTGCATACCGCTGTTTTGATCCAAGCGAACAGCGCTGTTTGTTGCCGCAATTAGGCAGTGGCCCTTTCAGGGATTCAGCAGTAAACGGCTATTACAGCGCAAAAGATTACGTTGAAATTCTAAGGTATGCCGACGCCCGTCATATTGAAATTATTCCATCACTGGACATGCCTGGCCATGCACGCGCAGCAGTAAAGTCGATGCTCGCCCGTCACTCTCGTCTAATTAATGCAGGTAAAAACCAAGAAGCGGAAGAATTTTTTCTTACAGATTTAGGCAACGAATCCAGTTATTCCTCTGTACAGTTTTATAACGACAACACTATTAACCCCTGTTTGCCTTCCACCTACCACTTTGTTGATAAGGTACTCAGCGAGGTTGCCAGTTACCATGCTAAAGCTGGAGTACCACTGAAACGCTATCACATTGGCGCAGATGAAACGGCTGGCGCATGGGCTAAATCTCCAGTCTGCAACAAAATGATCAGCAATAATTTGCAAGGCGTAAAATCGGTCGATGATCTTGGCCCACACTTTATCAACACAATTACAAAAATGCTGGCACAAAAAGGCATCATTGCCGGTGCGTGGAGTGACGGTGCTGAGGCGGTGCTGGAGCAAGAAAATTCGCTCAATATGCAGGTCAATATTTGGGATACATTATTTTGGCAGGGACATAATCACGCACATAAATTTATCAATGCACAGTGGCAAAGCATACTGTCACAGCCTGATGTACTGTATTTTGATTTTCCCTATGCAGTGCATTCGGATGAGCCAGGTTACTACTGGGCGTCCAGAGCAACGGATAGCTATAAGGTGTTTCAATTTATGCCGCAAAACTTGCCTGCCCATGCCGCTATTTGGCCAGACAGAATGGGGCTTCATTATCGCAGCACGGAACAAACTCCCTTAGCCAGTGGCATGAAGGCAGCGGGCATACAGGCTCAACTTTGGAGTGAAGCCATTCGTTCCGATAGTGCCGCAGAATTTATGTTATACCCTCGCCTACTTGCCGTTGCAGAACGAGCCTGGCATAAGGCTGAATGGACTGCCCCTTACCAGCCAGGAAAGGACTATAACTACAATGATCCCCTATTATCAGCACAAGCTATGTCGATACAAGCACAGGACTGGGCTGAATATTCTCGTGTTGTTGAAAGCAAGGTATTACCTGTTTTTATAAAAAGTGGAATTTTCTTTCGCATACCACCACCAGGTGCCAAAGTTGAAAATGGCAAATTACATGCAAACAACTTGTTTTCAGGCCTACAAATTCATTTCAAAGAAGTGGGTAGAGATTGGCGACTATATGAACATCCAACATCAGTAACAGGGAAAATTGAACTGAAAAGTACTTTACTCGACTCTCATCGCAGCAGTCGAATCATTAAGGTCAATTAACAATGAAAATAAAATATAAATATACTGAAAAACAAAATGACAACGCTGTCATTTGTTTGTTAAGATGTGCAAATATTAAACATATTCATGCTTATTTTGTTGTTAAGCCAACATGTATGAAAGGAGTCAGCGAGTGACTAATCAACAACTTTTTTTGGGAATCGATGGGGGCGGCACTAAATGTAAAGCGCGCCTCGAAGATGCCTATGGCAATTTGCTAGGTGAAGGATTAGCAGGTCCCGCTAACCCGGTACGTGGTTTCGAGCAAACTGTTGAATCAATAATAAACGCCACTGAACACGCATTAGTTGAAGCCCAAATCGATAACAGCCAAATCAGCAACATTAATGCTGGGCTAGGTTTAGCTGGCGTTAATTTGCCCAGCTTTTTCCAAAAGATAAATCAATGGCAACATCCATTTGCGAATATGAGTTTAACGACTGATCTACATATCGCCTGTTTGGGAGCTCATAATGGGCAGGACGGTGCTGTCATCATTACTGGCACCGGATTTAGTGCAGGTTCTTTGACTGGCCAAAACCACTTTGAAATTGGTGGGCATGGTTTTGTGTTGGGAGATTTGGGTAGTGGCGCTAAATTAGGAGCAAACTCGATATCCCGGGCACTGGAATTTCTTGATGGGATCGCGCCAGGCTCTGACTTTATTGAAGCGGTACTAAAACAATTAGGATGCAACAATTCAGTCACCGTGGTGGAAAAGACCATCAATAAAAAACCCGCTTTTTACGCGCAATTCGCTCCTTTGGTATTGGATTTTGCTAATCAGGGCGATTTAATCGCGACCGAAGTAGTCAACATCGCTGCGAATTACATAAGCCGCATTGGGAGAAGATTACTAGCCGATAAACCACTCAGGCTCGCGATGATTGGTGGAATATCATCTCCTATTAGAAAATGGCTGGATGAAGATATTCAAGAGCAATTAAGCGCTCCATTGCAGCCACCTGAAGTGGGTGCAATATTGTTCGCCCGTCAACAATTTAGTAAGTGAGAAACTTAGAATGAGCACATTAATGTCCCAAGAAGCGGCACAATCACCGGCTGTAATTGCACAACAATTAACTGATAATTTGATTTTGTGTCAAACGTTGGCACAGGATATTAGAGCCTTTGACCCATCTATGGTTTACATCATTGGGCGGGGCTCATCTGATCATGCAGGCGTCTTTGCAAAGTATCTAATCGAAATAGAAATGGGCATACCCGTGTCGTCCTCAGCGCCTTCGGTATACAGCGTATATAATAAAAAATTGAAGCTAGACAAAGCATTAGTCTTAGTTATTTCTCAGTCTGGCGGTAGTCCAGATATTATTGCTCAGGCAAAAGCGGCAAAAGCCAGCGGCGCCTTAACGATAGCCTTAGTTAATACCCCCAACTCACCCTTAAGTGGCATTGTAGATGCGGAACTACCTCTTAGAGCGGGTGAAGAACTAGCGATTGCCGCCACAAAAAGTTATTTGGCGACGCTTAGTGGAATTTTGCAATTAGTGGCTTGCTGGAAGCAAGATGAGGCTTTGTTAAGTGCATTAAAAGACTTACCCGCCCAGTTAACTAGTGCGGTTGCATCGCCAGCCAAACTGACCCATGACTTCGTTGCCGATTTAGCCCATTGTGTGGTTTTGGGTCGAGGTCTAGGATATGCCGTGAGTCGAGAAATTGCTCTGAAATTAAAAGAAGTGTGTGGTGTTCATGCCGAAGCCTTTAGTAGTGCAGAGTTTTTACATGGCCCTGTCACTTTAGTAGAAAAATCTTTGTCGGTCATCGATGTAGCAGTATTTGACGAATCCCAATCAGCCCATGAAACTATTATGGCAGACATTAATAGCCGCGGTTCGCGCACCACCAGTATTGGCTTGAGCATTGAGGGCACCCACCCTCGTTGTATGCCGTTAATCATATTGCAGCGTTTTTATCTGGATATTGAATTAATTGCACGACAAATGGGATTAGATCCAGACAAACCGGCAGGTTTGAAAAAAGTCACCAAAACATTATAGAGGCAAAAATGCAGCGTTATTTCGCAAAAAGCTTATTTGATGGAAAAACCATTAATGCTAATCAAATGATCAGTGTTGAGGATGGCACAATACACTCAATTGAATCAACGCAGTTTCCAAGGGATGCCATTCAATTGTCTGGCCTAGTCACTCCTGGTTTTGTGGATGTGCAGGTCAATGGTGGTGGCGGTGTATTATTTAATAATCAGCCAAACCTAGATACTTTGATCACAATGAGCCGTGCCCATCAACAATTTGGTAGCACCGCTATCTTGCCTACTCTTATAACCGATGACTTAGCGACTATGCAATTGGCAGCCGATGCTGTGGCATCTGCCATCGAGGCGAATGTACAAGGCATAATCGGCATTCATTTTGAAGGACCCCATTTAAGCCAGCCTAAAAAAGGCATTCATCCCACCCAGCATATTCGGCAAATTAGTCCTGAAGAAATGGCCTTGTTCAAACGAACAGATCTCGGTTTAGTATGCGTGACCTTAGCCCCCGAAAATGTATCTGTCGAGGTAATTGAAGAGTTGGTACAAGCTAATGTAAGGGTCTGTTTAGGTCACTCTAATGCTAGTGCTGCCCAGACGTTTGCTGCACTCCAAGCGGGTGCACAAGGCTTTACTCATTTGTTCAATGCCATGTCTCCCTTGCAAAGTAGAGAAGCGGGTATGGTGGGAGCGGCATTGTTAGACGCAGCTAGCTATTGTGGTTTGATTGTTGATCATGAACATGTGGATATTATCAGTTGCCAATTGGCGATTAAGTGTAAAACCCCCGACTGTATTATGCTGGTTACCGATGCTATGTCTCACGTGGGTAGCGAGCAAATTGAATTAAAATTTGCCGGCATGCAGATCAATCGGCAAGGCAATAAATTAACCATTGATGGCGGTAGATTAGCGGGTTCTGCACTTGATATGGCCAGTGCCGTTCGTAACAGCGTACAGAATTTACATTGCTCTATTCAAGATGCACTCAAGATGGCTTCCAGCACTCCAGCCACATTCCTAGGCTTGCAACATCAAAAGGGCTACTTGGCTCCAGGGTTTGATGCAGACTGGGTCGTATTAACCGACCAATATTATGTAAATGCCACTTATATAGCTGGCGAGCAAGTATCCGGAACCAGACTTAACACTAGAATCAATTAGAAGGTGAACCATGCAAACAATTAATACTCAGCAGCCTCAACCAAGTGCACTTATACCTATGCTTATTATAGGTATGTTGTTCTTCGTATTTGGTTTTGTCACATGGCTTAACGGCGCCCTGATCCCATTTCTACAAATTGTCTGTGATTTAACAGAGTCACAAGCGTTGTTAGTGGCCTTTTCCTTTTATATTGCCTATGTCGTTATGGCTTTGCCAATGTCTTGGGTATTAGACAAAGTAGGCTACAAACATGCAATGTGTTTAGGCTTAGTGGGCATTGCAGTAGGATGTTTACTGTTTATTCCAGCGGCATACTCTCAGGAATTTGTAGTGTTTCTTTTTGCTCAGTTTATTGTGGGTACAGGACTCACTATTCTGCAAACTGCGTCTAATCCCTATATCGTAAAAATAGGTCCAAAGGAAACCGCAGCTGTACGTATTTCGATTATGGGTTTACTGAATAAATTTGCTGGCTTTCTTGCACCAATAGTTTTTACAGCCTTAGTGTTAGGTGAGTTTGCAGGCGTGAGTGCGCAGTCTATAGCGTTATTACCCGATGCTGAGCGTGTTGCCCAAATTACTACTTTATCCAATGGATTAGTCTTACCTTATACCTATATGGCATTGGCTTTATTCGCATTAGCCGTTTTATTGAAATTCTCTTCATTGCCCGATTTAGTCCTTGAAAAACCAGAGTCTGCGGATGCAGAAGCGGGCAGCTTAAAAGCTTACCCGCAATTGATTCTAGGTGTATTGACGTTATTTTTATATGTGGGAGTCGAGGTAATAGCAGGGGATACAATTGGCTTGTTTGGATCACAGTTAGGTGTAGCCAATGCCACATCTTTAACCTCTTACACTATGGCTTTTATGGTACTAGGTTATTTAATAGGCTTAATGCTTATTCCACGTTTGATTGATCAGGCTCAAGCCTTAGCTGGCTCTGCCATTTTAGGCTTAATAATCAGCGTAGCGGTAGTATTTGCCGATGTTGAATCGACTTCAATTTCAGGTTTCTTGTGGGGATGGATGGGGATAGCTGAATTACCCAATCCCATAACCCTTATTGCAATATTAGGTTTTGCGAATGCTCTAGTATGGCCTGCTGTTTGGCCCTTAGCCTTAGATGGTTTATATAGTTTAACCGCACGCGGTTCAGCATGGTTGATCATGGGCATATCCGGCGGTGCTGTTTTACCACTTTGTTATGGTGTATTGGCAGACCATTTTGATAACCAGTCTGCCTACTGGATGATGCTCCCCTGTTATGGCTTTATCCTTTTTTATGCCCTTAAGGGACATAAAATCAGGAAATGGTCTTAAAATTTTTACAGATAACAATAGCCTATGGTGCCCTACCTTAGGCTTATTAACCTCATAATTGTAAATGTATGACAATACTATCAACAACCCATTTGACTGGAAGTATTCATGACTGAAATGCTCTATCCCGTGCCTGAACAAGCCAAGCAAAATTCTTTTTTAAGTACCCAAAAATATCATGCAATGTATCAACAATCGATTGAGTCTCCCGATGAATTTTGGCAACAACAATCGGCTATTGTGGACTGGTATAAAGCCCCAACTATTATCAAAAACAGCAACTTTGCTAAAGATGATCTACAGATCAAATGGTTTGAAGATGGTGAGTTGAATGTTAGCTATAACTGCATCGACCGCCATTTAGCCAAACAGGCAAAACAAACCGCTATTATTTGGGAAGGCGACTCTCCTGACAGTGACCAAGATATCAGCTACCAAAAATTACATGATGAGGTGTGCCGCTTAGCCAATGGCTTAAAAAAGCTCGGGGTAACTAAAGGCGATCGTGTGGCTATTTATATGCCAATGGTCCCTGAAGCGGCGTATGCCATGTTGGCTTGCACTAGAATTGGAGCTATACATTCTATTGTTTTTGCTGGGTTTTCACCCAATGCTATAGCCGACCGTATCAACGACTGCGATGCAAAAGTCGTTATCACCGCTGACGAAGGCCGTCGTGGTGGCAAAACAGTTCCCTTAAAGATTAATGTAGACGAAGCCTTAAAAGATAACCGCTGCCCAAGTATTGAGCACAGCATAGTGTTTCAAAATACCAGTGGTGAAGTGCAATTTAATCCTAAAGACGTGTGGTGGCACGAATTGGTTGCCGATTGTCAGGCAGATTGCGCCCCTACTGTAATGAATGCCGAAGACCCCTTATTTATTCTCTATACTTCTGGTTCTACAGGCACCCCAAAAGGTGTGGTGCATACCACTGGCGGTTATCTGGTATATGCAGCGCTGACACATAAATATGTATTTGACTATCATCCCGGCGAAATATACTGGTGTGCAGCCGACGTAGGCTGGATAACCGGCCACAGTTATATGGTGTATGGACCACTAGCTAATGGTGCCACCACATTATTATTTGAAGGTGTACCCACTTACCCTGATGTAAGGCGAATATGCCAAATAGTAGACAAACATAGGGTCAATATTCTTTATACCGCGCCTACTGCAATACGGGCATTAATGGCCCATGGGGATTACCCCGCCGACGGTACCCACTGCAATTCACTTCGACTATTAGGCTCTGTAGGCGAACCGATTAATCCCCAAGCCTGGCAGTGGTATTATGAAACCATTGGCAAAAGTCGCTGCCCCATTGTGGACACATGGTGGCAGACCGAAACGGGTGGCATCATGATCACCCCATTACCAGGGATTACAGCTTTAAAACCCGGTGCCGCTAGCATACCGTTTTTTGGTATCCAACCCGCTATAGTCGATAAAGATGGTAAAGAGTTATCACTCGCTGGCGAAGGTAACCTAGTGATCCGCGATAGTTGGCCGGGACAGGCTAGAACGGTATATGGTGATCATGAGCGTTTTATTCAGACCTACTTTAGTGCCTATGAAAATCAATATTTTACAAGTGATGGCTGTCGTAGAGATGAAGATGGATATTACTGGATTACGGGTCGAGTTGACGATGTACTTAATGTCTCGGGTCACCGATTAGGCACAGCCGAAATCGAAAGTGCGTTGGTCTCCCACCCAGCTGTAGCCGAAGCCGCAGTGGTGGGCTACGCTCACGATATAAAAGGCCAAGGAATATACGTATTTATTAGCCCAGTTGAAGGTCAAATCTATAATGATGAGCTTACCAGCGATCTAAAACGCTGGGTACGTAAAGAATTAAGCCCAATTGCTACCCCAGACATTATCCAATGGTCGCAAGGTTTACCTAAAACGCGCTCAGGCAAAATCATGCGCAGAATATTGCGTAAAATTGCCTCCAATGAGCATGACCAACTAGGTGATGTCTCGACTCTGGCTGACCCCAGTGTGGTAGACAGTTTGATTAAAAACAGGTTGAATCGCTAGAGTAAATAACCATTAAGCTAGGTCTATAGGGTTTTTTAGTCAGAGAATACACGCTAATATTACTGTGCAAATCCTAGATGCTATTTCTTTGAATGTCTTGTAGTAAGAAAAACAACAAAGGTATAGCTAGCTGCATCAATAAAAAATTTGCTTACAGGGATTACTAAACATGGGCCAACCAACACAGACACGTATTGAAGTAATTGATGTATTAAGAGGCCTAGCTTTAGCGCTGATGTTACTGGTAAACAATCCTGGTTCATGGTCTGCTGTTTACGCCCCTTTTCTGCATACTAGCTGGCATGGGCTAACACCAACGGATTTAGTATTTCCCTTCTTTTTGTTCGTGGTTGGTGCATCTATGGCGTGTTCCCTAAGAGGCAAAATGCAAGCTTTTGGTTTGCCATGGCTATCGATTTTTAAACGCTGTTTCTTGTTGTTTTTTATTGGCTTTATATTACAAATTATTCCCTTCGAAAAAGCCCCAGACACTTGGCGAATAATGGGGGTACTGCAACGCATAGGCTTATGCTTTTTGTTAGTAGCCATCATGATAGGGATAATAAAAGAACGTTGGCTATTGCTCACTGGCGTATTAATTTTGATCGTTTACTGGCTGATACTCTTATTGGCGGGCCAAGCACCCTACTCTTTAGAAAATAATATTGTTCGACACGTCGATATGGCCATACTCGGAAGTACTCATATGTGGCGAGTAAAAGGAATATCCTTCGACCCAGAAGGTTTACTTAGCACCATCAGCGCGAGTATAACCGTTTTAAGTGGTTACTTGATATGTACTAAGGTGTTACTACAAAAAACTGAGCGGCAACAAACATTAAATCTGCTGGGCATTGGCATCATCTTGCTTGGGATAGGCTTAATTTGGTCAGTTTGGCATCCCATCAATAAAAGTTTATGGACCGGCTCATTTGTATTAGTCAGCAGTGCAGCAGCTTGTTTCAGTCTCGCCTTGATTATATTATTCTGGCGCGTTCCGGGGATAAAAACTGCTGTATATGGGTTGCAAATTTATGGTAGCAATCCTATTTTTATTTACGTTGCTGCTTGGCTATTTTCAGTTTTTTTGAGACGATTTACTATGACTATTGGTGGACAATCGAACTCAATTCAAGGATGGATATATAGCCACTTCCAAACTGTCATGTCAGATAAACTCGCTTCGCTCTTATACGCAATATCATTTACCATTTTGTTTTATTTGATTGCTTTAGTGCTACACAATAAGCGAATATTTATTAAACTCTGAAGATCTAGAGATCACATATTTAAAAATCTAGCCCTAAGCATAATTCTGCTGCGAATTATCCGATCAATTAATACCAAGTTTCCACATATAATCAGGCAAACACTAAGGCGATATACATGTCCGATAAAAAAGTCAAATTCGAGTTTGAAAAACAGAACAAAAATAGTATTCGATACAAAGAAGTACCAGAAGATGGAATGCCACCCGTTATAGGCAGCATTTATATTCAAAAATGGTTTGCAGGTAATAGTAAAAATATTGAAGTCACTATTAGCAAAAAGGATTAACTTTTAATCCCTATCATCTCAATTGGTTTTGTTGAGTGATCTGAACGCAACGCAT
>Ga0209712_10001418_pt1 | contig 20449 bp, 14 predicted proteins | sample ArcOceMetagenome_FD_187443 | JGI IMG/M metagenome (GOLD analysis project Ga0209712, IMG submission 187443) | Marine eukaryotic phytoplankton communities from Arctic Ocean - Arctic Ocean - Greenland ARC118M Metagenome (SPAdes) (version 2) | ecosystem: Environmental > Aquatic > Marine > Oceanic...
CAAAGGGGAGGCCGCTATCTTCAAGTGCTTCTACGCTGGATGGAGACTTGGTGGTGACCGGTCGCAAGATCGTCATTTCTCGTTTGATGCTTGTGTGTATTTTGTATTTTGTATTTTGTATTTTGTATTTTGTGATGGCTTGCTTGTTGTTGCTTGTTGCCTTGCATTGCCAAACAAAAAGAGTGGGGATAGGAAAGAAAGAGAAGGATAACTTTAAAAATTCAAATTTGCATTTTTTCATGAGACGTAAATGGGTGTAAAAAATCAGCTTTCTCTTATAATCTTGATCATGGATCCCTTGACATCCTCGTTTAATGCAACAAAGACAGGTTTATAACTATATCAATTGCTGCCGGTGCAGGAATTCTTGTGACACTGTACGTGTAGAATGTTGCCCAACCAGAAACTTCTGCTGGAAGTTAGTGAAATCAAGCGTTGACGTTGTAGAAGGCAGAGTTTGTGAATTTCAAATTGTAAACTGAAACTGCTAAACGATCTTCTAGCTAGAAGTAAGTTGCGATCTATCTCTCTTCCCATCATCCAGAGAGATAGAAACAAGGTGAAAAAGGTATAATGTTATAGAAGTCATTATATAATACCCGCTACGGGCAGCATGCAACATGACTCGTCAACTCTCTTTCGCTCTATCAGATCCAATTCAACCCCGTTTTGACTCTTGAGATGAAGTAATGTAACGGTGTCGTGTTTTGTGATAGCGTCGACTTCAAACGAATTATTCATATCAGTTTCGTCGCCGTTCTCACCGTCGTCATCTACATATATCCACTTCTCCTCCTGCCGTTTGCGGAAACATTGGCACAGTTGACAGAGAAATAGAGATAAGCGCCCAGTTCTTTTGTTATCTACAATTGCAATTCCCATTAGAACGCCAAAGATCAAACAAGAAATGATCGTAGCTGCAGTAGCAACCTTCGATACCTTCCTCCTGTCTTCCTCTGGGTCCGCATAATATGCATCATATAAATCGTCATCCCATGAAGCTAGGTCGTCACCGTCAGAAGGAATACAAGAGACTATTGATCCTTCCCCTTCGCAGTCGGTTTCCGCGTCGGTTCGCGATTCGTACAAATCGTTTTCGTCAAAGAGTCTCCCAGGAAACGACTTCCTATTTGGCAGTACTTTATCCAGGTCGTCGTCAGCCTCCACTCCTAGCCATTTGCTTACTCCATTCCAAACGGCTTCGAAAGGCGTGGTTGGAATCAAGCGACCTCTGCCAATGTTAAGAGGACTGTTGATTGAAAGATCTGTAGGATATTCACCTAATATCCTGCCCCCTTTCACTTGTCCTCCTAGAATAAAGCTTGACCCAGACCAACCATGATCCGTTCCTTTGCCACTGTTTGGACTTAACGTTCTGTTTATTTCCAAAGAAAATTAGGAAGCATCATTTGTGGCAACATTGAAAGTGATTACGAGTCGGTGTATTTACCTTCCAAAGTCTGATGATACTACGATTGTCACATCGTCCCACTTTCCTTGAGCCTTCATTTCTTCAACAAAAGCGTTCAAGGCATCATCCAATTCCGTGAATTCCCGATCGAGCCGCTGTAAGACATTTGCACTGGAAAAAGGGAAATGAATACAATTTGATGGTGAGACAAACATTGTGCAAGATGCAAGATAGACAGCGAGCGTGTCTTATTCGAACCAGCGAGGTAACTTACTGATGATCGTATCTGCCTGTCTCTATGTAATAGATATCTCTGTCTGTGCCCCTGCAATCATTAGAACCTGTCAGCCGAGCAACAAGTCGCAGCTGCCTTCCTAATTCGGAATTTGGAAATCTATTCCACCCAGTGACTAATGGATTAGATTTTTGAGCCCAGTACATCTGCTTATTTGCTTGGATCGTTTCGTGCTGAAAAAGAGTGAGTTTTAAAGGCTCACAAGAAAAAGGCATTTATGCCATCATCCTTCACTCGTTACTTACAAATGACGCAGACCACGTATTCGAATACATTCCACTGTTCGCCTCTACATTTCCATTGAGAACAGGTGCCAATCTTGAAACACTATTTTTTGGAGCAGACGGATTCAGCACTTGAAAACCTTCCTTGCTCCTGACGGATATCTTCTTTGTGCCACGCATTTCACCTTCGAGAGCAATGAGAGAGGTGTCAACAGAGAAAGAATTGACATTGTAGCTATTCAAATGGAGAGCATCGGATAACCGCCCAAGCGTACCAGTTCCTGTAAAGCTTCCGTGTGGATCGAGTCTTCCGATCTCTGCCTGTAATGTGTTGTGCGCAAAAAGTTGAGTTTTTGTCTCGGTGACATAATCCGCCTTTGATGCAGGTTTCGTCAAGACACCGATACCAGCAAAGAAGAGAGCATCCCCAACATTGTAAAGAGTTTGCAACGTGGAAAGTTTCGGATGAAGACCAAATTTTTTGCATTGCTGAAGTGAAGTAGACGAGTCAATTTTTAGAAGGTCCCTCTTTGCAATCGCCACAGAACCTCTTTCATCTCTGTACTGTTTATTGAGATCTACATAAATCATCAGGGATAAGATGTTACAATTGAAGTTTGGGCATAAACAACCGCACAGGCGCAAAACTTACTGTTTCCGTTGCATTGGGAATGGGGCACAAGTAAATTAAACGAGTCACATCCACCTTTAAGGAGCAAGTGGATGACAGTCTTATGTCTTTTGCATGTCTTCAGTCTACTCGGGGGTTTTGGTCTAGAAGAACCATCATTTTTTGAAATGCCTGTTGCATGAAATTCGGGAGAAGTGATCACAAGTTGCCTAGCTACTCTCAACGCTGCGTCGTCATTGTTTTCTTTTGTGTAGAGATTTTTAATAATTTGCCGATTTGCCTCGCTCATTCTTCCACTTGTCAAGATTGTGGCTAGATCGTCGATTAGTCCAGCCTTGGCATCAATCGTAGACACCAGTCGACCTTGTGTATTCAGGTCACTAGTATCTTCAAGCTCCTTTTTGTTGCAGTAGCCACCACCAAAACCGCCATAGCAAGAGGATAGCCCAAACTTTATCATAGATATCATTCCATTTATTGTTCCGATGGCATGGGGTAGTAACATCGCCTCGGGAGAAACTAATATCTCACCCGGCGGAGAATACTCAGGGAGAAAGAAGCTGAAAACAGAAGGCATATCATGCATTCCTTCTCCAATCGAAGTTTGTAACCCAGAAAGGGAAGTGAATTGTCCGTTAGTTTGTTGGTAATTCAAATTTCTCATAATTGCGATCACCTTTATCAAAGGTTCACGAAGAGATCCATGTGAAGGATCTGCATCCAATACCACGGATCTGCTTTCTCTATCCAGGAGAATAGCCGCAACGGTTGCTGCTAGGTCCCCATACTTTCCTGTTCCAACTGACGGCATGCTATCTAATTTCCCGCTTTTGAAAGCATTCGAAACCCTCTCGACAAAATCTGGCGATGGATTGGAAATGCCAAATCTTTGGATAAACCTCAGAGCAAGAAAGGGTGCTGTGTTGCTGTGGTAAAAGTAGTGATCTAAAGCAGCCTCGGTTTCGTATTGAGCATCTCGTACTTCGGGAATGGCATTATAGAATGATGGGGTATTGCGGAATTGGAAGTTACTACCAATCTTCACAACAGATTCCGTGTTCATCAAATATAAAACCCGACCATATTCATCGGTTACTTCGAACATCGTTTCCTTGCCAAATGGATATTGACTGTCAGCAATGTGTAGAATGGCATCGATGAATGTTTCGCTTGAATCATAATCCCTCATCCAAGGATCTACCCCGCCAATACGAAGCCTGGATAGAATTTCGTTTCGTGATGGCATTGCCTGGAAAACACGTGTGCTTTCAACGTTTACTTCGCATCGACAATATGCACCTATTTGCTCGCAAGGTCCGTTTTCACAATCGTTCCCGAGAGTGGGGAAGTACTTGCCATTTCCCCATTGTACACCGAAGAAAGTAAGAGAATGGTAGTCCAACTCAGTATCACCGGGGTGCCTCTCAATGGCAACTTTACCTTGCTCATCGACTATCACAAATACTTTGCAATCCACAGAAGACCACAAATAACCGGCATAGTTGCAACACGTACCACAATTTGACCACAAAACTGAGCTGTATTCGCAAATGTCTTTGCCGTATTGATTACATCTCGTTCTTGCTTCTGAATAGGCAACCCTTTCACCTGTAAATGCACATTCGCCATAAGTAGCCATAAAATTACTATCGCAACACGCAGGAGCAGCTACGGCTGAGCTTTTAGACACGCATACACTATCCTCATTTAGATTCGATCTTGATTTTGAGACCCTTTTACCGTCATCGAAAAAAGGAAAATTTACGCAGGGCGGTTTAACGAATTCATAGTAGATTCCTTCTCCAATCTCAACCACTCGTATCCCATCAAGACTGCACTCTATTCCTGTACAAGGAAGATGATAGTTGATTTCGACAATGCTTTGATAGGTGCACTTTCCTTCTAAATTTCCGCAGAGCTTTTTGGCCAGGGTTGAAGACGAAGACAATGCGATTACCTCGACAGCTGCGGTTTCGTCCCGTAGCATCAAATCCTGGTCTTCTGAAAGTTTAGTTTTCCCAAGTAGTTTCCATTTTGCTCCTTTGCGCAGGAAGGTATCAGACGGAAAGTCTTCGCAAAGTGGGTAAAAGTCTCCAATATATTTTCCATCTAACCCGAGCTTCGGAAAGTGATCTCTCCAATCTACTCGAATCTTCATTGGGTCAATACTGTTACCACCGTTATCTCTCTCCTCTACATTGCCTCTCTCACCTTGTCTGGTAAAACCTGTCCAGACACGGGCATATTCAGTGATAGCATCATTATCATAGGTATGTATTTTATCCCCTTTATCATCCAACACTGGCGTTCCATCCATGTTAAGCTTCACAAGACCTACTGAAAAAAGTTGCATGATCTCGCGTGCATAATTCTCGTCGGCATATTGAATCATGCCTTTTCTCTTCCATACATATTCGGAAGATTTCGATTCATAGTATGTCAGCATATCGCCCATCATGGGACTGTATGAAACTTCACGCAAAATATCTCTGTAGGAGCCAAAGGCATTTATAACAAAGATATCATAGTATACCATAAATGATTCAGTGTGGAAGGGGAAAACTGCAGTCGGGCTAATAACCAAAAGCTGCGACAAAGCCCTGAGGAGAACGAAGTCATGTGTTATGAAAATGGATCTTGAACCGAAATTGCATTAAAGTAAAACACTTACCAAGCCACCCTCTGTCTCAGCTGGTCGCGTGAATGTAAAGCGATCATGGTCCAAATGGTTTTTCTCTGTTGCTCATACTCATCGTTCCTCAAAACTTCAACCTCACCTTGGCTTACAAAGAACCTAGGAATAGACAATTCATGATTGGCAACTTCATTAGGGCTTCCGCAAACCAAAATGTTCTGTCCCTCGGGTTTTGGCACATATACCCCAAAATATTCTGCAACCTTTTGGCTCTTCAAAGCATAAATTGGAATGTCAGAAAATTCAAGCTCATCGCCAAGTCTTCCAATATATTGCAGCTTTTCCCTGTTTAATTCCCAGCGCTGCATCGGATGACCGCTTGGAAAGTTCATTTGGTGGCTGCCTTGCTTACCAGGCTGTTTGATGGGGTCAGCTCCACCTGGATGTGTAGAGATCCAATCAGTAAAATCGTAAACGTTATAAGTGTCCTGCCAAAAAATGCGCCGAGATAGAAGTTAGTAATGGAATTTGAATTGAGATGTACCATCAAAGATCGTAAAAACTCACCGGATGGACATTTTTATAGCACTGACCGTTAACTTTTACATACAGCTCACGTTTATTTCGATCTTTCCAATGACAAGTTTCCGAATCCTGAAGATATATCTCTTTTACATTGGGGTTTTCATTTCTCCCGTGTCTTAGCAAGGATCCTATTAAACTTGATGTATTTTCTTCGACATTTTCCGCGCAGCTATTAACTTTTATCCAACTCGACCACTCACCAGGTGTACAAGGAACGGTGTTGTCATCTTCTAGACGAAGACCAGTAACTGCATATACAGGCCTCCCTGTCAATTCATAAAAAATCTTGAGAACTCCCGGAGACAATGTCAAAGTCCCCTCTAACTTCCCATAGGGTGCACATGCAATAGAACTGTCGCTGAGTTTGCAGTGTTGCTCGTTCAAGAATGTCCTTTCCACATTGGCGCACTGCGCAACACCATTCGTATTAATTACACTTTGTCCTCCGCCATCCCCCATTGGTTTCAACGTTTTATTCCCAACAAGCTTGATACCAGGTTCAAATATCATGAACTGTTTATTACTCAGTTTTGCATATACTCCTTTGTCAATCGGATATTTGATGGATCCGCATAAACCACTGTTGATGGAATTTTTCAATATCATTGTCTCGATTTGTTCTTCATTGTTGAGGTCAATAACAAAACCGTCTCTGTTCGATACATCAATATCAAGAACATAATTTGGCTGCGGAGACATCCCATAGATGCGAATAGCAGGATTCCCAATCTTGAACTTTTCGCAATTACCATTGTAATAAATTGCGAAGAGACCGTGAACCTTTTCTTCTGCCTTGCAAATTTTAAACGACTCTTCCTTGGTATGGTCAAAGTGTTTGCCACTCTCAAAATAAAGATTTCCAACAATTGTTCTGATTTCACCACCGACTGAAAGCGCATAACGGCTGCCCATCTTCTCAATCTTCACCTCCCTGAAACGATCACTAAAAGTGAAAGAATACCAGCGAAATCTCGCTCCAACCTCGCAAGGTCTGCTCTGCTCGCCCTCTCTTGAAGGATGTTCCAGTCGTGACGATGCATACCTACGATAGAATGATCGATGCGAGGATGCACTTACTTCATTTATCTGATTTTCGACCCATGTATTAAATTTCGGCATCAAGTTCGTGCCGTCATCAATACCTTCCATCATCTCATCAAGGGCTTCTTTGGTCGTACCAAACGTTGTTTGTTCCAAGAATCTAGCAGCTTCATCTCTCTTGGAAAGTTGCCAAGAAAGGCCATTGAGGTGAAATGTCTGATTCGGTATCGATGAATCCTCTGGTATAGTCACCTCGCAGAATGATCCTTCACAACTGTAGTGAAGTGATAAATAGGGCCCAGCACTTCTTTCCCACGAAATACCATTATAACTTCTTCCAATTGGAACTGATTTTGAACTTTCTGTAAGTGTGCACAGTTCCCCTTCTCTTGTATTTTCAATGCGAATCTTAGTCCCTGATTTCACTGAAATACTGCTCCCCACCGGCGGGCATTTATAAGAAGTAGTAGACGAATCTAATGATCGCATGTGTCGTCTCTTTGAACCCATAGGCGTGGCCGACACTCTGCCATGCGCAGCTGTTTCACAGCTCAAAATTAGTAATATCGCTGGCAAGTACCAAGTCATTTCAATATTGATATGGTTCCTATGGCATTTGCAGTTCAATGTTGCACCTGCCTGCAATTGGGGTCCTCGGGTTGTGTGTTTTTTTCAGAAGTTTCTTGTGGAGGCAGTTTTACAAGACTAAAATTCGACACTTCGCACTTGTTGATACGACTCTTTGCGCGCCACACCAAGTCAAAAAATACAAAAATGAAGAAATCAGTTGCAGATCTGTAACAAAGGAACAACGAATGCCAAAATGTTACAGATAATGAAGACTCAAATTGAAAATCATTATTGTTCGCTCCCATTTCAAATGTCACATCATACTATCAAAAGAAGACTATATCGAAACTAGAAGAAGATGATGTATGATACAAGTTGTTGAAAGTATTACTTATCATCTTTCCACACCGCAATAGTCCCTTCACGATGAAGAATGCATAGAATGGATGAGATAGTTATATAGAAAAGAAATCATATCAGTAGGTAAAACAGTGACATGCCTCAACAAATTTAGTTCCTGCCATTCGTTGTATTTGACGACTTTATATAGCTTTAAATTGGAACAGCGTTTAACGCATTAATAGAAAATAGTTCGAAACGATTTAACATTGAATTGCACTTCATAGATAATTGCATGTCAAGTTTACAATGTTTGGTATTTTGGTTTTTATTTGTATACTACTGCGAGTAAGCATTCATAATGATGTCATTATTTCAGTTTCCTAATTCCAATTCTTTTATTCTCTATCGGGGCATCGCGAGCGAACAACAATTCATTTTTGCGACAAGTCCCAGCACTGGAATTCGCCCTATCTTCCTTATTCAATTATGGGAGACTCCTATGCTTTCTCCCCCTTTTGATTTTCACGGTATAATGTTCTCATGCTGCTGCACCGGTTTCCAAAAGAAAGTCAGACATAAACTCCTTTTTGAACTGCACATGCGAGCATGTGACCAAGCGATCACCTATGACGCGTTTCTTCTGTCTTTAGGTTATTATTATAACCTATGTACAATCACTCCATGCTTTGCTACTCCATAGAGAAAATCCGCAGTATCGTAACGGAGCTCTATGGATGGATGGATGGATGGATGGATGGAGAAGGAAGTCGACAAACCAACAAGACCGACACAAGACACAACCAACAATAGAAATGCAATTCCTGAACCGCGCGTTGAGCCTTGCAGTTACTTCAGCCCATCTCCGATTATCATATTCCTTTTCAACAGCTGCAGGATATCATAAATCAGCTCTCTTATCTTCTAGAAGAACATTCACATCAAGCAACACTCTACTACTTAAGATGACGATTCCTTCCGTATCAATTTCTAGTGCCTTTGATGGAGGCAACGGCAAACTAAACACAACCGAACTCGCCGGCGAACAGCTCACAGTCTTTGTTGACATCCAGAAGGATCCATACACTGAATTCGAAAAGATACACCATTTTCAGTATTTTAGTTTCAGGTCTTCCGTTAAAGACATTGACCAGCCAACTTCTGTGAAATACGTTCTTAAAAATGCCGGTGAAGCATCCTATCCAAAAGCATGGGAAGGGTCTACCACCTTCTTCTCTAATTCTCCTTCGGATCCTTCTTCTTGGCTCAGAAAATTGGATACTACATATGACGCCTCAACTGGACAGCTCTCATGGACCCACACCCACGATTCCAATGGAAGTATTTATTTTAGTTACTTTCCTCCATACTCCTACGAACGCCACCTTTCACTCATTACGAAATGCGAGTCTGCACCCAGTTCAGCAGTTGAATCATTGGGACAAACTCTTGATGGTAGAGAGATGGAATGTGTCAAGGTCGGCGAAGGAGAAAAGGTGTGTTGGATTATCCACCGTCAGCACCCAGGAGAAAACATGGCCGAGTTCTACGCGGAGGGAGTGTTGACCCGCCTTCTTGGTTTGGATTCAAAATATGCCGTTGATGGACAAGTTCGGGATGTATTGAAAATGTACACTTTCTACATTGTGCCAAATATGTGCCCTGATGGTGCGTTCCGGGGTCACCTCCGGACAAATGCTGGAGGCCAGAATTTGAATCGCGAGTGGTGTTCTTCTGGGTCCGAGGAGAATGGTGACTACTATGAGGCACCCACATTGGAGAGATCTCCGGAGGTTTATCACGTTTTGAAGAAAATGGATGAGACGGGAGTAGATGCTTTCCTGGATATTCATGGAGATGAAGAGCTTCCATTTAACTTCTTGGCAGGTTCGGAAGGTTGCCCTAACTGGAGTAAGAGATTAGAGACTTTGCATGGAGCATTCCTCGCCAAGTATTCCAAGACTAACAGTGATATGCAAATCTCAGTAGCATATGAGCCCGAGGAGAAGGGCGAAGGAAGATTGAACGTGTGTTCGAATCAAATTGCTGCCAGATACGATTGTCTTGCGGCAACTCTTGAGATGCCGTTCAAAGACCTCAATTCTAATCCAGATCCCGACCGCGGATGGAATGGTGCTAGGTCTGCAATGCTTGGATCTTCTGTGCTCGAGGCACTGGCTTATGTTGGCCCTTACTTGCGCGAAGAGGGAGACTTGACAGCGTTCAGCAAGGAAGATGCATACGTGAAACCCACTAGTGACTACAAGTCTTTGTAAGTTAGAAAATAAATTGAACTTGACTACAAACAAATGAACTCGTCTTGTGCTTTGTAATAAGGAACGTGTCTAGTTGTTACGTTATTGTACAGATAACACTGGCGCCTTTACGTGCTGCCGTATAAATGTTGACTGAAACGGATGCAATTCTCGCTTTTGCTGGCCATCATACATCCTGTATTTCTCTGGAAAATATGATTCCCAAAGACTTCCTAAATCAAATGTGTTCTCCGCTGACTACGCGAAGAACCTTTGTCTGGGCGTCTTCCCCATGGGATTCTACGCTGACCAAGCTAGCACCGAGACATGTCTGTATCCCTTTCACGTCTCCCTCGATCCCTTCCGTGGACTTCTCTACCTTCTTTTCTACTTGTTTTTTCGCCATGACATCACACTTCACCTCAGTCACTTCAGATAGTTTCCGCTTTGCAAAATTCATCAGGTCCATCAAAAACTTTTGCCCATTTCTCGGTAATTTGCATAATGGAGACGATTCGCTAAGGTCTACCTTGTAATTCCTGTGCCTTTTAGCGTCTTCAGAAACGCCCGGCGCTTGAGTTTCGGAATCCTTGCCATCCTGTTTTTTCATTTCACTCTTATTGGTTTCGCCACCTTCCTCCTTGAGCTTTGATTCGAGCTCTCCGGCGTATTTCTTTACACGTTCATATACTGCCTTCATCTCTTTCTCCGTGCTCCAGACCATCATGTATCTGTTCTCTACTGGGCATCTGCACATGTAATGGCTATGACGCAAGCAACTTACTTTTGACTTGCTACATTGGCACGCCACACACGAAAAGAAGCAAATGTGCTTGCACGAATGGCACAATCTCTTGTCATCATAATCTGCGCTTTCTTCGTCAAGTTGGTCCACTTTATTCTGTGGAAGCTTGACATGCTCAGTCACATCGCGAACTCCCTCTTCCTTCAACTTATTTCTCAGACGCATTTCTTCATCGATGACACGTTTCAATTCTTCCATCAACAATTTGCATGTGTGAAATGACTTTTGCTCTTCCAAATGGTTTGCCATGGTGAATGTTAGTCTGTCTTGAGAGAACACGGCCGGCCTGGCAAATGACCTATACCTTTCACTAGCACCTGCACCATGTGATATCCAACTGAACAATATGAAGTTAGTGCGATTGCCAATGATGCATAAATAATGACCCATATTTCATATTTGTATTACTCACTCGTGCGTAGCAAAGTTGACAGCTTCCCCGCAATTTGGCCCGGTACTAAATCCTCCATGGAAGGCCATTGGAAATGTGACAACGAATTCCCCAGGATGTTGCACTAATTTATACACGGGAACTTGTGCTGTTTCTAGCAATCGCGGTGAAAACATGGTGGTAATGTGATGAAGTAGATCGGGCACATCTCTCATTTTCATGGATAGATAAGATTTGAACACTTGCTCCAACCCCGCAGCATCTGTTTCAGTTCCGGGAACTCCGTACCATATCTTCGGTGCTCCCCAATGATGATAATTGATCGAATAAAGATAATTGTCCTCATTATGCCAGCAAAATGTTGAGAAGAGATTACCATAATACATCCAAGGAACATTAATTCCATTAATCCCAACCTTGATATATCCCAAAATGCTATCCGGGCAATTTGGGATATTGTTCAAATTCCAATAGGATTCTTTGTAAAACTCTTCAGTTCCAAACTTTGGCTCGGGCAACTTCTTCGTTTCCGGATCAATCTTTCGTGGGACCTCCGCATTTTCATCTTCGATACCTCTTCCCCTTTCAGATCTGGGGAATCCTGATCCAAACTCATGCGAATCTACATCATTTCCATATTCAACAAAATATTTTTCATGAGAAATCTCAACTAAGCTCCAATAACTCTTTTCAAGGAATTCCAACGTTGCAGACTCGGAAGGATCACCTTTCCCATCCTTGACATTTGCAGCGATCCATTCTCTGGTTTTCTCCGTTGCCATCTTTAGATAAGTAGACGAAGTATATTCCTCCCCATCACCAAAGGAAATACCCTCCTGAATACGGTGAAGAAGCTGTTCTTTGGTCTGGAACTTCTGTTCGGACTCCATATCCACCGAAAATGGGGGATTCCATCCAGCTGGTGGGACTATTTTGCATATACCATATTGTTCAGCAATGGGACGAATTTTGTTAATGTAGTGCAAGGGATTGCCTTCAAACTCTTCGACAGTTGGAAAAAAAGTAGGACCGAGAGGAATGTTCAAGTCTTTGTCCGCATGGGAGAGCTTTGTCATCTTCTTGGAGTTCTCTATGGCCTGCTTGAGGAGGCGTTCTTCTTCGAAAGTCATGGCTGTCGCAGTGTAGTTTTGGACTGGTTTGAACCTTCGGCGTCTTGAGGGTAGGCGTGCTGACATTGTGATATTGGATATAGATTTGTGATATTGTAGCAGTTGTAGCAGATGGATCAAAGCGGAATAGTAATAGGAACGAATTATTGATTAAATACGATTGGTCAATTAATGGTTGTCAGTTTAGTAAATTTTAAGTTGTCAAGAATCCCATCCGTTACGTTGTTACTGACGATGGACGGGACTGACGGTAGAAAAACAAACTTCAAGTTGAAAGTTGAAAGAAGTTCAAACTTCAAACTCTTCGCTTTTAAAGAAAAAGGCCAGATTTTAAGCTATTTTTTACCATCCTTGTCCACTTGCTAGAATAAAATGAGCAAGTCCCGTAAGAAAAGATTTACAGTATGTAGTATCGATCGACGACTCGACGACCGACGAATGACGACGCACCTTGAGCATCAACACGATACACATTACACATTGAACACTTGGACATCTTAGTTAACTGCATTGGTACTACTCGTACATTCGTAATTTGGAAAAGCCATACACCAAAGTTCTTCAACATGTCAGATCAATATTTGGAAAGATACGCAACTCCTACAGGATTGAGAATCAAAGGCGCACCGATTAAACTCCACTGGACTTTTCTGATGCTGCTCTTTGTCCATTTGGTGCTCGCATTTGTCGGCTACAATTCATGGAATGTATTCTGGTACGAGTTGGTCCTCTATGGACCATTTCTCTTTGTAACCGTGCTGGTGGTAAGTTCAATTGTTCTTTTTAGGATCATACTAACTGCGCTAACTTCATACACGTGGGTTACTATTTGGAAGACAACTTTCTCACCTTTATGTTTATCGCAACTTTTTCACAGCACGAAATTGCCCGTGTACTTGTTACATATAAACTAGGCGGAACAGCAGATTTAATCATACTTTGGCCTCTCGGTGGTATTACGACATACGGACCAAATGATCGCGGTGCGTGGGGTGACGCAATGGTGGCAATAGCAGGTCCACTCTCGCACATTTTCACTGGTGCAATCTTTGCGATTCTGTACGTCACATTGAAAGCGGAAGGTATGCCTTCCTTGTTGACATTCTCAGCCTTTTACACAGATTTAGAAGGTGGTTTCAATGGAATCGTGATGACGGCATGCAGGGTTAGCTTCTGTTGGAATGTGTTTTTATTGTGTGTCCATATGCTCGTACCTGTTTACCCACTGGATGGGATCAGGATATGGGCGGGATTGTTGAGGAGTAAAGGAGTTGGAATCACCAAGACTGCAAATATTGTTGCATTTGCGGGAATGGCTTTGTCTTTTGGATTCTTTGTATATGGTTGTTTCGGAATATTTTTCGATACTGCTGTCGGTGGAGTAACTGAGTATTCAACTGGTGTTTTGTTGGGAGGTTTTGGTGAGTGCATTTTGTATCATTTACCGTACGGGTGCCATCTGTAGAATGAAGATGGCATTGTCAATCAATGTAGTAGTCGATTTTGTTTTCACGTATACAGTTGATGAAACAAGTCCGGAAGACACCGATTATGAAATTCTAAGCCAGGTTGTATATAGGAGATGCTTGAAAGACCCACCATATTTCCAATAGCACGTAGATATTTTTCACTAACAAGTTTTCTGCCTCCCTCCTCAAAGGATTCTTGACTTCAAAAATGTTGCTTGATATTAATCGGGCTGGACGCCTGTCTGAGCATCCGATCTTTGGAAGATCGTGTTACGCCGTCAATGAAGTCCCTTCAGTAGAAGTACCTTCGACTGCGAATGGAACAATCAGTGGCACGCCAATGGCAGCAGCACAGCAAGCGGATTTTATCTAGTCAATTCGAAAATAAATTATGCAAAAGCATTTTGGCAGTGGCTGTAATGTATTATGAATACCAAGTTACGTAAAAGAGCGTTTTATACAATAAACCCTTTTTATTTTCCTGTTACAATTTCGGTTTTCAGGTCGGCATTGGACTTGATAGCACTTACACAACGCCGTCTTGCTTGCCCACAATATAATCACCTTACTTTGAGAAAGAAATTTCCCATTGGTCTGCTTCTAGGTCACCCTTGGCCGCAGCTAAGTCCATTAGGGACATTGATTTGATGGGTGAATCCTTGCTCTTCTTTGACGATAGCCTTTCGGCCAACTTGTTCTTAAAGCCATCAACGTTCTGTTTTCTCAAATGCTCCAGGCTACTCTTGAACTCGGGAGACTTCATTTCAATCATTGGTTCAACGCTATCGGGTGAGTCCTTGGAATATTTTGATTTTCTTGATAGCTTAGAAGCCTTCCACATTTTGGACGCCTTCGATTTCAACGATGCCGGGGTAAGCTTGGATGAACCACGTTTGCCCGTTGCCACCGGTGATTGCATGCTATCTTCGTGGTTTCCAATCCTTTCCAGCTGAAGTTGCAGAGATGTATTGACATTCTCAAGCTTTTTGACCTCTACCTCCAATTCCCACGCATGTTTCTGAGCCTTCTTTTCGTCGGTGATGAGAGCGGAGTTTTTCATCACGAGTTCTCGCTTTTCGTCGTTAATCTCCTCGATCTTATCTTCGTACTCTGATCGCAACTGGGAAAGTGACGAAGCGCTGACAGATGCTCCAGCAGAGTAAGGGCGCGCAAGATTGAAAGCATGTGATGGATGATCTGCAGTCGGAGAACAATTTGATGCCTTTTCCTTGAGGGAACGATTTTCCTCTACCAAGTCATTGTAGTTCCTTTGAAGATCTTCATATTGTCCCTTGTCTGTACCAAAGCGACCTCCAAGCTGCCTTCGGAAACGATCATTCTCGCTTTGAAGATTAGCCCTTTCCCGCTCAACTTTCGTGCACTTGGTCTGTATATCATCACATTCTTTGGCGGTTTCTTCCGCCCTCGCTTCTGACAATGTCAACCGCTGCTTGTAGGATTGTATTTTGGCTGCCACCTTCTTTTCAAATTCTTTCTGTGCTTCAAGCAGTTGTTCACGACCTGTATTCAACTCTTCGACTTGTTCCTCCATTGCCAGGATCTTCTCCTGCTTCTTTTTAATTAACTGTTTTCCATGGTCAATAAGCTTCGCCCTTTCTTCTTCACTCTTGAGCTTCACATTGTTAATGTCTTCTCCATGCTCCATCTCCATTTCGTTGGTTTTCTTCATAAATTCTTGTTCCATTTTCTGTAAGGACGCAACAGACTGTTGGCGCAATTCAGCAATTCTCTCTTGCAAATTCTCATTATTCTCGTTCGATTCCGCTGATAACATTTCATGTTTTTCTTCGAAGGAAGCTCTTTGTTCTTCAAGTTTATCCTGCCATTCCTGCACCAACTGCTCCTTCTCAGCTTTGCTTTGCTCGCCTATTTCCTTCTTTGTGGAATGTAGAAGCTTTGTTGCGTCTAGCTTGGCCTTTTGAGCAGCAATTCTCTCTTCTTGAAGAGTTGTCTCGAGGTCTTTCATCAAACCTTCAACCTCTTCAATTCGCTTTTGCAAAACATTCTCCCTATCAATACTAGCGACAAGGTCTCTCTTAGTGCTGTCGAGGGTGTTCTTTGTTGCCAAGTATTGCTCCTTAAACTTCTCTGCTAAACGCTTGGCATCATCGCAAGCTTCCTCAAGGCGCTGTACAGAATCATGTTCACGCTTGGCAGCAAAGGTCTTGAGTCTTGCATTTTCAGATCGGAGACGAAGCAACTCCTCCTTTAATTTCGGGTTCAGTTCACTCATACCTCCTCCAACTGCATGCCCATCCGTCATTTCGGACTCAGTTTGCTCCAAAGTTTTTCTCAATCCCTCAGCTTCAGCCTGATGAAGAAGGTTCCCACGCTGTAACTCATAGTTGAACCCATTCATATTGTCGCTCGTTTCCCGGAGCCTCTTGATTTCATCCTCACAATCCACCAAATTCACCTCGGCATCAGTAGCTCTGGCCTTGTATTCCTCCAATTGTCTCTTGAGAGGTCCCAAAGCAGCAAGCTCATTCTCCAGATCCAAACACTTGGAAACTGCATCACTATGCGCCCTTTCCTCATTCTCAAGAGCCTTGCTAGCATCACCCATTCGCTCCAGCTTAATTTTCATCTTTTGCAGCTGATTCTCAGTTTGCTGCAACTTAATCTTGGAATGCTGCAAAATATCCACCTCATCTTGCAAACTAGCAAGCTGTTCCTTGGCAATAGACGCTTCCTTTGCCGCATCTTTAGATTTTTCCAATTCCCGCTCAAGACAAGACACCCGTGTCGAAAAATCGTCACGAATCTCACTTATTCGAACCAATGCTTCCGATTCAAGTTTCAGCCTTGCTGCTCTATTAATGGCTTCCATCTCCTCGCACCGCACCCTCAAGGCATTCTCTTGCCGACGTATCAATTCTAATTCTCGATTCAACTCTGTATTCTTCTCAGCTAGCGCTTCAGATTCCTTTTCCAACCGAATGACTTTCCTGGCACTAACACCACGTGTCGACATGGAAGATGGCGGCGGAGATAGTTTCTTTGTTCTCGATGATGAAAATCTTTGAATATTAGTACTCGATGGAAGCGGGGAATGAAATGGCGAGAGGGGAGTACGAACCCCTCCGATATCTTTGGGAACGGGAATGGGTCCAATGCGCACATTTTCTTTTTCATGAGTACGTGTAATATCCATATCCATATCCATACCTATATCCATATCATCTTCATCCAAGAGTGATTCGTTGTCCTCGGCATCAAGATCCAAATCATCCAAATAGCTCTCATCGAGGTGATGGGACTTCCTGGGCGTGGCTCCACCTCCATCTTTTTTATTGTTGAAATCTGTAATGAGTTGCATGAGAGTCCGCTGAACACCTTTATCGAGTCCCATGATTCTACCAATGTATGTTTGACGACCGTGGCATTCTTCAGCAATTGCAAAGCATAGGAGAGCAGAGATGATTGCCGTTGCTGAATCGCCTGAAATGCTGGGATCGCACAATGTCCATACGGCAATGGTGCTATAGTGGTCTGATTGTCCTTCTGAGGGATCAATTTCCTTATTACAGATTTCAGCTGCGGCTTTATAGATTGCTCTGTAATGTGTTTGTACAGCGATGCAAATGTCGAGGTTCGTCAGAAAATACAATTCAGTGCAAGCGTGTACGAATGAAAGCCAATCGATCAATGCAACTAATAAAACAACAATTATTACAGACAGTACTAATAGTAATAGACCGTTTCTTATTCGAAAATGTTTTACTTACCTGGTGATGGCCGCGTTGTTCAGCCAATTACTGATGAATGTGGCTTCGTCAACAATGCTGGATATCTGGGGAAAGGTCCACAGCCAAGCCAGTAATGCCTGCTCTTTCGCCACGATCTCCTCTTCCTCCGTAATGTACTCCTCGATGTTTTCTGTATCATCCTCTAACATGCTCTCCAAATACTGTGGGGACATCATTTTGAATAGTCGAATTGATTCCTATTGAACAGGTATGAATTTAAGGTTGTAGTGCTTGGTTCTTTCTTCAATTGAGTGTTGAGAGCAGTGGTGTTGGTTTATATGGTATTCTGTACTGTTGTACGGTTCAATACTTCAAATGGTCGTGGACGAATGGTAATGTCGTGTTTTGACCAGGGGAGAGTTGGTGGTTTTTTGAAAACTGTTTGCAACAAATTCAAATAAAGTAGTCAATTTGAAAAGGTGGCCGTTAAAGCATTTACCGTCTCTTGGAACGCTCACTTTTCCTGGGAGACCGTTGCGTTTGTTTGTGGCCATACCTAAATTGTTCGCGCAATATTCGCGCGATATTCACTATTAATACTATGTGATAGCAAGTAAGAACGCAGGTTATAGTTTAAGGCTCCAACCTGACGACTGTTCACCAAAAATTGGCCACCAAATTAGGTGTCCAGTGGAGCCAGTGGTGGGTTTGAAAGAGTCATTTTTTGCCAGCTGTCCGCCTTCAACTATGTATTTACCCGAAATCTGCCATCAAAACTTAATTTGGTGGTGAATAGTGACAGAAAACGATAAATGAATTACGAATGATTCACTATGCTAAACCAAACTCGACTGCAGATATCGTAAGAATATCTTTTTCTTGCTCTTTCTTCTGTTAGGTACTTTTAAAGAAAAATGAAAAAGCAGAAAAAGGGGTACCGCGGTACAAGAAGTAGGCTCTAACTGGCGGTGATTGAGGCCAAAGGCTCCCAAAACGAAGTGATTTGTTAGGCCAAAAGCTGTCAAGCACCTTTCGTTGATTCTCATTATTTCCAGGGTTTGCAGATGATGGGATTTTAGAATATGATCCAGTTGATCATCCATGCCCGACCGAAGGTCTGACTTCCATGAGGATGATGGTTGACGGTTTCATTATTTCATCATCCAGATGATCAACATTCATCTTGTGTAGATGAAGAAACTTTGTCCGTGTTTTTTCATGACAAAAAACGGCCTATATGACGTCATATACTAACATAGATAGGGTTAAGATTTAAGGATGGTCATCATCCAGATGAAGAATTCTATCATCCTCCAATTAAAAACATCAACCTCCGGAGTCATTTCATCCTCCAGCAGACCAGGATTTCTATATTCTTCAATCTGCAAGCCCTGAGCATAAAAGTAACAAACATAGATTATAACGACGTGAGTATAACAATTACGATAAATGAATTACGAATGATTCGCTATGCTAAACAAAAGACGACTGCAGATATCATAAGAATTCTTTTTCTTGCTCTTTCTCCTGCCGAGGCTATCACAGACTACGTCACGACGGACTACGTCATCCTCAAAACTCTAATTTGATTAAAGGCACTTCTTGTCAAAAATGAAAAAGGGGTACAAGAAAGTAGGCTCTATTGGTGGTGATTGTAGGCCAAAGGCTCCCAAAACGAAGTGATTTGTTAAGGCCAAAAGCTGTCAAACACCACTCAAACACCTTGTTTTCTCATCATTTCTTTTTTCTTTTCTGTGAAAGGTTGGTAACATTTGGGGTTTTAGTAGTAGACGCAGTTCACACAATAACGACGTAGTTAGAAAGCACACAAGACAAAACTAAGAGACGCTGTTCTTGAATCGATAAAGAAACAAGGATAGAACACCCTTCTCGTCCGTCGCAAGAACATTGAATCGAATCGAAATGAACAATCCGTCGACTGGCGTTTTTGAGCCAGAATTTGCTCGTTATGGCTCGATTCATTCTGGTTGCTCCGGTACTAGTACACCTGAGTCCCACCATCATCAGCATTCACATGACGCATCCCATGATGAAACTCAACTTTCAGTAATTCATCATTCTGATGAAATTGCAAAGTCGCTGCTGGATACAATCAATCGTCGATCTTCATTTCTTGTCAAGGGAATATGCTGCTCTAGTGAAGTGCCTCAGGTAACATCAATACTGAGGAATTCAAGCCATGGAGTTAGCAAAGTGAATATCAACATTACAGCAAAAATGGTGTACGTAGATCATGATCCAGGTCGCATAAGTGCAGCTGATCTCGCTAAATCTTTGAATGCAGGAGGATTTCATGCGACAGTGGCAAAGGACGGGGGGTCAGGCTTGGAAATTGCAAATATTGGGAATGTTTTTCACAATGGTTCGCATAGTCATGATCATTCACACGATCATGTTGGCGAAGGATCGCCTTTGATATCGAGTGTTACAAAGAAATCGCTTTTGTCAAAGTTTGTTGAGAGCACATTATTGATTCCTTCCTTGTCATCGACTAAAGAGGGCAATAGGATTGAGATTGAGATTGCATTGGTAGAAAGAGATGCGTTCAACAAGGATGCGATTCGATTGATGACGCCAAATGTTTCTTCACGCACAGTGAAAATTGAACATAATCCACTGCTCATATCTGCAGAAGCTATACGTGATATCTTGGTAGAAAATGGTTCATTCGATAATGTATCAGTTCTCGTTGATGGAGGAAAGGAACATCTATTTCTACCGATGTCGATTCAAATGGAATATTCTGATTTGGATACATCGAATAGAATGCTTCCCGTGTTTATGGGATTGGGACTAGAAGTAATTCTCAGTGGCATCTTTTGGGTAGTAAGTATGGTGGGAAGATTTGTTAATCAATGGTAAGCGTTCATCCTAGCTTTCTCGTTCTCCGTCTGAATAGTGCCTGAAAGAGATGCAAATGTTTTTCTTGTAGCAAAT
>Ga0209712_10001422_pt1 | contig 20431 bp, 18 predicted proteins | sample ArcOceMetagenome_FD_187443 | JGI IMG/M metagenome (GOLD analysis project Ga0209712, IMG submission 187443) | Marine eukaryotic phytoplankton communities from Arctic Ocean - Arctic Ocean - Greenland ARC118M Metagenome (SPAdes) (version 2) | ecosystem: Environmental > Aquatic > Marine > Oceanic...
CAGTCGATCATCGGCTCTTCCATTTCTATGGCCCTACGCAATGTTCTCACCTTTGTTGGTGGCTTGGTAATGATGCTTATTACCAACCCCAAGTTGGCATTAATTGTATTGGCCAGTGTGCCTCTGGTCATATTTCCAATGAAATTGTATGGCAGTCGTGTGCGTAAGTTATCTCGATTAAGCCAAGATGGGGTAGCAGACATAGGCACTTATGCTGGCGAAATAGTACAGAATATCAAAGTAGTGCAAAGTTTCACCCGCGAAGCCGAAGAAACCAAAGCCTTTGCCAAAGAAGTGGAAAAGGCCTTTAACGTCGCTAAAAGGCGCATATTACAGCGCTCTATCCTCATTGTAGTAGCCATGACTTTGGTGTTTACAGGTCTTTCCAGCATGATCTGGGTGGGTGCTCAAGATGTGGCCAGTGGCCACATAAGTTCTGGTGAACTTGCCGCATTTATTTTTTATGCCCTGATGGTGGCTATGGCTGTGGCCACCATATCAGAAGTTTACGGCGAGTTACAACGGGCTGCAGGTGCCACCGAACGGCTACTCGAACTACTTGCTGAAGAGGCTGATATTAAGGCGCCAGACACCCCTGTGCCATTAGATAGCGGCTGTTTGGCACTGTGCTTTGATAAGGTCAGCTTTAGTTACCCTTCTCGGCCAGACCAAGTCGCCTTAGACAACATCTCGTTTAATGTGGCCGCAGGTGAGACTGTCGCTATTGTGGGGCCTTCTGGGGCCGGAAAAAGCACCCTATTTGAGTTGTTGCAACGCTTCTATGATCCTAAAAGTGGTGCCATAAAAGTAGCTGGGCACAATATCAAAGCACTGCAACCACAAGACCTACGCAGCCATTTAGGTTTAGTCCCTCAACAACCCACCTTGTTCAGTGCCGACGTTACTCATAACATTCGTTATGGCGACCCCAGTGCGAGCCACACGCAGGTAGAACAAGCTGCGCAAAAAGCCTATGCAGATGAATTTATTGATCACTTGCCACAAGGGTACAGTAGCTATTTGGGTGAACAAGGGGTACGTTTGTCAGGGGGGCAAAGACAGCGCATTGCCATTGCTCGAGCCATGCTCAAGAACCCATCAATATTACTCTTAGATGAGGCCACCAGTGCCTTAGACGCAGACAGTGAACACAAGGTTCAAGCTGCACTAAAAGCCTTGATGCAAGGCCGCACCACCCTCATTATTGCCCATCGGTTAGCAACCATCATGCACGCCGATCGCATCATGGTATTTAACCAAGGTAAACTAGAGGCTCAGGGTAAACATGCAGACTTAATCAATACGTCGCCACTTTACAAACGTTTGAGTGAATTACAGTTTAACCATTGAGGTAAACCATGGTCACCAGCACCCGCCCAAATCTTGCCGCAGTAGAAGTTCTTTTGCGGGATGGTTACTGGGATCGAACAGAAATCATCCGCATGGCAGATGGTTCTCAAAGAGTGCGCAAGCAATCTAAAGGACAGCAATCTGCCGGCCCATGGGGCATGGATAACCTGCGCGCTGAAGCCCAGTACTTGCAAGACTTAGAGCCGCATCTACTGGACTTATTTCCGCGGCTCATTGCCTCATGGGAAGAACCCGCACCAGGTTACGATATGGCCTATAAAAACGACTATGTGGACGTCGGCCAGCTGGCTCGGGCTAAGGTGTTTAACCAGCAGCAGGCTAATCAGTTCCAAACCCATTTAGGCAAGCGCGTATTTGGCCAGTTACACACGCCGTCTAGCGTTCCGTACAAGCTATCGGATAATATTTTAGACACCTTACAAAAGGCTGCCCATGCCCTAGCCTCATTGGCGGACTTAAGGTGCTTATTAGAAGACTCACTGAACATTAACGGCCAAAGCTGTGCGTCCTTTGCCATCAATATCAGGCGCCTTACCAATCAAACCCAATTATTGCAGGCCATTGATAGCCAACCCCAAGTAAGACTCCACGGAGACTTATTTTTAGAAAACATAATACTCCCCAAGTTCTCATCGCTAAAACAATGGCCAACTCAGCTAGTGTTAATTGATCCTGTTTCTGTGGCCGGCATTAGCAGCGGTCATCCGCTATTTGATTTGGCTAAGTATGAATCTTATAGTACCGGAGAGTTACCCGCCATGCGTCGCGGGCATACACAAATAACCGGCATGCATGATGGCCCTTCCCAACCACTGCGCTTTACCATTGACTGGCACCATAAAGACATGAAAGCCTACACAGATATTAACTGGCATAGCTGTTTGCGCCAATCCTATGTGAAGCATTATGGTCCAGTAGATGAAGCCATGTACGCCTTACTAGAGGCATACTTTGCTGCTGCAATGGTGATTTGTACCGACGGGGTTGAACGACAAGCAAGAGCCTTAAAGGCACTGGTTAGCTTAGAGCGCGCCATTTTTTTATCAGTGTAATAAACCCCAATACCAGTAGCCCTGTGACCACTCCAACAGCCGCATCAGCAAGTAGAGCCCAGAGGCTAGTGAGCGGCTCGAACGACAAGCAAGAGCTTTAAAGGCACTGGTTAGCTTACAGCGCGCCATTTTTTTATCAGTGTAATAAACCCCAATACCAGTAGCCCTGTGACCACTCCAACAGCCGCATCAGCAAGTAGAGCCCAGAGGCTAGTGAGCGGCTCTAGCCAGTGATGTAACCAAGGCCAACCATGCACCAAAATGCCACCACCCACTAAAAACATAGCGATGGTACCCACTACCGATAAGGTGTGCATTAATGGGGCTGCAGCATTAACTAAAGCCCTACCAAGCCATCCAAAGAAACGGCCTTTACCACTCACTGTTGCGGTTTCGACGAGGTACAGGCCTAAATCGTCCATCTTCACTATGGCAGCAACAAGGCCGTACACAGCGATGGTAAACAGTATGGCTAAGCCAGTCACCACAATAACTTGGTTGGTAAAGCTGGTACTGGCCACAGACGCTAAAATAATCACTACGATTTCTGCTGAAAGAACAAAGTCTGTCCGAATGGCCCCTTTAATCTTATCTTTTTCTAAGGTGAGTAAATCGACCTTAGGTAAACTCAGATGATTTAATCGCTCTTGGGGGGAAGACTTTTTGGGTGTGTGAGCCACCCATTGGTGCAGTTTTTCAGCACCCTCAAAACACAAATAAGCACCACCCAGCATTAACACAGGCGTAATGAGCCAAGGCACATAGAGGCTCATAAGTAATGCGGCAGGAACGAGGATCAGTTTATTTATAAATGACCCTTTAGCCACCGCCCAAATCACCGGGAGTTCCCGCTCAGGCCTCACCCCCGAAACCTGATCAGCGTTGACTGCAAGATCATCAGCGAGTAAACCCGCAGTATTTTTAGCCGCCACTTTAGATAACACTGCAATATCGTCTAATAAAGTGGCAATATCATCTAGCAATGCCAGTAAACTTACTCCAGCCATATTAACTCCTTCCCTTGATTGGCTCTCAATGGTTAATTAAAGCATACACTGCAGCACATGGTGAGCCACTTTTTGTGGCTGCTCTAGGGGCAATAGATGACCCGCGTCTAAAAAGTTAACTGCCCGTATGTGTTCTGGTAACTCGGCAACCGGTAGTAAAGCCTGCCAACGTTTCCAAGCAAGATCATTTACCGTATCTGAAGATTCTCCACGCAATACAGATATTGGCACCTGGCTCCGTTTTAAATAAGGCCAGATATTGGGCACACTGCCATATATTAAGGCTTCCCAATACTTGCTAAACAAGAGCTTCACACCATTGCCGTCTGGGACCACTGCGGCATTGATGTAATGCCACAATACCTCGTCACTAAGGCCCGCAAACACCCGCTTGGGACGGTGAAAATCAAACGCTTGTTGAAGGTTGTCCCAGCCATCGGGTCGCCCTAAAGCCTTAGCTACAATGGGGGCTTTATTAATTAGTATTTGGGGCCCAAACCGCATAATGCGAGTAATCGTTTGACGTAAAAATACGGGCTCTATCAGAATCAATTGGCGATATAAATGGGGTTTTAATTGTGCCGCCAAAATACCGACGTTAGCACCCATAGAATGACCGATGCAAGTCACTGGGGCTAATTGATGCTGTTCGATAAAGTTATTTTGATCCTGCGCCATCTGTTGCCAGACGGCACGGTTACTGGCACTGGCCTGAAAGCTACTTAGATCTTGCCATAAAGGCCGTAGGTGGGGTGCTAAAATACGCTGATGTTGGCCCAGTTCAGCCAATAAAGCGGTGTAGGTACTGGGTGGAAAGCCATTAGCGTGGAGAAATAATAGGTCTTTACCATGCTCTGCACCGAATACTTCATGGGTTTTATCCATTACAAACGGCTCCCGTCGATGCTTGGACTTCACTCACTATCAGCCGTGTGCACCATTGGTGCATTGGCGCCATCCCTTCTGGCAAGATTTCATAGTCATGTGCCATAGCCAACACGGCGTGTATCACCCATTCAATACCGAGACATGGGACTTGGTTGTTAGACATGGTGTGGGCTGGGTTGTTAAACATGGTGGGGCCTTGGGTTACTGTGAACGAGGGCGTGTTGCAAACAGCTTTTTGAAAAGAAACTGGTGTTTTATAGTGCTCCAATAACCGCAGTAAAATAGATTGTTAAAGGCTTAATGGGCCAGCAAATTAACATCAAGACGCTGCAGCCCTAGGCTAATCATTGCGCTATCGTGGGCCATCATCTGCTTGCTGCGGTAGGACTAGATATCATCCATCATCCATCAGCCATAACCTATAGCGCATAACTAAACAACAGCAAACACTAAGGCCATATTGTTGGCACCCATGGCCGTTAAATACGACGCACAGACATCAATAGGTGAAGCCCAATGAGGTTTTCTCAACTCAACTCAACTTAGCTCAAAGCAGCAATCACCCAGCATTTGAATGTTGGGTGATGCGTCTACTACAGGCGTCACTCTGACACCCTGTCGTACTATTTAAAGTACCGCAGCAATGGCTTTTGCCACATAAGCAATATTGCGCTGATTAAGGCCTGCTATGTTAATACGGCTAGAGCCAACTAAATAAACACTATGTTCGTTAACCAATTGATCCACCTGCTCTGCGCTAATTCCTAAAAACGAGAACATACCTTTTTGGCGTTCAATAAAGCTAAAGTCTTGCTCCACACCTTCCGCTTTAATGGCATCAACTAATTGGCTGCGCAAATCTTTAATGCGTTTACGCATGGTTTTTAATTCATCACGCCACATCTGCTTCAGTTTTGGGTCTGCTAAAATAGTTTCCACTGCCAAAGCGCCGTGGGAAGGCGGCATAGAATAGTTGGCACGAATCACACTATTCATTTGGCTTGGCATAGAGTAGTTAGCGCGAATCACACTATTCATTTGGCTTTGGGCTATCTTGGCTTGATCTGCATTAGAGGAAATAATAATCGCTGTGCCCGTGCGCTCACGATAAACACCAAAATTCTTAGAACAAGAACTGGCAATGACCATTTCTGGTACGCTATCAGCCATTAAACGCAAGCCCGCTGCGTCTTCGTCCATGCCTTCTCCAAGACCTTGATAGGCAATGTCTACATAAGGCACTAAGCCTTTAGCCTGAATTAGTTCGGCCACAGTCTGCCATTGTTCTAAACTTAAATCTGCACCCGATGGATTATGGCAACATCCGTGCAGCAAAATAACATCGCCGGCTTTTGTTTGTGTTTGTAAAGTGGCCAACATGCCATCAAAATCTAATGTTTTTGTAGCGCGGTTATAGTATGGGAATTGTTTAACTTCAAGACCGGCACTTTGCATAATTGGAAAGTGGTTAGCCCATGTAGGATCACCCAGCCACACCGTGGCATTAGGTTTAGCAACGTTAATAAAATCAGCCAACACCCGTAAAGCACCCGTTCCACCTGGAGTTTGTGCAATGGCAACACGCTGATCTGTTAATACTTGGTGATTAGCACCTAAGGTGATCTGGCTTAATAAATCACAAAAGCGTTTTGAACCAGCCATGCCTACGTAAGACTTAGTATCTTCTTCCACTAAAATCTGTTCTTGGGCCCGCGACACGGCCTCCATAATAGCTGTATGCCCCGCTTCATCTTTGTAAACGCCTACCCCTAAATCAACTTTATTAGGGTTAGTATCTTGGCGATACAGTACCGACAGATTAAGAATTGGATCAGCAGGCACAGCGCGCAGTGACTCAAACATGGGCAATAGAACTCCTATGGAATAATTTAGAAAATTGAATACAAAAAATGGATGGTTTTACCGGCTCTAATTATACGGCTTTCACAGCCCTAAAACTAGCCAGAAATAACCCTATCAATGGTCTCAGCACAGGTTTTAACGATTACTATTGCGTGCCCTTTCCTGGCGCGGAGAACAGTCGTACTTTTTTTGATAGCAACGCGCTAGATAAGACGTTGAACTGAAGCCACAGGCTGTGGCCACCTGTAAAACTGACAAACTGGACTGGCGCAACAGTTGCTGGGTTTTTTCAAGTCGCAGGTGTAAATAATATTGTCCTGGACTGTGCTGTAAATACTGCTTAAACAAACGCTCCATTTGTCTGGCAGACATATTAGAAGCATCAGCTAACTCTTGACACGTTAGCGGCGCATCTAAATTTTGGCGCATGAAATCAATGGCTTTAATCAGGCGTGGGTTATTAATGTTTAAGCGCGACTGCAGTCGCATTCGTTGATCTTGATGAGGGGGTCGGATATGGGGGTGCATATACTGCTCTGCGACCAATAGAGCCAACTCATATCCATGTTGGTCAGCAATAATTTGCAACATCATATCTAGGCCAGCAGAGCCACCAGAACAAGTAAATAAACTACCATCAAATTCGTACAGTTCTCCACTCATCCAAACGTCTGGAAACTGTTCTCGAAAACTGTCGACATATTCCCAGTGAATGGTGCAGGTTTTATGACGTAACAGCTTTGCTTTGGCTAGCAACAATGATCCGGTGGAGGTAGAGCCCAGTAAATCGACTTGACGGGCAGCTTGGCGCAACCATGCAAAAAAAACATCATCGCCGTAAGTCGCCACATTAATGCCCGCCACAATTAACAACACATCAAGTACCTTCACTTGATCCACGTTAATCGTGGGCGCAGTGACCATTTGATTACTGGCGCTTACCGGGATGTCATCCCAACTTAAAAACTCCCACTGATAAAGTTCTTCCTGTGCCTGCGCATTAGCCATACGCAAAGGTTCCACCGCTGCGGCTAATGACAACATAGAAAAACCAGGTACTAAAAAAAATCCAAATCGTTGCATGGCAGTTCCATTCAAAATAAAGACCTCTAGGCCACTTTATAACTAGACTAGCCTTTATTGTCGGTTTTGTCTCACTTAAAGTCGTCTTGAGTGGTTTTTATTTCAACATGAAAGCGCATTATGATTAGCACGTGAACAATAAACATAACCCAATAGGACTTTCTTTATGGCCTTCCCTTCTTCTTCCCCCTACGTCATCGTAGGAGCAGGTATCCATGGTTTAAGTACGGCTTATCATCTTGCTCTAGAACTAAAAGCAAGTGGTAAAGGCGATGGCCGCGACATTATCATTCTTGATAAGAACGGTATTGCTGCTGGCGCAACGGGTATCGCTTGTGGCGTAGTGCGTAATAATTACTTCCAACCTGCGATGCGTGAGTTGATGGCTCATTCTGTGCAAGTATGGGAATCAGATATGGAAACTTATTCATATCACCCTGTGGGTTATATGCAAATCAGCCCTGAATCAATGCACGCAGATGTTGCCACCATTTATGAACAACAAAAAGCCATTGATTATCCTTCTACTTTTATCGAGGGAGAAGCTGACTGCACTAAATACATGAAAGGCATCTTCCACGATTGGCAGGCCCAGGGAATTACCTCTGTATTACATGAAGCTAAAGGTGGTTACGCCAACAACACTAAGGCCATGTATGGCTTGGCATCTAAGGTAGAGAATGAAAACATTCAAATCATCAGTGGCGTCACCGTTACCGGTTTCACTCGCAACCAAGGGTGTGTCACTCATGTTGAAACAGACAAAGGCAACATTGCATGTGATTACCTAGTGATCGGTGCGGGCCCTTGGGCTAAAAGCCTGTGGGAGATGTTAGAGCTACCTAAAACAGTGAGCATTAAAGGTGCCGATGACGTTATCCATACCGACATTCCTATGTGGATATACTGGTCTCTGCAGGAAGGCACCTTGGGTGTTGATCCCAAGCTACAAGTAGATAACAACGGCAACATGCCCCCAGTGATTCACGTCGACTCAAACGCGCCACTTTATTCGTGTAACGATGGTAGCTTAATCACCGATGAAATGTGGGGTATCTACTACAAACCAGACTTCCACTTTGGTGGTGTTCAAGGGGGTGCTGCGCCGTTCCCAGTAAAGACTGACCCAGACAAAGTTGCAGTTGACCCCTACGGCCCAGACTCTCCAGAGTTTGTGGTAGGCCCAGAATTCGCCCACATGTGGGTGTCTGCTTTAGCCCATTGTCAAAAGCGCTTTGAAGGCACCATGCCTAAGTTTAAAGATGAGCCAAGTGGTGGTATTGGGTGTTTCACGCCAGACTCTTTCCCAGTTTTTGACGTATTCCACACTAATGCTTATTTCATTGCTGATTCAAACCACGGCTATAAAATGTTGGGTGTAGGCAAATTAGTGGCCAATGAAATTGTCACTGGCCAAAGCCATCGATTACTTGAGCCATTCCGCTTAAACCGCTACGAGCAAGGTAAGTTACACCCTGTTTCTAGCAGCCCATTCCCTTGGTCATAAGGGGTGTAGGTGTTATTCTTTAAGGCTTAAACCGGTCTATAAAAGCCTCGCTCCAGCGGGGTTTTTTTTAGCCCTTAAAACACTTCATACACAACTATAGGGCATGCCCAAAAGTATCCTTATGACACTTTAATCAGGCATAATAGCGCCTGTATTTTCCTATGGGCGCAGGTATGAGACACATCGATTGGTTGGCAAAACCTGCCTTAGGCGCCAGCCTAGTTGCTGCAATATGGGGCTGCAACATTGTGGTGATGAAAGTTGCCCTCAATGACATGGACCCACTGCTGTTTACTTCAGTGCGCTTTTTATTATTGGCCCTGGTGTTACTGCCCTTTGTTAAAATATCACCGGCTCAGTTACGCCCACTGTTACCTATTGCTCTGGTAATGGGCCTTGGCCACTTTTATCTATTAGCAGTAGGAATTTCTATGGTGCCCGGCGTGATTGCCAGTGTTTGTTTTTTGTTAGGCGCACCTTTTTCCACTTTATTAAGTTACTTATTTCTTCACGAGCGGATTACACCCTTACAAACTTGGGCCATTATTATAGCCACCATTAGTGCAATCTTGCCCACTTTATTGTTCGGTGAAAATGATCTTCAATGGGGCATATTAATTGTCATTTTGAGTACTTTTATGTGGGCCGTTGGCAACATTCAAATTCGTAAACTTAAGCAATTGTCAGTGCTTTCAATTCAGTTTTGGATCGCCATTATTACCGCACCTTTATGTTTTTTCGCCTTCCTCTTGCAAGCGCAAGCCGCCCCCATACTGCCACAATTTACTGGCAGCACCATGCTCTCCTTAACTTATGTAGTGCTGTGTTCGTCCATTTTGTCTTATAGCCTTTGGTATGGCTTAATTCATCGCCATGGCATGAGCCGAGTGGCTGGTTTCGTCTTACTTCAACCCTTTTTCACCCTCACCTTTGGTTATCTGGTTTTGGGAGAGTCACTCACCCTTTGGCAGCTAGTAGGCAGCTCGATTACTCTTTGTGGGGTGTATGTTTATTACCAACATCACTCATTTAGTAAACAGTAAAACCACAGAGTGGTTTAATAAACAGTGCCTACTTAAGCGTCATCCGATATTGGTTAGGCCGACCATAGATCAGCCTTAGGGCTAGTAGCACCTAAATAATCGCGCCTTCTAAGCGCAAAAGAAATGCTTTGGTGTCTATGCCGCCACCAAATCCAATCAGCCCCCCATCAGCGCCCACCACTCGATGGCAGGGAATAATCAAGGGCAGTGGATTACGCCCATTAGCGGCTCCCACAGCACGCATTGCTTGAGGGCGCCCAATGGCCTGAGCGATGTCCTTATAACTGCACACTTGACCAAAGGGAATAGCTTGAAGTGCAGCGAGCACCTGCATTTGAAACACGGTACCCTGGGGCGCTAAAGCTAAATCAAACTGCTTAAGCTGGCCCGCAAAATAAGCCTCTATCTGCTGGCGCGCTGATTTAAAAGCGGTTTTATAAAAAATCCAATCAGGCGCCGGCTTGATGGCCATTTTGCCAGTAGGAAAACTTAAATAGTGCAATGTTTCACCCTCCCCAGCCAGCCAATAGCAACTGCCCAACGGGAGAGTCCATGTATGTGTATTGAAGTTGCATATGCACCATCGATTTAGGTGAACAATTTTAGGGATTATGTGTCGTATGCTACAACAAATATAGCTTGGCACGCAAAGCATAAGCCACTGATTTATTCGGTTGATATGAAGCTAAAAGTAGGTGTTTCTATTTAATTTTTAATAACCATCGCTTAAATAAATTTGAAAAGTTCCACTGATCCAACCAACGCCTGCCTTTAATGAACAAAAAAAGGGCAGCCAGAGCTGCCCTTTTTACTATTTACTTCATACAGTTAGTCTTCTGGTAAAAGCTGGTTCAATACAATTGCTAAAAATGCCGTTGGGGCAACCGCTGATGTAGCCAGGGTTTGCCAAATGCCTGGCAAATATTGCACTGCAGTGGGTACCAAATTAAGACCCAAACCTACGGTTAATGATATGGCGATAATAATCATATTACGCCGCGTCATTTGCACCTCTGTCAGAACATTTAGTCCTGCCGCTGCAACCATGCCAAACATGACAATCACACCACCACCCAGCACAGGCAAAGGCATTGAGGCGATAGTGGCACCAACCTTTGGCAACAGGCCACAAATTAGCATAATCACACCCGCAATGGTCACCACATGACGGCTCATAACACCCGTCATACCCACGATGCCCACATTTTGACTGAACGAGGTATTGGGTAAACCACCAAACACACCAGCAACGGCGGTGCCCAAGCCATCGGCATAAGTGGCCCCAGAAATCTCGTCGTCTGTTGCTTCGCGGCCAGCGCCTGCTTTTGTGGTGGCTGAGGCATCGCCCACTGTTTCAACCGCGGACACGATCGACACCAAAGTCACTCCAATGACAGCGCCTAAGTTGAATTCAAAGCCGAAGGGCATGACTTGCAGACCCGTAATCCAGCTGGCCTTGGCAACTCCACCAAAAGATACCATGCCAAGGATATAGGCCAACACATAACCTGCGATCAGACCAATTAAAATGGCCGCATTTGAGAGTATGCCATTGGTTCTAAATTTGACCACCAAAGCCACTATGATAACCGTCAAAGCTACAGACCAATGCTTTAATGATCCAAAACTATCAGCATTCATTTGAAAATCAGCCGCGCCGCCAGCTGCATATTTAATGCCCACGGGAATCAGATAAAGGCCAATCGCCAAAATCACCAAACCGGTCACTAAGGGCGGGAACCAGCTGCGAATATTAACGATGACTGCGCCCAGAGCAAAGTGAATGACACCCGCAATAATGCACGAGGTCAAGGCGACCCCAAGCCCTTGAGTTGCTGCAATCCCAGCGAGCACACCAACAAAGGCAAAGCTTGTGCCTTGCATGATGGGTAATCGAGCACCAATGGGGCCAAAGCCAACGGTTTGAAACAAGGTTGCAATACCCGCAAATAACATTGCCATCTGAATTAAATACACCTGTTCGGCGCCACCAAATGCCAAACCAGCAGCGCCAGCAACAATAATTGCAGGCGTTACGTTAGAGGCAAACATCGCAAGCACATGCTGCAGCCCCAGTGGTAGCGCTTCACTCATGGGCGGGGTTAGATTTGCATCGCTGTAGATGGAGGGATTTTCTTTTGACATATTCTTCTCTCTATTATTAAGATGGTTACATCTCTAATTATTATTATATTTACAGTGTGTTAAGCAACCCAGCTTAAATGCAGCAGATTGTTAACAAGATACTCTCACTTTTTTAGACTAAAGTATAGTTAGCGAAAATAACCTCTATTGCAGGCTTGTTGATGTTACTGCTTAGGTTTAAAATCAGTGACATATAGTCCTAGGAGAGACATCAATGTTTAGTGGTTCATACGTCGCGTTAGTTACCCCTTTTAATAATGGCAAATTAGATGAAGCCGCCCTGCGCCGCATCGTTAACTGGCAGCTCGACAAAGGCACCCATGGTTTAGTGCCTGTGGGCACTACCGGTGAGTCTCCTACTCTGTCTGAAGCAGAGCACAAACGAGTGGTAGAAATTGTAGTTGAAGAAAATAATGGGCGCGTGCCAATCATCGCTGGCGCAGGATCAAACAACCCAGTAGAAGCTTTAGCCTATGCACGTCATGCCAAAGACTTGGGCGCAGATGCCATTTTATGTGTGGCAGGTTATTACAACCGCCCCAACCAAGATGGTCTGTTCGCACACTTTGAGTACATCACTCAAGGCGTTGATATTCCCATGATCATTTACAACATCCCACCCCGAGCCATTGTTGATATAGAGCCGCAAACCATGGCTAAACTTGCAGCTTTGCCTAATGTAGTGGGCGTGAAAGATGCCACCGGTGATATTTCCCGCATTAGTTTGGAACGCATGACCCTAGGTAATGATTTTGCTTATCTGTCAGGTGACGATTTAGCCGCTGTAGCCTACAATGCCGTAGGGGGTAATGGGTGTATTTCCGTCACAGCTAACGTTGCACCAAGCCGCTGTTCGGCCATGCAAACTGCATGCTTGAAGGGCGATTACCAAGAAGCCAAACGCATTCACGATGAGCTCACACCGCTGCATGTCGCCATGTTTAACGAACCTAGCCCGGCAGGAGCAAAGTACGCAGCCTCTTTGCTAGGCTTGTGTACCGAAGAAACGCGCTTGCCAGTGATGCCATTGAGTGCAGAAAGTAAGGCGCTATTAGATAGCTTGCAGCACTTAATGGGCTAACTAAAAAGATGGCCGTATGCCTGGGCTGGTTATCGTGGCCCTAGGCTAACGGATAAGGCCATAGTCTTGGTTTAATACGTCTATGATCTCTTGTTTAGGCTGCTGGCTCACATTCAGTTTGCGGCCTATAATCTTCTCTGCAATACTAATGTAGGTATCAGAAATATCTTGCATCGCCTGCAAAGGCAAGGCATGGTCCCTAGCCAAAGCATTGCGCTCTGCCATGCGTTGTTTATTGAGCAAAATATCTGCATCATCAAAATGATTGAGTAAAAACTGTCTAAAGCCCTCTTTAGAATTTTCCACCACTTGGCCAGCTCTTAACGCTGCGCCGTCCCAAATACGCGACGAATCGGGTGTGCCCACCTCATCCATATAAATCAGTTTATCTTCACCATTAGCATCTTTTACATAGCCAAATTCAAATTTAGTATCAACGAACACTTGATCTTGGGCGGCTAAATCTTGGCTAATGACAGCAAACCCATCACGTAATAAATTTTCATAACGGTTAATATCAGCAGGGGTAGAGAAGTTAAAAGCCCGATAATTAGCTTCTAAATCAGCCCGAGTAATATTAACGTCATCAGCCTCTGGCACATTAGGTATGCCTTTTAAAATGCCTTTAGTGGAGGGCGTAATGAGTAATTCTGGTAAACACTGATCCTGTTGCAAACCTTCGGGCAGGGTCATGCCACAGAAGACCCGTTCGCCAGTCTTATAAGCCCGCCACATAGACCCGGTAATATATTGGCGTGCTATGGCTTCCACCATCACCGGTTTAGCCTTTTGTACAATCCAGACTAAAGGATGAGGCGTATCCACAATATGACTGTCTGCCAACCCTGCTGCACGAAAACGCGCAAACCAATGGTTAGCGACCGCATTGAGTGCGGCACCTTTACCCGGTACACCTTGTAATCCACCCTCACCATGCCAAATACAATCAAAAGCAGAAATACGATCACTAATCACCATTACTGCCAAGGGCGCATCCGCTGCAACATTGTAGCCTTTGCTAGCAATTAGACGTTTACTTTGCTTGGCACTTAACCAATAAACACTGCGCACTTTGCCACTGTGTACTGGTAAATCTGTGGCAATAGGCAAATCATCGTTGGTAGCAAGTACGTTATAAAAAGCAGACATAGGGTGTGTTTTCTAAGACAGATCGAAGCGTTATTTTACCTAAATTAACTGCAAGGCGCAGCTATTAGTCATTAAAATGGGTGATATTTTGTATGATCTGCATGACCTTTAAAATGGCCTCTCGATTAGCCACTTGATGTAAGCCCGCAAGGTACCACTGGGTGGTTAACGCGCCGTCACCGATGGGCCGTGTGACTAAACCGTATTTCGGCCCTTGCGACAAAGCAGTCCAAGCGGGAAGAATAGTGAGGCCTTGGCTTTCAGCGACGATGGTTAGCACCGCTTCTGTGACGCCGGCACTAATCACATTGCTGGGCAGCAGGTGGTGACGCCGAAATACTAGATCATATTCGCGCCCTTGTTCAGGATTAGTGTGGTAAGCCACATAAGGAAAATCAGCAAACATCTCCGGTAGCACACTAGGGTGATGTACCAAGGGATGATCACTCGCCATTAGTGCTAACAACGGATCTTCTCCCAAATGTATGCAATTAAAGTCACCCGCAGGTGGCAGCCCAGAAATGACGGCAATATCGATGGTTTGTTGGCGTAAGGCTGACTCAGGGTGCAAGCCCACATCAGCGGCTACCTCAAGGCCAATATAGGCGCATTTTTTAGCTAACTGTTGATACAACTCAGGTAACCAATGATGCGAAGCATATGCCTCCAAGCCCAAGCGCACTCTAGTGGTGACCCCGCCACTCATTTGCGCCACATCCTGCTCGGCGCGCTCCAATTCGGCTAACACCCGGCGCGCTGCAAATTGCACTCTCAAGCCTGCTGGCGTGGCCACTAGCTTTTTGTTTTGACGCGTGTACAAAGCAGTATCTAACAACCGCTCTGCCTCGCGTATACGATGACTTAATGCCGACTGACTCACCTGTAAGGCAATGGCCGCAGCAGACACACTGCCTGCTATCTCAAGGGCTCGAATCATTTGTAACTGCCTAACACTTAATTTAATGGCCATAGCACACCCATATACATGCATTTAATTCATACTTAACCGCCAAATTATGACATTTACTTCAACAAATACACAGCCTAAACTATAAAAAAATAACCACAGGAACAACCATGTCCTACCAATGCCCCTATGCCTCCAGTGCGATCGACATCAGTGATGAAGACATTCATTGGCAGCAAGATATCAGTTATGGCCAATACCTTGGTTTAGAAAGCCTTTTAGAGCAACAAAACCCCCTCAGTGAAGCCCATGATGAGATGTTATTTATTGTCATACACCAGGCCTCAGAACTATGGATGAAGCTGTGTCTGCACGAAGCCCATGGGGCGGCTAAATTAATTGCTCAAGACAACCTGCGCCCCGCTTTTAAAATGCTCACTCGAGTGGCACGCATTCAACAGCAAATGGTCAATGCATGGGCAGTATTAGTAACTATGACCCCCGCAGACTATGCGAGCTTTAGGGACAGTTTAGGCCAAAGCTCAGGTTTTCAATCGTTCCAATATCGCGAACTTGAGTTCTTGTTGGGTAATAAAAATGCCGCCCTTATTGAAGCCCATAAACATCATCCTAAAAATTATCAACACCTCACTCAAATATTGAATGCACCCAGTTTATACGATGTTTGCCTACAGCTTCTGCAACAGCGTGGTTTTGATATTCCCCTAGAGCAAACACAAAGAGATTGGCAACAACCTTACACGCCCAACAAACAGGTTGAAGCTGCATGGCAAAAGGTTTACCAAGACACAGACACCTACTGGGATTTATACGAACTGGCCGAAAAGTTGGTTGATTTAGAATATCATTTTCAACAGTGGCGCTTTAATCACGTCAAAACCGTCGAACGCATTATGGGTCACAAGCATGGTACAGGAGGCACATCGGGGGTTGATTACCTTCAAAAAGCCCTCTCCTTGCAGTTTTTCCCTGAGCTGTGGTCGGTGCGCACTCACCTATAACACCAACGCCATAATTAGTTAACATTAGCAGTTACCATTAGCAGTTATCATTAGTCGCAAACCCCAGCTCAGCTTAGGCTGGCAGTAGACCACTAAAAAGAGCATTAACATGACCCAGTTAAGCCGCACAAAGTTTGAGATATTAGACCAGAATGACGCCCTAGCGCCTATGCGAAAGGAGTTCAGTTTACCAGAAGGCCTCATTTACCTTGATGGAAATTCCTTGGGCGTATTACCCAAAGCCACGGCAAGTCACCTCAGTGAAGTGATACAACAGCAGTGGGGAGTAGATTTAATTCGCAGTTGGAACTGTAATCAATGGATGCAAAAACCCACTCAATTAGGCGATAAAATAGGCCGTTTGATCGGTGCAGAAGCAGGTCAAACCTTGGTGTGTGACACCACCTCCGTGAACATTTTTAAATTGGCAGCTGCGGCCGTAAAAATGCGGCCAGGCCGCACCAAACTCATCACTGAAACGGGTAATTTCGCCACCGACCTATATCTACTGCAGGGTTTAGCCACATTACTTGGCGATCAAGTTGAGGTCATCGCCCTGCCCCGAGATCAAGTATTGCAAGCCATTGATGATGACACTGCGCTGGTGTTATTAACCCACGTGCACTTTAAGACAGGTGCCATGTGGGATATGGCTAACGTTACCCAGTTAGCCCAGCATCAAGGCGCGTTAATGATGTGGGACCTTTCTCATTCTGTAGGCGCCATGCCCATTAGTTTGGATCAGGTTAATGCCGACCTCGCCGTTGGCTGCACCTACAAATACCTTAATGGGGGGCCAGGTTCACCCGCCTTTGTTTATGTAGCCCAACGCCACTTAGGTCAGTTTCAACAACCCCTCACAGGCTGGTTAGGTCATGCTAAACCATTTGATTTTGAGGATGATTACCAAGGTGCAACAGGCATTCAACAAGCCATGTGTGGCACCCCTGCCGTCTTAGCCAATGCCGCATTAGAGGTGGCTTTAGACCTAATGTTAACGGTAGACATGGCGCAAATACGGCGCAAATCACAGCACATGGGACAGCTATTTATTGAGTTAGTGCAACAGCGTTGCCCATGGTTTGAATTAGGTTCTCCCCTTAACGATGACAACAGAGGCAGCCAAGTGTCATTAATTCACCCCCAAGGCTATGCCATTATGCAGGCCTTAATAGCACGTAATATTGTGGGTGATTTTAGAGCACCAGATCATCTGCGATTTGGTTTTACCCCGCTGTATTTAAAGTATGTAGACCTTTGGGACACCGTAGAGGCGCTGGTCGATATCATGGCCAACGACCACTGGAACCAACCTCAGTTTTTGGCACAACAGGCGGTGACCTAAGCACTGTCATTAATCTCGCCGCAGATTTAGGCTTGTGGTGGCTGCTGTTTAAATGCACAGCAGTCACCTCAAACGCCTGAGCAGTAGGTCACACATAGGCCCCTTAAATGCGGCAGCCAGTATCGTCACATGATGTGTCGTCAAGCATCACAGACGGTGTAGACGCCTCATCTGTTAACAACGCTACGTCACCTTCTGCCAACAAGCTGCCAATGATTTTACCCACTTGCATATCATGCAAACTGCCAAAATGATGAAGTCTAATACAACCTTGCTGGTCAATGATAATCAAGGTGGGTGTGCCCTGCATGCTGTATTTTTTCATAGTTGAGGGTATGGTTCCTAAAGTTGATGGTAAATCAACGGCAATAGGAAAAGCCAAACGATACTCACTCACAAAGGCTTGCAGTGCCTCTACCGTCATGACCCCATGATGCTCAAATACCGTGTGTAAGCCAATCACCTGCACCTCGTCATCAGCAAACATCTCATGAATCGCCGTAGCTTGCGGTAAACCATGGGAGACACAGCCTGGGCAGAGCATCTGAAACGCATGCACCACCACCACCTTACCTTTTAACCCAGCTAACGTTAGGGCTTTGGGGGTATTAATCCAAGCACTCATTTCTAGCTCTGGAGCTAGAGGGTATTGTTCTGATGTTTTCATTTTTTAATCCTCATTTAACCAGCCATCACTAAAACGACGTCCTTGTCATACCTCACTATTGATTAACTTTGCCGGGTAGACTTAAATCACCCGATGCGACGTCCATCACATCCACTACACACAATAAGGGCGCATGCACACTTTGGTTTACCCGCAATGCGGCTGTCACCCCATCGTAAGACGCCTCTTCTAGGCTCGCAATATTGTCAAAGGCCACACGCACTTCAAGGCTTTCAGCATTAAAGGTAGGACTCCAACCCGGGCTATCAATAAGAATAGGTAAACCAGGCCATGTTTTTGGTAACTGTGGTTGGCTATCAGCAGCAATATCCACTACACCTAAAGCGCCTGGACCACAGGCCTCATTGGGCTGCAACACCACCCAGTGGCTGTGCCAAACATCACCATCATTGGTGGTATTGCCATCACTATTTTCATCATACAATGGCGTATCATCAAAATCTGGATGTGACGTGACGGCTAAAGCCAAAATACCTGCATCGGCTTCAAAGCCTACACTTGAGCTATTTAAGGTGGTGGGCCACACGTAAGAATACACATCACTACCAGCCAGTTGACCCGTCGCTGCAGGCTTCATTGAGCCTACATTAGCTGCTACTTGCATGTGAAAAGTGGCTATTTTATCTTCTGTTGTCACCTTAGCATGAGTGATGTCAAATGCCGATATACCAGAGCTGGCAGTCGTGTCATTCTTTGCAGACTGAATACCGCCCTCGTGTAAGCCTCCAGCATAAGCCACTGCACTAGTAAGACCAGCAGTGATTGCCAACGCTAATAGTGGGTAATTATTTTTCATGATCTCTCTCCAAATAAGTATTTATAGTATCGACTCGATACTATAAATACTATAGATCACTAACAAACACTTGTCAACAAGGTATTGAGTCGATATTATATATTTTATGAAAACACATCTAACTCAACAATATTTAGACAGGCTATCCAGCCTACTGCGCAACGAAAACCGCAGTCGGCTTTTACTGCATGGTCTTCAGCCCGTACAGTTTGACGCCCTGCAATATTTAATGGCGTGCAACCACTACTCAGACACCCCTATGGCTGTCACAGAGTTCCTCGGACAAACTAAAGGCACCGTGTCGCAAACGTTGAAAGTACTCGAAAAGAAAGGCTTCGTTACCAAAACAATAGACCAACAAGATAAGCGCGTGGTGCACTTATCGGTTACCCCCCAAGGCAGCAAGCTCATTAAGCAAATACAAGCATCAGCATTGCTGCAAAAAGGGGCCACATTAATGAGTGATGAAAAACTTGAGGCATTAAATAGCTCCCTTGAGTTATTGCTCAATAAGGTACAGCTAGCCAATCAGTTAAAAACCTTTGGGGAGTGCCACAGCTGCCTTCACCATACCAAGCTCACCTCAGGTGGCCTCTTGTGCGGCCTCACCCAGGAGCGTCTGTTAACAACCGATGCCAAGCTCATATGCCGAGAACATCACCCACTCTAGCTTTGCCACCACAAGGAACCACCTTATTTTTCTAATAATGCTCCAGAGAAAGCCCTAACAATAGGCTTAGCAATAAAATACAGCACCGAGCGCTTGCCTGTTTTAATGTCAATAGACGCCGTCATGCCTTGTTTAAGATCTAGACTCGCTATTTTGTCATTATTTTGTAGCCCATCTTCTACTAAGCTCACTTGGGCTCGATAATAGGTTTGGGCCTGGCCACCGACTTGTTCTGTCAAGGTATCTGAGCTGACGTAAGTTAATACGCCATCCAAACTGCCATAAATGGAGTAATCAAAGGCATCCAGTTTAACCGTCACAGGTAAGCCCAACTTTACCTGTCCTACATCCATCGGCTTGAGTTTGACCTCGATTAACAGGTTACCGTTGGTAGGGGATATTTGCATCAGCTCATCACCCGCTTTTAGCACACCACCCAAGGTATTCACTTTTAAATATTTAACCACCCCATCCACAGGCGCAGTGAGTACCGTATGGTTAAGTACATTGTTTCTTTCGGCCTGTTTATATTTGGCCACGGCTAATTGACTTTCAAACTCGCTCGCTTCTTTTCGAGCCTGTTGGTAATAATCATTTTTCAACTTACTAAGCTGCCCTTCTATGGTATGCACGTCGCCTTGACTACGCATGACATCTAAATGACTAATATCGCCCGTTTCTGCTAATGCTAAATTCATTTTCAACTCTTCATTGGCCAGTAATAAGCCTTGATCTAGGGTATAAACCTGATCATCTAATGACTTTTTTTGCTGCTCAAACAGCTGCATCTGTACCTTCACTAGGCCTGTGAACT
>Ga0209712_10001423_pt1 | contig 20408 bp, 13 predicted proteins | sample ArcOceMetagenome_FD_187443 | JGI IMG/M metagenome (GOLD analysis project Ga0209712, IMG submission 187443) | Marine eukaryotic phytoplankton communities from Arctic Ocean - Arctic Ocean - Greenland ARC118M Metagenome (SPAdes) (version 2) | ecosystem: Environmental > Aquatic > Marine > Oceanic...
AAGCCGCTCAAAACAAAAGTTTCAAGCGGCTTTTAATTTTATACCAAGCTATAGCTTAGTCTTACTTCTTCCCATGACATTGCTTATACTTCTTACCACTTCCACAAGGACAAGATTCATTGCGACCAACTTTTGGCTGTTCTCTTTTCATTGTTTCTGGTCTTCTTTGTTCGCCACCTGAAGCACCTTCTGGGATTCCTTCTGGTTGTCCACCTCTATTTGTCTGTGTCCTATCTTTCCTTGCACGACGAGGTTGACGAGCTTCCTGTACATCATCTGGACTTGCCAACTGAATTGTACCTTTCAATAAGAAATTCGTTACTTCACGATTCACATCACTTACAAATTCTTTGAATAAATCGTAAGCTTCTTTTTTGTAAACCACTAAAGGATCTTTCTGCTCAAACTGTGCTGCAAATGAAGCATCTTTCAATTCATCCATTGAACGCAAATGCTCTTTCCAATTATCATCAATCAATCCTAAAGAAATTCCTTTCTCTAACTCCGTGATAATCGCTTGACCAGATGTGTTTATAGCTTCCTCAAGGTTTACGACTAAGTTTAAAACCTTTTTTGTATCCGTAAATGGAATCGCAATATTTTTATAACGTTCGCCTTCCTTTTCATGGACGTTCTTGATTGTTGGTAAAACCGTTTGACGAATCGTATCCATTTTTTTAGCGTAATAAGCTGCAACTTGCTCTTCGAATCTAACCGCCAAATCATTCACATCACCGTTACTAAATTCGGATTCCGTCATTTCTGGTTCGATACCTAAGAATAACAAACAGTTTTGTTCGAAAAGTTCGAACGTACTATTATACTTGTGTGTCAAGAATAATTCTTGAGCAAATTCCGTCAACATATTATAAATATCCACAGAAAGACGTTCGCCCGAAAGTGCGTTTCTACGACGTTTGTAAATCGCTTCCCGCTGAATATTCATGACATCATCATAATCCAATAAACGTTTACGAGTTCCAAAACTATTTTCTTCCAAACGTTGCTGTGCTCGTTCGATAGATTTAGTCACCATTGAATGCTGAATCACCTCCCCTTCTTGATGTCCCATTCTGTCCATCAACTTCGTGATTCGTTCAGAGTGAAACATTCTCATCAATTTATCTTCCAATGAAACATAAAATTGAGAAGAACCCGGATCACCTTGACGACCAGCACGACCACGTAACTGTCTATCCACCCGACGAGAATCATGTCGTTCGGTACCGACAATCGCTAAACCACCTGCTTTTTTCACCGCATCGGAAATCTTAATATCCGTACCACGACCAGCCATATTCGTTGCAATCGTAACCTGACCAGGTTTACCAGCATCTGCTACGATTTGTGCTTCTTGCTGATGACGTTTTGCATTCAAAACGTTATGTTCCACCTTGCGTAAACGCAACATACGACTCAAACGCTCTGAAATATCAACCGTCGTTGTACCAACTAATACAGGACGCTTCTGTTTTACTAATAATTCAATTTCATCAATAATGGCATTGAATTTCTCTCGTTCTGTTTTGTAAATCAAATCCTCTCGATCATCACGACCAATCGGTTTGTTCGTAGGAACGACGACGACATCTAATTCATAGATATCCCAAAATTCTTTTGCTTCCGTTTCGGCGGTACCGGTCATACCACAAAGTTTGTGATACATACGGAAGAAATTCTGAAGTGTAACGGTTGCGTAAGTTTGCGTTGCCGCTTCTACTTTTACATTTTCCTTCGCTTCCAGTGCTTGATGCAAACCATCTGAATAACGACGACCTTCCATCGTACGTCCTGTTTGTTCATCAACGATTTTCACTTTCTCATCTGATACTAAATAATCAATTTCTTTTTCAAAAAGCGTATAAGCTTTTAACAATTGATTCGTCGCATGAAGACGCTGAGATTTGATAGAAAAGTCTTCAAGAATTCGTTCTTTTTTCTTAACTTTTTCATCGTGATTTATTTCCTCTTCTGCTTCAATTTCTTGCATTACAGCTGCAATATCAGGCATCACGAAAAAGTTCGGATCGTCCTGACCTTGTGCCAAGAACTCCGCACCCATTTCCGTCAAATCAATACTTCTATTCTTTTCAACGATAGAAAAATATAACGGCTCATCTGCCAAAGGCATATTTTTTCCTTGCTCTTGCAAATAAAAGTTTTCCGTTTTCTCTAAAATCGCTTTCACCCCTTGTTCCCCCATGAACTTAATTAACGGACGATATTTCGGCATCGCACGAAAAGCACGGAACAAGTCCAAGCCACCTTCATTCTCTTCAGGTCCAGTATCACCTTCTCTGATTTTCTTTTTCGCACTGTTCAAAAATCCTTGTGCCAACTTACGTTGCGCTGCAATTAAGGCTTCTACACGAGGTTTAAGTCCATTATATTCTTGTGTCGCAGAACCTTGAGAAATTGGTCCAGAAATAATTAATGGCGTTCTCGCATCATCAATTAAAACCGAATCAATCTCATCGACCATCGCAAAATGGTGTTTGCCCTGAACCTTATCTTCATTATTACGAACCATATTATCACGCAAATAATCGAAACCAAATTCATTATTTGTACCGTAAGTAATATCGCAATTATAGGCCTTTTTACGATCGTCCGAATGAGAAGGGTATTTATCAATACAATCAATCGTCAATAATAAGAATTCCATGATTGGACCGATCCATTCTGCATCACGTCGAGCCAAGTAATCATTCACCGTTACAACGTGGACACCATAACCTGCCAAACCATTGATATAAGCAGGAAGCGTTGCCACTAAGGTTTTACCTTCACCCGTTTGCATCTCAGCGATTTTTCCTTTGTGTAAGGAATATCCACCCATTAATTGCACATCGTAATGAACCATTGCCCATTCAATCGTTCCGCCAGCTGCGGACCAATGATTTTGCCAATAAGCCTTATCACCTTCAATTCGGATATACGTTTTTCCGGCTGCTGCCAATTCTCTATCGTGCGGTGTCGCAGTTGTCACCAACTCTTCACCATTCGTATATGCAGATTCCATTTTCGTGAATCTTCTTGCCGTTTCTTTCACTACTGCGAAAGCTTCCGGAAGTAATTCCTCTAAAATATCTTCTAAGTTTTTATCTCTTTCTTTGATAAGTCCATCGACTTCTTCAAAAAGCTGTTCTTTTTTCTCAAAGTCAGCTTCTGCTGCCGCTTGACCTTTTAGATTATCAATATCTTGATTGATACCAGCTAAATGAGCGTGAATAGCTTCTCGGAACTCAACTGTTTTTCCACGAAGTGCATCATTTGACAAATGATGTAACTTCACATATTCCTCATTTACTTGATCGACAATCGGCTGCATGGATTTCACATCCTTATCTTGCTTGTTACCACCGAATAGTTTAGTAAGAATCTTAAGCATAGTTATTTTTACTTCTTAAACATTGATTTTTAGATGATTCGAGAAACCTATAAGGTTTTAAAAACCTTATAGGTTTGAACACGTCCAACTATTTTCAACGTTTTGTTATTTTAATAATATTAATATTTCAAATTTTGGAATCTATGATTTTGTGGATATTAGTATAAAGACCAAACAATAATCAGATTGTTATAACGGTCAGAAACTTAACACCTTGAAACTAAAAAACCTTAAAAACCCTTTTTACAAAGTATCGCAAATATAGCGAATTCAATTGTTATACTTTACCAATTAAGATAGGCTTTAAGCTTTCTTAACGGCTTAATCTTAGTCATAATTTGTACCATTTGAATTGTGCAGGCAGTTTGACAGGTTTAAATGTCAGGTTGGCAGAATAATAATTTATTTTTTACTAATTCCGCCAAATAAAACGACCTGACGATTTTATAAATCATCAGGTCGTTTCTTGAATGCTAATACTCGACATTCAAAATTATTTCATTTTCTCTTCTGCGTACATCGCAGCACCGATAATTCCTGCATTATTCTTAAAATGAGCTACTTCAACTGGTACATTAACCGTAAGAATATGTTCAAACTTTTCGTACTTTTTACTCATTCCGCCGCCGATAATAAAAAAGTTTGGGGAGAAAATCCGAACAATATGATGTAGAAAATAATCAAATCGTTCTGCCCATTCCTTCGTTTTCAAACCATCTTTTTTTCGGGCAGAGTCCGCAGCATATTTCTCAATCGGTTTTCCATCCGTATGACGAACATGACCTAATTCGGAGTTTGGGATTAATTGGCCATTAAAAAAGAAACCAGTTCCGAGTCCTGTTCCGATGGTCACCATGATTACTTTTCCCATTTTTCCTTTTCCTACGCCTAATTTCATCTCTGCAATACCAGCCAAATCTGCATCATTTGCCACAAAAAACGGTAATCCATTACAATGCTGACTAAATAATTGATCAATTTGAACACCAACCCAATCTTCATGTAGATTACTTATCGTCCGACATTGTCCATCGACAACGACAGTTGGGAAACAACAACCTATCGCACCTTTCCAATTAAAATGATTCACAATTTCATTCACGACTTTAGCAACACTTTCGGGTTTCGCAGGTTGAGGTGTCGGAAGGCGGTATCTTTCCGTAACTAATTCTCCTGTTTCAGTATCAACAATTGCCCCTTTGATACCTGACCCTCCTATATCGATTCCTAAAAATTCCATTTTTATTTCGTTTTATTGAATTTCGGTGTGAAGATAATATTCAAGTATATAAGACATGATTCAAAAATAACTTTACACGATTCACTACTTCTTTTACCTTATTTTCTACTTCAGAATTAATTGTTTATCCCAATGAATACCCACTTCTAAAACGAAGACTAAGAAAAAATAATTTACTAAAAAAGTGTAAGCTTATTTCATTTCCATTGCTTATCACCTCAAATTTCCGGGATGATGAAGCTCTATTTTGAATAGAAAAAATTTGATGCGTTTGCCTTTTCTTTTTGAATGTTAATACACATTCTAATAGATTTGAATTTAAGATATTGGTAAAAAATTAAAAAGGCAGAATTGAGTACAATTCTACCTTTTTAGAATATTATAAAGTTGATAAGAACTTAATCTTCATCACTATCTACATCATTTGGTGTAAATTCCATTTCTTCCATCTCTTCCTCTACCGTAGGCTCTGCCTGGTTTCCTATAGGTATTTCTTCCGTTTCCTCCTCTAAAGGTGGCACTTCTATTCCCATTTCAACATCAATGAATCTTGAAATGCTATCTATATCTTCCGGATGAAAAAATCCAGCTTCTTCGATTTTTCTAAACCAAGTCATTTGGCGTTTTGCATAACGACGAGAGTTTCGCTTCACTAATCGAATCGCTTCATAAATATCGTAATCGCCATCTTTATGACTAAAGAACTCTTGATAACCGACTGTCTGTAAAGCATTTAAATCTCTGTGTTCCATAAGAGATTCGATTTCTTTAAGCAAACCATCCTTCATCATGATATCTACTCGAAGGTTCACCCTCTCATAAAGCTCTTCTCTATCCCAATCCAAAACAATGTAAATAGGAATGAAAGAACGCTCTTTTCTTGGCTGATCTCTGAAAGAAGAGTACGGCTGACCTGAAGCCCGATAGATTTCTAAAGCCCGAATTAATCGTTGATGATTATTTGTATCCACGAATTCATAATATTCCGGATCAACTTCCTTTAATTCTTTCTGAAGCATCCAAATACCATGTTTCTCGTAAGTTTTTGTCAGTTCCTCTCTAATTTCTTTTGAAACAACTGGAAACTCATTCAATCCTTCACAAACAGCTTGAATAAACAAACCAGAACCGCCGACCATTAATGCGACATCTTTCTCTTTGTAAATTTCATCCAATGCTTTCAACGCATCTCGCTCATAATCTCCTACACTATATTCATCATGTATAGATAAATTATTAACGAATAAATGCTCCGCCTCTGCTAACTCTTCTTCCGTTGGTTTCGCTGTACCGATATTAATCTCTCGGTAGAACTGTCTGCTATCAACAGATAAAATTGAAGTGTTAAACTTTTGTGCTAGTTTAATTCCTAATTCCGTTTTTCCTGAAGCGGTTGGTCCCGCTACAACTATGAGATACTTCATGTTATCTTGACTTTTAGTTAAATGAAAAGATGGATAAAATCTGAGATTCGATTTAATATTTTAGCAAAAATACTTATTTTATAATTTAATACTAATCATATTCCATAATGTTAATATAAATTTTTTTTCTTCCTCAAATTTAGCCAAAAAATTTCTATACAATATGAAAGATTCACAAAGATATAAGTATCTGCAATAGTATACTTAAAATTCATAATAGTTATATTATTTGATAATTTCATATTTTTCAATCTTCTCTCGATTACAGTCAAAACTTAGAAAAAACACAATTGAATGAAAAATTCAATTTTATGTTGCAATAGAATAAATATTTTTCCTAGTTTTGCACTCGCTTTTAAATAAGTAGTTATCTATTTATTTAAAAAACGGCACATAATATATTGAAATCAAACAAGTTAGGATTTAAAATCCTAACAATTCTAACAACATTAAAAATAATAAATACCATGCAAACAGTCGCAATTGAGGGTACAGTAAGAACCGAATTCGGAAAAAAAGCTACAAAAGCTATGAGAAAAGAAGGTTTAGTACCATGTGTTGCTTATGGTGGTGGAGCTTCAATTAGCTTTTCAACTAAGAGTGCTGCTTTCAAACCATTAATTTTCACTGCTGATTTTCAACTTGTTGAAATCACTGTAGAAGGAAAATCATACCGTGCTATCTTAAAGGATACACAATATCACCCAGTTACTGATAAGTTACTTCACGCTGATTTCTTATTGTTAGTTGACGGTAATACATTAACAGCTGAAGTTCCTGTAAGATTAAGAGGAATAGCTCCAGGTACGAAAACAGGTGGTAAATTGATACAAATCACTCGTAAGGTAAAGATCAAAACAACTCCTAAGAATTTAGTTGATCATTTATCAGTGAACATTGAATCTTTAGAATTAGGAAAATCTGTTCGTGTTCGCGATTTAGATGTAGTTGAAAATGTAGAAGTAGTCACTTCTCCAGGTATTCCTTTAGCTTCTGTTGAAATTCCTCGTGCATTACGTTCTGCACAGACCGCAGCTGAAAAAGGTGAAGAAGAAGAAGTATAATATTTTTTTACAATTCTACCTTTTAGATATTGTTAAAGAATATTCAAAAATAATTTGCTTAAAAAGACGTAGCTCTAAACAGTTACGTCTTTTTTTATAGCTTTAGTTATGAAAAAATGATAATTTACACCTTTGTGAGATATCATAAAATCATTCCTAAAATCATAATCAAATATCATGGATTTACTATTTTGGTCAGGGGTTTTTATAGTTAGTTTAGCTTTCTTAGTAAAGGCATCCGACTGGTTCGTCAACGGTGCAGAGAAAATTGGTATTGCATTAGGAGTGCCATCATTTATCATTGGTGTAACTATTGTCGCAGTAGGAACTTCTTTGCCGGAGTTAGCTTCTTCTATCTCAGCCGTTATGATGGGAAGTTCAGAAATAGTGGCCGGAAATGCGATTGGTTCTAATATCACGAATATTGTCTTAGTTATGGGATTAGTAGCATTGATGTCAAAAGAAAAGATTGAAATCAAACGGGATATCATGGATGTTGATATTCCAATGTTAATTGCTTCTGCTTTGATTTTATGGTTTTTAATTGCAGATTTAGAACTCACGATATTAGATGCTTGTATTCTGATAATCGGTATGATTATCTTTTTAGCTTATACTTTTAGTAAGTCTGGTGATCCAGAAGATAAATCTGAACGCCAAAAAGTAGATTTGAAAACCATTGCCTTGGTAGTAGGAAGTGGCGCTTTAATTTACCTGAGTGCGACTTATACCGTTGATTCTATCAAGCATATTTCTGAATTATTAGGAATCGGAACAGGCGTTATCGCTTTGAGTTTAGTGGCTTTAGGAACATCATTACCAGAAGTTCTGGTCAGTGTAACTGCTGCAAGACGAGGTAATACGGAAATCGCTTTTGGAAATATTATTGGCTCAAACATCTTCAATACTTTCGCAGTAATGAGTTTCCCAAGATTTTTTGGAGAAATTATTATTCCCGAATCTATCATTCAATTCAGTTTACCAATGATGGTCGCAATAACAATTTTATTCTCAATCATGTGTTTATCCAAACGAATTTCTCGATTCGAAGGCATGGTTTTACTCTTGTTCTACGCTGTATTCATGGTTGGATTATTTTCATAGTATGGGTTGCAGATTCCCACAGATTTTTTTTATCGTTTTACGAAAAAAAAGGCCATAAAAATAGAAAAGGATAATGCTTTCAAGCATTATCCTTTTCTATTTTATAACTCAATACATTTCCACGTGAATTGGTGTTTTCCGCGGTTCAATCACGCAAAAACGGTCAAGCCCACACAGTCCAAATTACTGCACATCTTTTACCAAACGTTGATAACGTTTTCTTGATTCCACTGCAAATGTGCTTGCGGAATGCTCCATAAAAATACGTTTATAGAACTCCGTAGCTTTTGTTTTGTCATCTAAGTAAAATTCATTCAATTCTGCTAATTCAAACAAAGCATTATCAATCCGAATACTTTCGGGATAATCACTTGCAACCATTTCAAAAAGAGATGCTGCTTTAGCCAAATCCTGTTGTTTTAGATAAATTTTAGCCTTTGTATAAAGAATATCATCCTCCAGTGAATGTTTTGGAAACTGCGATTTAATAGAATCCATTACCTCAAAAGCCGCATCAAACTGATTTTGGAAAGCCAACAAATCCGCTTTTGCAAACATATACATTGGTGCAACAGTCGTATCTAACCCCAAATTATCCATAATAAATACTGATAAATCCAACGCATCATTCGCAATTAATTTGGAAGTCGAGGCTTTCAAGATACTGAATTGAGCTTGAGCCCACTCAAAATCTCCCATGTAATAAGACAACTTCGCATTTTTGAATCGAGCCGTTTGTCCCAATACATCATCCTTATAATCCTTATCAACTTGCGAATATAATAAAGTCGCTTCCCAGCGTTCGCCTTGCATCAAATAATAATCCGCCAATGAGATTTTTCCTTTTGCTTGTAATTGATCTTGAATTCCTGGAAATTCAACTAATTCAGCTAGTAATTCTATTGCTTTATCCAAATCATTAATATACAATGCTTCTAATTCTGCCAATTCTAAGACAATACTTGCCGTATTTTTATTCTTTCCAAACTCTGTCAAAAACGCAAAATATTCCGCTTCTAACGTTCGCAACTCTTCCATCGTGTAATCGTAACCGGCGACTAATTGACTTCTTTTACAAATTAAAATCTCTCGTTTTGCTTCGATATAATACGTATTTGTTTTACCTTTTTCATCCACAATATACATATAAGCCTTAATTGCCGTTCCATAATCCTTATCACGAGCAGCAGTCTGAGCCAAACGATATACACGACCACCATTTTCTTTTAGTCGCTTATCCATCGCTCGAACCTGACGCAACGCACTTTTATAATCTTTATCTTGAATAAATAACCATGTCAACATTTCAGGATAAATACTTTCATTTGGATTCTCTCGAATTCTATCGTATAATTGAATCTTCAATTCCTTGAAATCATCCTCTATCAAATACCTTTGAAATAAGGTTTTCATAGAAGTCAGTCGAGAAGGATTTTCCAAAAGAGCATTCAAATAATTAGAAATCATTGGTTGAGAATCTCCTTTTCTTCGATACAAATCGCCTAATTCGTAAGAAAATAATTTTTTATCTTTTAATACTTTTTGCCCTTTTTCATACGTCTGTAATGCCAAGTCATACTTTGTCAATTGAACAAATGAATTTGCTAAACGAATGACTTGATAACGTTCTGAAGGTAATTGCTCGATCGCTTCCTCATACTTTTCTCGAGCCTTTTCCATCTCAAATTGTCGCTCATGCAGGTTACCATAATTCACATATAACTGAATCTTATCTGGGTAAGCTTTAATTTGCTTTTTAATTAAACCTTCTGCCGTTTTATAATCTTCTAATGATAGTAGCGAAGTCAAATAACGAGTAAAGTAAAAATCGCTATAAGGGTTTTGTTCATATAACTGTTTATAAAGCACCACCGCTTTTTCGTACTCTCCATTTCTATAATATTCCTGTGCCAGTTTATCTGGTTGTTGAGCATAAGCCACGATTCCTATCATTAGGAAGAAGCCACAAAGCAAAAGGCGATATTTCATATTATTTATTTTTCTTAATAAGTTTCTACCGTAAACACATAACCATGTTTATACCGTCAATATTTATAAGACCGTTAAAATTAGCAAATATTACATTACTAGATTGCCTATCCCGAGCACTCGGCTGTTTCATTGTCATCTGCTGCGGATCATTACTACATTGATAATCGCATAACAATAAGAACAATCAAACGATGAGCCAAAGGCAATAACAGTTTAACAATCGAACTTCCGTAAATATAAAAAAGGTTGCTCTGGAAAGAACAACCTTTTCTATATAATATTTTGTTAAACTTTATCGAGTCTTATTGAGTAAGAATCAAAATCAATTAAAACGCTTAATTTAATATAAAGATATTCTGAAATTCAGTATATTTTAATTTTCATTACTCATTTTAATTTCCATTCATTTCGTATTACTCCAAACGGAAACGAACTGGTAAGTTAAATTGAACACGAACGTTCTCATTACGTTGCTTACCTGGTGTCCACTTAGCAGACAATTCATTCATTTTTTGTACAACTCTTAAAGCTTCTTCTCCACAACCTGCTCCTGGATCACGAATAATTTTCGCATCAGTAATAGAACCATCTTTTTCTACAACGAAAGACACAACTGCTGTTCCTTCTACACCATTCTCCCGAGCAATTGTCGGATATTTAATGTTTTTGTAGATGTATTGTAAGAGTTTCGTTTGAGCACACTGCGTTTTTTCAGCAGCAGAACTAACATCCTCACAACCTGGGAAACGAGGCATTTGCTCTACCACTTGGAAGATTTCATCTACCTTTTCCTTTTTTGGCTTTGGCTTTGGCTTCGGCTTTGGCTTCGGCTTTGGTTTTGGCCTTGGTGCTGGTGTGTTAACGACATCTTTAGTAACCGTCTGATCCTTAAATTTAGGCGCTTCATCCACAATTTCCTCATCCGGTACAGCTTCAATTACTGGTGGCGGTGGGGGCGGTGGTGGCGGTGGTGGTTCCGCAGTACGTGGCGGTTCAATTTCCATATCCACTGGAAGGTCTAATGTATAATCATCCACATTAATGGTTTCATCGTAAGTTGTCCAACTGAAAGCTAAAATTGATAAACCGATTGAACAAACTAAGCCGAGTCTCCAAAAAGTACTACTTAGATTAAATACATTAGCTTCAGGATATTTTTTCAAATTTGCAGAAGCTGTTCCTTTGTACTTTTCTGACAGTTGCCCAGATTTTGAGCCTATCATATTACGAACCAAAAGAATAGCTCCAATTACAAGTGCAGCAAGGACAAGAAGTCCAGCTCCAAATTGTAATCCGGTGATTGATAAATCCATAGTTCAGCTATTTTTTATATAAACAATAAATTTGAACTGTTGCCAATCCAGATAAATTTCCTAGTAAATTGGCGATAACATCGCCGTAATCGAAATACCTATTTGGAAAAAATAGATATTGCATTATTTCCATCAAGAAACCATAAGATGTTCCTATAGTAAGAATTATTAAGAATAAATTTCTTGACAATCTTTCTCGATTTTTTATGTTTTTCCAAACAATTAAAACACTTAACATGAAATATGCAGCGAAATGATTCACTTTATCCGGAGCAAACCACAAATTAATTTCTATCTGTGGACCAGAAAAGGCAGAAAGGTATAAAATAACTAACACCCAAATAATCGCTGGAAAATATAATTTCAAAGTCAATTTCAAAGTCAATTTATTAAGTTATTGACGCTTCATAAGTTGCCGCATCCATTAAACCATCTAATTCGCTTGCATCACTTATTTCAATTTTGATCATCCAACCTGCACCATAAGGATCATTATTCACAACCTCTGGTTCCGTATCTAATCCTTCATTGAATTCCGTAATTGTTCCTGAAATAGGCATGTATAAATCAGATACCGTTTTTACAGCTTCTACTGATCCGAATACTTCGTCTTTATCGATTGTATCGTCAACCGTTTCAACTTCTACATATACGATATCACCTAATTCGCTTTGAGCAAAATCTGTCACACCGATAGTCGCGATATTTCCTTCTACGCGAACCCATTCGTGTTCTTTTGTGTATCTTAAATCTTTAGGGAAATTCATAAAAATTAAAAAATTAGTTTTTGTTAGAGTAATAGTTTTTAATTCTCCAAAATAGAATTCGCCCAAAATTAATCTTTTTTCATAGAATTCATAGAATTATGAAAAATTGTTTTTAGATACACGCAGGATTTGAAACTTCAACGACAATTTAATGCAAAAAAGTCATTATAAAAATAAAAAAAGATAATCGTCAAAACCTGTTTAATCAAGCCTTTGTTCCTTTTATATTAAAAAAAAACCTTATCCGATGTGAATCTCATTTCCAATAAATTGCTTTTCTAAAAAGGCTCTTTTGCCTTATTTATCTGGTTAGATGCGTCTGATTTTAATTTTGGTGTATTGATGTTGAAAAAAATTAAAAAAGATTGAAAATCTCAAACTTAAAGCGTCCTCCCTTTTTTCACCAAATGGTTATCAGACCCTTTCATCTGATTATTTGTATGGTTAGATGTGAACAAGTTCTATTTTGGTGTATGCCTATCAAAAAAAATGGCGATAAAGTTGAAAAATCAACCCTATCGCCATTAATTATTATTTAAATAAAAAATACCGCACTCTAAAATTATTGAGCCAATCTAAATCGAACCGATACACTAAACGGAACCCTTACATTCTCACTTCCTTGCCGTCTCGGAATCCACTTATCAGGTAATTTTTGCATTAAAGTAATGATTCTTACCGCTTCTTCACCACAACCTGCACCAGGATCACGAAGCACATTTATACTAGAGATACTACCCTCTTTTTCAATTATAAAACGAATGACAACTGTTCCTTCTATATTATTATCACGAGCAATCAACGAATATTTTATATTTTCATAAATGAACTTGAACATCTTTTTGTCCGCACACTTCTTCTTTTCTTCATAAGACCCTACAATATCACACCCTGAAAAATAAGGCATTTCCACTACAATCTAAAAAATTTTCTCAATCATCTCTTTTTTCCTTCTAGGTGACGGCAATGAGCGTTTCATTAATTTCAATTTTGATTTTGCCTTTACGACCAGTTTCTGTATGCCATTAGGATACCTCATTTTGTCCCTGTTTAATCCTGAAATTAGGTACTTCAAGGGCAAACTGATTAGATAAACTTGTCTTTAACTCCTTTTTTTTATTCGATTATGAATGCATACTCGGATACGTCTTAGACTACTTATCTGTAAATAAATCCGATTCCTTAATTAAAATATATGTTCACAGTAAGATTGAAAAAATGATTCTGCTCAACTACAAAAGTGACTTTCGTCAATTACTGAAAAATCTATTCTTTGAATAAGAAAAAATCTGATACTTGATGCTTTCGAATCATAAAAGAAGCCTCCAACCCTTCTATCCGATTCCTTTCTCCTTCGGTCGTTGATTCCTAAAAAAATGTTATTTACCCATTTATGTAGGATTTTTTTATGATTTCCTTAGTACATTGAAAGAAATTCCATGGATTACCTATTTCTTTTCTGAGTTTATTAAGAAATGCCAATATGCTACAATCAACGATTAAAACGAATTATAATGAAGCATGCACTCTTATTAATATTACTGTATTGTACGATTTCAGTATCGGCACAAGATTATCATTTCAAGCAAATTTCGCTTGCGGAAGGTTTGTCGCAAAGTAGTATTAATGCGATAACTCAAGATTCTAATAGTTTGCTGTGGTTTGGTACACAAGACGGTTTGAATCGATTCGATGGGCATAATTTTACAGTCTTTAAAAATATTCCTTTTGACTCTTCCTCCCTTTCCGAAAACTTCATCACCGCTTTATGTGTCGATAATCAGAATCGCCTTTGGGTCGGAACACAGAATGAAGGCGTTCATTTATTCCATCCTGATGAAGGTACATTTTCCCGATTTTATCATTACTCGACCGATAGTAATTCTCTTTCGAGCAATAATATTACGACCATTTATACAGATAAGAATGACAATATCTGGGTCGGAACTTCGAACGGATTAAACCTTATTGAAATAAAAAATGACCTTGTTTCCTTTAAACGGTTTCAGTATAATTCGAGCTTGACACATTCCTTTCCGAGAATTAATTATATCAATGATATTTTCGTAGATAGTAAAAATAACCTTTGGTTAGCCACACCAAAAGGTCTATTTAAATATAAAATTAATCTTAAAAATAAACAAACAGCACTTACTCAAAAGCAATATTGGAATTACGATAAAAAGGATAAAAGTAAAAATTATGGCCTGACGAGTAGTCTCATTTCATCCATAGAAGAAGATGCTTTGGGTCGAATTTGGATTGGTTCTTCGAAAGCACTTTATCTGTTTGAGCATGGATATTTCCAAACAGTTTCTCTTTTTAACAATAAAGAAAATGAACCGATAAATGATTTATTAGTCAATAAAAAAGGAGCATTACTTATTGGTACAAGTCATGGGATTTTTAGTTTGAAATATGAAAATAATGTATATCAAAAACCTATCTTACATGAACATTTGACGAATGGCGGCAACTCCTTACACGATAATATGATTCGACATATTTTCGAGGATAATCACCATGAAGGTTTGTATTGGTTAGGGACGTATTTATCAGGAATTGAGCAAATGTATGAACGCAAAAAACGGTTCCTGACGAACTATTTGAAATCGCCCAAAATCGGTCGAAAGATTGGTGCTTCCGTACATTTGATTGGTAAACAAGGTGATGTACTTTGGTTGAATACGACTTCTGGTTTGTTGCGATTTGATAGAAAAGCGGATACTTATCAATTGATAGAAAAAATACCCATTATTGGTAAAAAAGAACGGTTCTACTCCAATCGAATTTTAGTACTTTATACCGATTCTAATAATCAAATTTGGTTAGGTTCTCGAATGGGTTTATTGAAATTGGTACAGCAAGGAAAATCGTATGCAGTTCAGTTATTTCAAACCAAAAAAAAGGAAGAACGAGGCGTTTTTGATATTTACGAAGATAATGGAAAGTTATATTTAGGAAGTTGGTCCGGAATTAATGTCTTTGATTTAACGACCGAAAAAATCACAGAGCATCCAATTGTAATTGATTCCGTCGGAAATAAACAGTTTGGGTATCAAGTTAGACATTTTTTAAGAAGTAAAAAAGGCGATTGGTGGATCGGAACGACGAATGGAATCGTTCATTTTAAAAATGTAAAAGGAAACCTTTGGGAACATATTCAAACGCATAAAGGCGAAGTTTATACGCATCATCCGAATGATAAAAAGAGCTTAATTAGTGGTCGAATTACAGACCTTTGTGAAGACAAAAATGGTGGGATTTGGATTGGTACGCATAGTGCATTGGTTAAAGTTATTGATCAAAAAGGAAAAATTGAATTCCAATCTTATGGCGAAAATGAAGGCTTGGCGAATAACTTGGTTTATACCGTTATTAATGATCATAATTATCTTTGGTTGAGTACGAACCAGGGGTTGTCGAGGTTTGATATTGAGCATTCGACTTTTGCGAACTTCGATATAAAAGATGGTTTACAAAGTAATGAATTCAATGGAAAATCTTGTCTTCAAGCAGAAGATGGTGAATTATTTTTCGGTGGCATCAATGGTTATACGAGTTTTTATCCCTCCAAAATAAAGATGGAAACCAAGCCACCAAAAGTACTTTTGACGCAATTAGAAACGAGTAACGAGTCCTATAATTTATTAAATGAGCCGTCCATTTATTTGAGATATGCTCAAAATTCTTTCTCCGTTCAATTCATCGGTTTAGATTTATTATATCCGACGGATGTAGAATATTTTTATAAATTAGAAGGGCAAGGCGATGGTCGATTGGTGAAATTGGGCAATAGCCGACAAGTGAACTTTACGCAATTAGGAGCAGGAACTTATCTGCTGCGAATAATGGCGAAAAACCGTGACGGAGCGATGAATAAAATCGGCGATGTGGTCGAGATTATTATCGAAGCACCGTTTTGGCAATCCTGGTGGTTTTTATTGGGCATATTATGTTTGATTAGTTTTCTAATCTGGGCAGTTTATCACATTCAATACTTAGATAAAATGCAAAAATTAGCACAGATAGAACGTGTCCGCAAAAACGCAGCACAAGATTTCCACGATGAATTAGGCAGTAAATTGACTATAATTTCCATGTTTACCGAACTTACAAAATCTAAACTAAACGGAGATTATCACGAAGTCGCACCATATTTAGATAAGGTCAGCGATACGGCGGGAAGTCTTTATCACTCAATGAAAGATTTGATTTGGGCCTTAAACCCAGAACACGATACGGTTCAAGATTTATTTTTACAATTGAAAGATTTCGGTGACGAATTATTCGACCAAACTGGCGTAGAATTTAAATCTCAAGGAATTGATACGCCACTTCAAGACAAACAAATTCCAATGGAATATAAACGACACATCTTATTGATTTTCAAAGAATTAATGAATAATGCATTGAAACATTCAGATTGTACAGCCGTCGGTTTAACGATTAATAATGACTCTAAATATTTCCGGATTATCTTGGAAGATAATGGTGTCGGTTTTAATTCTTCAGACGAATATGATGGCGATGGCTTGAAAAATATTTATAGCCGAGCAAATAAAATTAACGGGAAAATTAGCGTATTTTCTAATCACAGGGGAACTTCGGTGATGTTAAGTGTAGAGGATGTGAAAAAAGGTATAGCTTGATTTGCGACAATGTTTGAGGGATTTTGAGGTGTTTTTATCTTGTCTGAGGGAAAAATAACCTGTTCACTCACACCGCGGGAGATTTTGCAAGTTTGGGTAAATTATTTATTTCAAGGGCAAACACACCAAATTATTTCGTTTTACGAATTAACTTGATTTATTTTTTCACTAAATCAATTCGTTATCAGAGTTGTATTTGGCAATTGTAAAATTTTTCTTCTTTTCATTGGTGAAAGGAAGCAATTCACGAGGTTTCGGGACAAGCAAGTCAAGACTTGATTGATATTTTAATGGCTGAAAGTATTTAAAATGGACTGATTAAACGGTGTCAATCTTTAAGACCGACACCGTTTCCTCCCAAAACCTATCGTTTCACAATCCAATAATTTCCACCTCTAAAACCTTTCAAAATTCCTTCTACTGGAATAATTTTATCCGCTTTATGTTCTTTGGCGTTCACGGTTTCTTTCAATGCTTTATATTGATAATCATCCAATACAAAAATCATTTTTTCACTACTCAAATAAAGTGTTTCTAACTCTTTTACGTCTGTAAATACTTGATATTCAATAGATTTATTATTCAAATAAAATGGTAAACTCGCCAAGGCATATTGATCGCTTACCGAAAGAATAACTTGATTTTCAACTTCTATCTTTTCAATAATACCACCCGTTCTTTCAGCAATCGAACGTGCGGGTTCCATCACAGGAACGACTAGTAACCATCCAAAAAGCATAAATAATAAACCGCCCGAAATCGTACTATAAAAAGTAATTTGACTGTTTCGAGCATATAGACCTATCGCAGTTCCAAAACCTGCCATCCAAAGTAACATACCAACAAAACTCGTTTTCAAAATCCCAACACCTTGCGAATAACCGAACATTGCCAGACCGAAAATGATTCCGAATATCACAATCACACCTAATAGCTGAGTTGTTTTTGTTAGATTTTCTTGATGGAATCCAGCTTTTTTGACTCTAATTTCCAAGTGTTCATTAATCGGTGCATCCTCAAAACGCTCACAAGCTGCTTCGAAGTCCAGAAATTGTTTGCCCATCAAAACTGCTATTGCCGGATAAATAATGACTGAAGGCACGTACATCGCTGACGGTACAAATTCATAAATCAAATAACCTAAAAATATCCAACTGCCATAAAATATCGCTTCTTCTTCCTGCTTAATAAAATCTTTTACCAGTCGAAATATACTCGATGGCAGAAATGCAAGCCATGGTAAGAATCCAAGTAATAATATTATCGTCTGCTGACCGAATGATACCGAAGTTGAAGGATTTAAAAAAGTATCGTAAAAAGGAGTCCTTTGAATTATCGAAGCGTCTGTATTTGTGATAAAAGCCCAAGCAATTATTGGAATTAAAACGATCGGAAATAACCACGGTTTGAGTTGTAACAATTGCGAACGCAAATTTTTCTTTAATGCAAATAAAATCACCCAAGATCCTGCCATTGCGAAAGCTGCCACGAAACCACCTTGAAAGGTAGATAATAGAATCGCTGCCCAAAACGCAATGGTAATTTTTAAATCTGCCCCTTTAAGACTCGACCAAAACCCAAAAAACATCACTGTGGCATAAAATAATAAACCGCTTTCTGCAAGGCTTACTTTCGCCAAAGTCGGCACTAAAAACGAAGAGGCTAATATCACGATGGCTAAAAGTGCCAAGGTTTCGCTGTATAGTCTGCGAACGAAATAAAATAAGGCTGCAAATGTCAGAATAATATAAATTATCGAAGGAAAACGAGTTGCAAACTCATTCACACCAAATACATAATAAGAAATAGCAGTTTCCCAAACCTGTAAAGGATGTGTCAAAATTCCATCCGAAAAATTAAAAAATAAGATTCCCCAATCTCCACTTTCTACAATTTGCTGTGCCATTAATGCGACAGCAGATTCTGCATTATCCCATAATACCAATTGATTATTACCTAAAAAGAAAATAAATAATACGATTCCAATAAAGGTGAGTTGTAAATTTCTGTTCGTTAATACTTGCTGCATTTTTAATTTTGTTTGTTTCGCCGTATCTTTGGAATAAACCATCAGATAATAAGTTTGCAAAAGTAAGTCATTTGTTTGATGGTTTAGAGATCTAAGGAGAGAAGCTTCAAAATTTAGGATAGATTTTAAATAAGCATCCATTATTTATTTGGCTCTTGGGAGAATTTAGTGGCGCATCCTTTCTATATAATTTTTGACAAACGTAAGCTATTGAAAACGAGGTTATTATCAATCGATTTTAGGTAGATTTTTATCCTAAAATTATCGATTCCACTAAATTTCCCCAAGAGCCATTTATTTTGATATTATGGAGCACTAAATAAGAGAAAATAAATAAACTGTGCCAAAATTTTACCAAATTTGTACAATAGTCAAAATAATAAACTGTAATAAATTATATGATTAAATTTTTCAAACGAACAAAGCCGTATCAATACCTAATTTGGTTAGTACTAATCTTAGCGACAATTTTTGTAATTCATACCCCTGAACAATTTATGTTCAAGAAATTAGCAAAATATGGCATTCAGTTAATGGCTGGTTGTCTGGGTTTGAGTTTGATTTTCCTTATGCTTCGTGATCCAAAGTCTATGTGGGTAAGTTTGTTCTGTTGTGGTATTCTTTGTTTACAACTTCGTACACGAGAACCGTTTTATCCAATAAAATATGGTACTTTTTTTAAAATTGCACACGTAAATCTTAGTAATAGCAGCGATTACAAAAAGACAATTAAAGCTTTATTGAATAGTAATGCCGATATTATTTCCTTTCATGACTTGGATTTAAACTGGGATTATATTCTAAGAAAGCGATTATCTACCATTTATCCTTACGAAAAAAAAATCATTAGTTTGGGTGTTTACAGTCCCGGCGTTTATTCTAAATATCCATTCACAGAAATTGATACGTTTCATTATAAAGAAGCTCCAAATATTCATGGATGCATAGAAATTGAGAAGGAAAAAGTACATTTTATTTCCTCGATGACGATGCCTCCAGTAGATATGGACGCATTTAAGGAAATAGAAAATCACTTATTAGTCGTTGCCAATTACGTGTTAAAAGTCGATGCTCCAATTTTGACTTTAGGCGATTATAATGTTGCGACAAACTCAAGTGAAATGAATAGGCTGAGAAATAACGGTGCATTGATTGATAGTAGAACGAATCAATCCTTAATAGCTGAAAGTCCAATCGACCATATTTTGTATTCTAAACATTTGGAATGTACCGATTTTACCACATTGATGGAAGTCGGGAATAATAAAATTGGCATTATGGGTACCTACCAATTCAACCGATATTATGTCAAAGAAGAATCTAATTAAAAAAAGAATAGATAGTTTCAAGTTTGCTTTCAAAGGAATTAGAGATTTATTAAAAACACAAATGAATGCTCGAATTCATTTGTGCCTTACCTTTCTCGTTATCG
>Ga0209712_10001424_pt1 | contig 20407 bp, 14 predicted proteins | sample ArcOceMetagenome_FD_187443 | JGI IMG/M metagenome (GOLD analysis project Ga0209712, IMG submission 187443) | Marine eukaryotic phytoplankton communities from Arctic Ocean - Arctic Ocean - Greenland ARC118M Metagenome (SPAdes) (version 2) | ecosystem: Environmental > Aquatic > Marine > Oceanic...
TTCCAATAGTGGTTATATTAATAATAGTGTCGGCGGCAGAGGGAAAAATCAAGTTCTTTCCCCTTCTTCTTCCAAGGAAATAATGTTACTCTTGGGTGTTCGTCATTCGCATTCGTGGTCGTTGCAGGAGGGTAGTGGTGGATACCGACGTGAAAGTGATGTTTTCTGGATTGGAAAGTGGTACATGTTATTGGATAGCTTGGAACAAACAATTTTGACCATTCTTGAACAGAAAGTGCGAGAGGTATCAGCTGAAGATTGGGATGCATGTATTTGCATTTGTGAGAATTTGTTTTGGCAGATAATACCAATGTGTCATGAACACATTTGCAGTGAGGAGGGATCGAATTATGCAAATGCAAATGAGTTTCTCTCTAGGTCCATGAAACTGATTGGAGACACTCTCTTTGTTATGGAGAGGGTACGTGTACGCGTAAGTGTAAGTCTACGTGACAGCGCAGCGTCGCGAGAAGGCACGAGAGGCTGTATCAATGTAAATCAAATTCATGGCATTATGATACGGTGGATGGGTTGCCAACAGGGACACAAGGTCCATCTCCATCCTATGACGAAAGAAGTGCTCCTAGCTAGTTTTCAGATGCATATCATTCGATCATTTCATCAGGATCATGCTAGGTCTGCGTCTGCGTCTGCGCCCGTTGTAGCTGTAAGTCACATTGATGGTTTACTACGGACAATGGCAAAACTTCTCCTGGATGGCAGAACTGGGAACGTGCATCGGGAAAATATCGGGATCATTTTCCATCGCCTCATGACTATTTCTTCACCCAGTCTAATGCCACTTCGACAGCGAGTGGAGTCGATTTTGTTGACTGCAGCTGTTGATTTTCTACAGAGATTGAAAGAGCCACAATCTTGTGGTAAACGAAAGCGAAGCGGTTGCACCCAGTGGATGTCGCCCACTTGGTTGAGTAAGCTTGGGCCACTGATGGAACTCTTGTTGTCAACGGAGGCCATGTGGTCCAAAATGGGCTCGACGAAGAGAGATGGAATTCTGAAAGATTTGTCATCTCTTTTGTTGCTGGATATGGGGAACGAAGACAGGAAGGTGAAGAGAATGTGTTTGATGATTACGAAAGCGCCCGATCTGTTGCACTTAGTGTTCTCTTTGCTGGTGGGATGCAGTCATTTTCCAAAAGCGAAGAAAGATCAGATGCGTGAGGGATTCTTCTTGGCGTTGTCTCTGACAGCCCCTAATCACACTGGAAATCTTGCTCTATTTCATTTTACACGCCATATACTTTCCAGCTCCGTGACACTGTCACAAACAGAACAACAGCATTTTTTGAAGACAATCAGAATTCTGTCGTCAAAGCAGTCGTCGACGAGGAATAAATTTGGAGGGGCCATTCTTTCATCTTTTTTATTCAAAACGACAGCGTCCAATGATTCCGCATCGGTAAGTTCATGGCGTGCTGAGGCTTGTGCAGTTCTCGTGCACTAAACTTGATCTAACGGGTATCACTTTCCTATTTGTAGACAACTACTTCAACCTTCATGGCCCTCTTGAGCTCGACTGAACCAGGTTTAGAGATTAGATCTATGTCGTCGATGGAAAGTTTTGCAACAAAGGCTCATCAAAACCAAAGGCACCTTTTAATACAATGTATTCCAAAGAAATGCCAACTACTATTGCAAGCGAGGTTGAAGGGACAAATATTCTGCTTTACTGCAAGAAACTCTGCAATGGTGAGCTTAGTTTGGAGACCTATGTGTGTATTTGATCATTTTGTATATTAATAGATGACTATCATTCAGGACGTATTCTAACTATTCGAATTTTAGCAGGGGAAACGTCCACCAAGCAATTTCTTGTCGAGGTCAGAAGAGGCGAAGATATTAGAAAAGTTATATCAACTTGAAAAGCAACCTTCAAGCAGCAAATCCCAGAAACATCACAGCGAGAATGTATCGTGTATTAATTTTTATTCGGGGTCTCAATTTATCACCGTTCAACATCCACAGAATTCAGATATAAATGCCATCATCATCTTATCGTCGCAAGCTCGGGGTACTGAGATAAGTGATATTGTCCAGTGGCGAAAACAAATGACTGGCAATTTGATTGAGCTCGAGAAAGCACCAGATGGAAAGGCATTCAAGATTTTCGTCGATGCAAGTGACAGTCGAAGTGAAAAAAATGTGTAATATTGTAATACGTTAAAGCTTGGTTAGAGCTTGTCATACGGATAGAGCTAGAGTTTGTATTCAAAAAAATCTCGTAAAATGTTACGACGGAAAAAATGGAGGTCATTTTGAAGGCTTATGCCTCGGACTAAGGCCATTGCGTCCAGCTTATTTGTCCACTATTCATTTTTCTGCACGCTACTCTCTACCTGGTATTTTTTCAAGGTCCGCACTTGTATCATACATCATACTTGCGCGTGACTAACGTAACATCATCAAACGATACCTTCCCTCATCTTCATAATTCATAAAAGAATCAGTCATCATGTATGCCCGATCTTTGACAGATAGACTGAAGATACAGATGGAAATCTTGTCTGAGAATTTTGCGGATTTTATTCGTAGGCATTCCCTGAGAACTCCCCTCATGGTCATGGCAGGGGTTGCGGTCGTGATGACACTTAAGAATGGTAGGCAAACAATAGGGATGATAAAGTCATTGAGCGGGTCACCTTTTTCATCGAGTAATTCGGCGGGCTTCTATTCGCCATATGGTAGAACCGCGGGATCATACCCGTCTTCGTCTTCATATGGTGGCGCTTCTAATCAATATGGAGCAGGATCCTCTCGTCAGCAGTATGGCACAAACTTCGCAAGTTCGCAAATGAATCCACCCTCCTATGGGCAGCAAGGGCAGCAGCAGCAACAGCAGTACGCAGGTCAAATGCCACAAAATAATGCAGCATACGGGGTGAATAATGGAATTGGTGCTGGCTCCTCCCAGTCTTATGGTGGTGCAGGGAATCTGCGTGGAACTTCAGCTACTTCTACTGGGACATATCCGAGTGCGACCACTGGAAGTTATGGCAATAGCGCTAGTAGCAGTGGGGCAGTGTCCACGGCAAGCTTAATTGCGAATTATGGAGCCAGTGTTCATTCGGTGCAGCCAGGATTGCTCCACGATTTTACTTCCATGAGTAGTTTTAGTGGGCAGATTGAGACGATTTCAGCACCTGATGCACCTGGTTTTATCGAACAGATGCTGAGGTCAACACCGGGCGCAGGGAAAGTTCTTGTCATAGACGGTGGTGGAACTATGAATGCATTGTTTGACTCAAATATGGCAGCGCTTGCACAGCAAAATGGATGGAAGGGAGTAATAATAAATGGCTTCGTTCTCGATCCTCAAGCGCTGATGATGAAACAAGTTGGAGTGAAGGCGCTAGGATCAAACCCTTCCAGAGGGATGCAGATGATGGGACAAAGAGGAGTTCCAGTTACTGTTGCAGGCGTCATGTTTAGTCCTGGATCTTGGGTCTATACGGATAGCGTAAGTATGAAAACTGGATTTCATTTGAACGCATTCAATCAAATTGCCATTTCGCTCACCTCTTTCTACAAAATATCATATTTCAGGCTGGAATTGTTGTAAGCCAACAAAACTTGGGTGGTGTTGGTATGGGGGGAGCCAGTTCCTCGACTGGAATGGGATCTTACGGAGGAGGAATGACAGGGGCGTCACCCGGAATATCATCACCTGGTATGTCAACACCCGGTATGGCATCACCCGGTATGTCAACACCCGGAATGCAACTTGGTGGTATGTCACCTGGCGGAATGAACGGAGGAGTGTCGCAACAAAGAAGCTACGGAGGAGGGGCGAGCTCTTATTCGGCAGGGGCCAATTCTTATGGAAGTCGAGCAGGATTTACTGGTGGAGCAACTGCATCGAAATACGGACGCAGCGGGAGCAGCCCGTATCAATCAACAGGATCGTCTTCATTCTATAATTCGTCTATGGGAAGTGGTAGGAAAAAGCCTTCGAAGCGGACCCTTATGGCCATGCTGATTTTTGTGTGTGCAATTATTTGGGTGCTCTTGGGAGAATAAGAATGTACATTTATTTATCCAATATTCTCAATGAATGAAAGATCATATTTCAACTTTTAACGAAATTGTTTGATCATCTTTCCTCGTCTAATGTACTGTACTCGTATTTAGATGTCCAAAGTCCAAAAATTGAAAATGAGATCAGCTCTTTTTGCTTTTCTCAAAAGATCAAAAGTCAAAAGAAGACCAAAATTCTAAATATTAAATTGATTAGATCAAGAAGTGTTAGATAGAGAAGAAGGTCCTGACTATGAGCTGTACCAGTCCGATTGAGGCGTCAGCAGGTCTTGAGAGACATGAGATGACAAGGCTTTTATTCTCTTTTTTCCAAGTGTCAAATGTCAAATGTTGGTAACAACGTGCGGAGCGACCTAAAAAATGCAGTTGCTTTGAATGAGGAGGTAAGAGAACAAACACGTCAGAAGTCAATAGTTTCAGTTTTTCTACCTTGGTAAGTTCGAAGCAAACCTCGTCTTCTTCCTTATTTATGTGAATAAAATATAGCGAAATAGCCGAGGGACGTGAACTTCCGCAGTATTTTTATGAAAGAATGCAGTCCTTTAGATTTTTTCACCCCTCCCCAGTTCGGTGTATTATGAATGTTTAACCGTCATGCAGTACCACTTTAAAACGAAACTAGTAGCTATGAAAAATATAGCTAGTAGGCAGAAGCGGAGTGACAAGATGATAGAAGATCGAGGTTGAAAGAACCAGAACCGTCCTCTCTCGTCTTCATTTGGTACCAAGAAGAACAACCATGGCTGGTAATCAGCAAGAATCATTCATGGCCCAGGTGCTTTCACAACCAGGCAACTACCAGCAGAAACACATCATGGCAGCGGTTGCTATAGGAAGGTGGCTGAATGTAAGTGTTCGGATTACAAATAGAACGATTCGCTGCGAATGTCAACCCTTGTTATTTATTCCAATCTGCAATCATAAACCTGTGCTCAATCTTATCCTTTGTTTTGGAACAGGTATCAGAGATTGAAAGTCTACTCGATCATGCAAACGATATTTTATCTATTTCAACTGCTCCGCCAGCGTCGCCTCCTAGTTCCGGGACACTCCTGCTCTTCAACCGCTCCATCACCAGAAATTACAAAGACGACGGCCATCAATGGATCCGGAAGAGAAACTCAAACAAAGTCAGAGAAGATCACGTGAAACTCAGAGTAGGTGGAAAGTTTCGGGTCTCTGGATGTTACGTTCACTCTAGCGGTGCGTCAACATTTCACAGGCGGGCGTACCACTTGCTGAATCCAGATAGCGGGACCGCCCTTTATCCCGTTACAAATGCTTCTAAAGCAGGGAAAGGTAATTTACCGCCTAGCTTGATCCTAGTGCACTACCTCGATACAAAAGTTGCATCATCGTATTGCGCAAACCTAGTAGATAAAGGCATCGACATAAACCCGACGCTCTACCCCAACATCATTCGTCCTCAGCATGCAATGGCAACAGGGCGGGACTCGTGTACCACTAACTACGGTAGCATTCAGCCTCAAGCTCAACAGTCCTCATATGGTACGACGCAGCAGGATCACGATGGCGAGCAGTATCAAGAGGATCCAGGGCAGCCAGATATGTGTGTTTCAAATGAAAGAAGCGATGGGATGGATTATCCTATCTCATTAGAATTAGACGATGATGACGAAGCCAACGATCTGGAAAGCAAAGCCATCGACTTTCTATGGGATGTCGTTGTTGAAGATGGCAATGACGATGTGCAAATGAGGAGCTCAAATCTCAGCGACTTGTTGACTCCAGAATTGATTGAAAAAATGTTTGATTCCGAAATGGTTGGAAGTCTCTTCGAGCACGGAGAATTATTCCATATGAGCCAGTCAGAGATGAACGTTAAGGCTAAAGAAGTGGCAAATTATTCCTCGGAGAGTGGCATCGAATATTATCAAGATAATACCAAACCAGCAGGTTTGATATTTGGACAAGAGGCAGCAATTCCCGGTATTGCCGATATAACGCCAGAGGTTCTGTCTCTCGATGCAGGTCCAGCAAAATTAGTCCTGTCATGCACAGACAGTGCTGCTTCAACCCTCGACGATTCTTCGGAGCAATTTGTGTGGGAGCGTTATGTTTGTGTAGTGGGAACTTCTGAGATTGGAGCAGAAATGCGAGTCGCCAAAATAATTGAAGCAAAAATGCTAAATCCGTACTGTTACCAATGCACCGTGCCAGAGCGTTCCGTGGAGAGCGGGGATTACAAAGTAATGGTCATTGCTGTAAAACTGGATGCCGGAGTTCGTCACTCTCGGAGCAAGATTCACGCTGTTATCCATCGCATGATTGACGCACTATTTGCGGTGCATAAATCTCCGTTACCTGCCAGTTGTCACTCGATAACTTTCGGGGGAACTGAGATGAAAATTCTCACTCAGCTGAGCTCCTCGTACTTTACATGTACAACTGTTCTCGCTTGTGACCACACTTCGGCAAATTCCACTACATCATCCGGTTTGCGGAAAGATCTTCCTGCTCCACCAGCGGCCATGGCATTGGTTGCAACAATGTTGTCAGACTTTCCAAATCCTCCTGCTGGAGCAGTTCTACCGCCAGATACTGTCATGACCAACGGTACCAATTTCAGGAATCAGAATGGAATTACTTTTGAGGAAGCAAAAGAGAGCACTAGCAATTCCCATGCGGAAGAAATGTTTTCGAATGCAATGGAAGCTACAGTAAGGGGAAAGAAGAAGAGAAGCAACTCTGTGATTGAAATTCCGAGAACTGGCAATGTGAACACAGCTGGTTTAGAAGAGGGTCCAACTGCGGCATCTCAGTGGATGTCTCAGATGTCAAACGATCTCGAAAGTGATACAACGGGTGATGCAGTTGATCGACATTGCAAGATTAGGTTTGTAGAGAGATTGACAAATGTCATTTCTGAGGCGGAAGGTGATCACATTGTAAGAGAACTGTTGCCAGAAAATATCACAAATGCTGTGGATACTGCCGCGAACGGTGATGATGGTGTACTAAGTAAGTATTGCAGGGTCCTAAAGGTTTGATCATCTCGCCGTAAGGTATTTTTCAACTGACAATTTGCTTGCCCTTCCATTTCTCAGCCTTTGATCATGATGAAATGAAGGCCCTAGACGACGACGAGCTTGATCACATCCTCGACAGTGTCTTGGTTAGGATAGTTGAATGTTTGGTAGAAGTCAGCGCGTCAGAATGTGACATCCAAGAGGAGCTCAACGCTCCTGATGAGTCTGGGTTCACGCTACTACATTATGTAAGATGGAAAACCTCGTCTTCGCGCTTTTATTGCATTGTCCATTTCTCACATTTCCGATTTGATTTCATTAGGCTGCATTGTACAACTTGCAATCACTCATTCCAGTATTGCTTTCACGAGGATCCCATCCAGATGTCAAGTCTACTCGTGGAGACGTAACCCCTCTTCATCTTGCTTGTGGGGCAGGAAATAATGCAATAGTAGATCTTCTGCTCCGCCAGGGATGTGCAATAGAAGTTCCTGACTGTTTTGGATCATTCCCTGCCGACCACGCAGTTAGAAACGGATTTCATGCTTTGGCTGCCAAGCTTCAGGGAAGGATTCTTGACGAAAAAGGAATCACTGCTAAAAGTTCACAACGGGTGATAGACGAAAATATACAAAAGAAGCAACTTAAAGATTTTGAGAAGATGAGACTCCAGGAAGCGTTCGCGAACCTGAGCTTGAAAGACAAACTTGCTCTCAACATACTTTTCAAAAAGAGCATGAAAGGCAAGCAAGCGACGAAGAATTCCTCATCGGAAGCACATCGTACAATTGTCGAAGTAGACAATGAATCTGACTGTGAAAGTGAAAACAATGATGATGGGAATAGTGCAAAGCCTAATGAGGATATGGGTGATGAAAATGACCAATCCAAGGACGATAGTGATGATCTCGGGTCTGTCATCACGGATACAGATAAAGAAAGTTTGGATATTGCAATGAAACTGATGAATGCTAAGGTAAGAGATTCGTCGCATGAAAACTACTTGGGGCTCTTCTCATATTTGCTAAACAAATTGCACACACATAATCACATTAGGAGCTTGAAGACTTGGAAAAAAGTGCATCCGTTCACCAAAGTCTCAAGGAATGGATGATTCGCAGGAACTACGAGTCTTTGAAGGAAGCGTCCGAGCACTTGCAAAATACTATCAAAGACCACAAAGAAAAGGGGGGGCATATTGGAGGCAGTCCGGGTAAGTCGTCTCCAACCGTCGAAGAAGCGTCTAAGATGTACGCAAAAAATGCCACGATTAGATCACTGAAAAATGTGAAAAGCCAAGCAATTGCCGCACTCGTTTTGAGGAAGAATATAAAGGATTCGTTGAAGTAAAGCCGTTCGAAAGAGTGAAATATTTACAATTAGACCAATTTTCCAGTTCTTCTCGTGGTTAAAAATAGAGAACTCACTTGATCAGAAATGCATAAACCTTATTAGAATAGTGCGTTTACGCAATCAAATGAAATCTTAAAAATTTACGATTTTTTGAATCGGTGTACACGCGCTAATTATCTTTCTGTACACGCTGTGCTGTGAATGTTGAAGTAACGCAGACTTCACCCACTATTGGAGGAAGTCGATATGAGTCCCCGTGCTATTAAGCATAATCACATCGAGAGCCTGGTATTCCTCCAAGCAAGTTTGCAATTGTTGTTCAGTAAATCCCTTTCTCAGTACCATAGCTTCGCATAACTTAACCTCAATTCTCTTCGCTCTTGACGCAGTAGCATAATCCTTCAGAATAGCGAAGACACGGGAAGTGACATCTTCTTTCTTCTTGCCATCCTTCTCTCCGTGATAATCCTCTTCCAAACTGGCTTTGCTCATATGGGTTAAACGAATGGCTTCATCGACGTCTTCGCGAGCTACAAAATCAGAAAAACGAAGTCGAGCTAATGCTTGACCGAGTCGTAAAATGGATAGAAGTTGACGAGCTGTCATTGCAGTTTGGTCACCGGAGACCTGTCGCCGGGCTTTATTATTAGCTCCAGGGGTTCCCTGCATTCGAAGACCAACATAAGCTTCTACAATGTAAGGTGCAACATCCGGTTTAACCACCGGTTGGTATTTCCGAGCGCGGCTAATGTACTCTCGGACGATCTCGGGTGGAATAGTTTTATTGGCCTCTGGAGTGTCATCAATATTGTCAAGCATATCTTCGTCGTCATCAGAATCATTTGACTCAGGGGTGCGTGATTTGGAATCATGTTTCTTGCTGCTGAGACCTTCGTTCTGGTGAACAAATGTGACATGGCGTGCCAGGGCCATATCTTTGTCAACATCAGCAATATCAAGGATCAAAAACATGAGGTCGAAACGACTGAGGAGAGAATTGGGCAGGTTTACATTTTCAGACAAGGATTTTTTTCGATTGTACCTTCCGTAAAGAGGGTTTGCAGCAGCGAGGACAGCTGCTCGGGCGTTAAGTGTTGCTACGATTCCGGCTTTTGCCACACTCACAGTTTGTTGTTCCTATATTTGTCGCATGGGGCTTAGGACATGAGTGCATGCAAGCATCGTTCGGGATTCACAGATTGAATAGTATGCCAGCACAAACTTACCATAACTTCGTGGATAGCCGTTCTATCGGATTCGTCCATTTTGTCAAACTCGTCGATGGCGCATATTCCCTGATCAGCTAAAACCAATGCTCCACCTTCTAATGCCATTTCCCCAGTTGCCAAATCTTTGGTAATTGCAGCAGTTAGACCAACTCCGGAACTTCCCTTTCCGGTAGTATAGACCCCACGAGGTGCAATAGAAGCTACATGTTTCAGCATTTGCGACTTTGCAACTCCGGGATCGCCCATCAAACAAATATTGATATCACCACGGATTCTCATACCATCAGGGAGCCTCCTTGTGCACCCGCTTACCAATTGTAAAAGAAGAGCACGTTTGATATCTTCGTGCCCATAAATCTCTGGCGCAAGAGAGGATGATAGCTGTCCAACAGGATCCTCCCCTGTTGCAATATTCATGATTTCCTCATTAAGCTTCACCCTCGCTTCCTCCGACAAGGAATCCGCAATGGAATCATCATATGACTTTTTATGCACAAGAATATGTTGCGCCTCGAGAAAAGTAGTGGAAATCAGCCCAGCCTTCATAGCTCTGAATCCACTCTCGGCGACACGCTGGGGTAAAAATATCCCGTCAACTGTCACCACGTCACCTGGAGTTGCCTGTCTCGTCATCTCCCCACGACAATGAACGCTCATACTTCGAGGTATATGCCCCATCGGAACTTGACTCGGCAGTTCTTGAATTTTGATCTCTTGAAACTTTTCAAACTTGCTTCCACGAGTTTGTAGGCGGAGACTATCCTTTACGCCGCCCTGACGACGGCACATGGCAGAAGGGCATATCCTCTGCGGCATAAATTCCCGTTTATTCTGTACAACTTGATATATCTCACATCCGCAGCTATCGCAGGTGTAAGTTGCAACGACACAACAGGGTTTCACATCAGATGCACGAACAATCATTCCCCTGATCGTCACCATTTTGCCCATGGAGTGTGATCGAATATGTCGCAATGAAACACCACTCAAAGTATTGTTTTTGTTCGAACCTAGTTGATCCAATAAACCAGCATGAGCTCGATATTGAAATTTGAAAGGGGGCAAAGCGCCTTGCCTTCCTGCCGGCAGGATCCTCAATTCATAACGGCGCATGAGCACTGGAGGGAATTCATCGGTTACACCCGTTTCACGCATCGCATTCTCAGCAGCTAGATTCCCATCTTCTTCATTTTGCTGTTGTTGTTGTGCAGCTTCTTGCGCCTGCCTTTGAGCTTGCTGTTGTATCCTCTGTTCGTGCAGGACATCAATGCAATCGCGATGAGAAGCATTCTCATCAGTGATTTGCATGGATGCCAATATCCGATCCAAGACATTGCAGAAAATGGAATGGTAGCGAATTGTGTTTCCCATTGCACGCTTTACGAGTTCCATGCCCTGTACACCGTCCCATGCGATAACTTCATCCAGAGGCACTTCAACAGTAAAGACTCGATCGGTGTCATTGTAAAAGTGTCGATTTTTTATTCTCTGAAGGACAGCTTTGTAGCAGTTGACGCGATAGGCGTCTTCCATTGCGCCGGGTTCGAGGAGTGCATCGTCTTGTTGTTCCGGGCTGGTCGTTAGGACTTCATGGTTTCTCACAAATTGTTCGAATAGATCTGAAGAATAAATGAAGTTGAAGTTGATTGGATCAGCGCTGGAGGTGCATTGAAATTATAACTTATAACGAGAGTAGATTCAAGCAAGCAACTGGAACAAGCTTTGCTTTTGCATAAAGTTGAGATCATTGATTCATTAATTCTTCACTTACCTTTGTCGTCGTCGTAATTGGGGTATGCCCCAGTTACTGTCTCGACGCCTTCCGCCATGGTACAGTTTGATAATTACTCGTAATAATGTGTTGAACGAAGTTGGTTGTTGAACAATTATTGAGAGATAGATAAGAGGAGGTTGCTTTTGTGTGTGTGCTTCATTCTAGCTCTCAGGCGAAATGGCCTTCCAATGAAAATTTGAAGCTGGCGCGCTTTGAAAGTAACCGTCTAAACCAAACCGTCGAGTGCAATAAAATTTCTTTTACTAATATGTAATATGTACTTAGCATGATGGATGATGGCCAGAAGAAGTGGAATGATTCATAAATTCAAAATCGTACTGAACAATCTAATTATCTACTGTATTAATAAGTGCACGTACACGTACCTTGTCTTATCCCTAATTTCATATAGAATCCTCGTTCGGGGACCTTGGAAGGTACAGAAAGTGACGTCAAAAGTTTGAAGTTTTAATTCATGCAAACCATTGTAAATTCTTGTATTCTGATGTGATGGATGTTATCAGGTCCGCGGTTGCTTGCACCTCTTCATTCGAGAATCATGCATCAAATTAGAAAGCTGTGTATAACAACAACCCTCTATCCTACAGGTAGTAGATTTGTTGATGTGTGTGTTGTTCTCTGTGGTACCATCGATAAGAAGTAAATAAAACTGATCGCAGTCTGAATAGGCATTTTGTAATTTCCCTAAATACACTTTGAAGTTGGCTATAACACCTTTCGCGATGTAAATTGAAAATATATCACGAACTCGTGCATACAAACTATTTTAGAGAACTAACACTATTATCTTGGTAGCCCCTGATGCATGAGGAATAACTTTCTCATAAAGGTAAAGCTTGCCATGAATCCTGAAGTGCAGACAAATCAAATCAAAGCAAGAGAAGGGTTGGATATAATATGCGACTGGTTTGGGCTGGGCACAGTGATCAGTCAGCAACTTTTTTATGGTTGGTAGTGACTCAGATGCAACTTGAAATCAACGTCCTCCCTATATTTCCAAACTCGCCTAATTTATGATTAAACAACTTAATTCAAATTAGAAAATGTCTCACGATCCATCTCTCTCTGATTCAGATAGCGATCAATACTCCCAGGACAGCAACTTCGACTCGCCAGCTTCAAGAAATACCCGCCAAGGTGAAGGTCGACGTAAAGATAATGACGATGGTGATGATGATTCCCGCCTTTCATTCTCTAGTGAAGATAGTGCGAGGCATGCAGGTAGCACTACCATTCGAAACAAAGCACCCCTTCAAAGACAATGCTCCCAATTACGTCTCCAGGAGTTGGCCCTACCACAGCCACCAATGACGCAGCCTAAGAAAAGAGCGGTTTTCGACAATTTTATCATTCGACAAGAGAAATTGGAGAAGCAGCGTCAGACAAGACTGATTAGGAAGAAAACAGAGCTCGATTACGAGTACAAAGTCGAAAAAAGAAAGTGTCCGAATTGTAAGGCAATCCAAAGCTTTGACGAATGTGTAGAAGAAAAGCACGTGTGCTCCTGTGGGTCTAAATTCGAATTTCCTTCAGCTTTTCATCTTCGTCGATTCGAGAGAAGAATGTTTCAGTCCAGGTGCAAAAGGCAGCAAAAGATGGATGAGATAACTGAAGATAGAATGTTCATTCTGCACAAACCGCAAAGAAGTACCCACGAAGAATCGGTTGAGAAGAAGGCTGCCTTGGCGGCAAATGTAGACGATTTTTTGGGTCGAATGCGAGAGGATTTACTAAAAAGGAAGCAACATCTCGAAGGTTTGCGCAGGAAACATAGTCAATAAAGGAAGGAACTGCGCACTATGATTAATCTACTACAGTTCCGAATTACAATCAAAGTCGGTGTAAATTCAAAATGGAAAGCTGAGTTATGATACTTTGATGTTATAGCGATTTAGAAAAAAATCACATCATTTTTTCCTATGTCTTTGTCCCCTACTTAAAAAGTCTTTTGTTATCTATGAACATGTAGGGCGTACCGCGAGCTTTTTTCGACGAAGACATGATTTTCTTTGCAGAAGAGCGAGGTCGCTTTGATTGGACTGGGGTTCTATTCTTTCTATCAGACAATGGAACTCTCCTTTTTCCATAATCCCCCTTTCCTTTTCCTTGAGGAGAGCAAAACGAGACACTTGGTTTGGAAACTTCATTCTCTTTATTGCATTCATTGAATATTGGAACTTCGTTCTGGACAGCCTCCGTCGAAGAACTTGTTGGTGCTTGTTCTTCAAGTACGGGTTCAAGTACGGGAGGAACTGCCATCGCAGCTCGATCCTCGTTATTAGGCAAGAACAAATCTTCGTCAAAGGAGTCGTCCAGGTCGCCAGCTTCGTCTTCATTCTCCTCCTCGATGGGTTCGGTGCATGTAGGTGGTTCCGCGCTTGTAGATGTCATCTTTTCAATCATTGAATCCATGTTTGAAGCTAGAGTGTCATAAGACAACCTAGAATCACTATGCCATGTACTACCACTCGAGCTGTTTTCCTGCGACCTAGTACTGCAGTTGTCACTATTCTTCAGATCTTCAATCAGATTCTTCAGCCGTTCATTTTCAGCCCTAAGGTCTGCATTTTCGTCCTTATGAACGCGAACTTGGTCACCCAGAACATCTTGATCAGCTTGCATGGTATCAAGTTCAAATTCGAGATTTCCTTTCTCCCTCTCCAATAAAGTAAATCGATCCTTGATGAGATTGTATTTCTCTTGTATTTCAACTTCGGAAGAAGCGATAGTTTTGTTCTGCTTGCGTAGACTCGAACAGTCACTTTCAACCGATTTAAGCTTGACCTCCAAGATGCCAAGCTCGTTGTCCTTTTCATCCAACTGGACTTTGTGCTGCTTCTCAAGCGCATCGAGCCTGTATTTGATATCGGATAGTTGGCTGCTGGCATCGGTTGCCTCATCTTTGAATTTAAGTGCATTTTCCCTGAGCTCTGCAAGTTCTTTGCTACTCCTTGCCTTTTCACCTGCAAGCGAAGCGATCTGATCCTGATACCGGGCAACATCCGCTTCGAGTCTTGACTGTGTTCGTTTTAGACTCTCAATTTCAGAAGCATGGACGTTGCTTAACTGATCGCAAGAAAGTCTCTCAGTTTTCTTGTCTTTCATTGCATCTTGCAATGCCGATTGGGTATCATTTAGCGCCTTTTGTTGCGTGACGAAGTTCTTCGACAATTCTTCAATTTCACTTTCTTTACCTTCCATCTTGATCTCCAATTCGTTTTGTCTAGTCTTTGCGCTATCCAAGGCGACCAGAGCATGCTCCTTCTTCCCCTTGGCCTTATTGATCTTCTTTTGCCATTTCTCTGTCTTCTTCTCGACGTCAACCTTCAGCAGAGCAACTTGCGTTTCAGCATCTCGAGCGCATTCGGCAAGATCAAAATTCTCTTCAGCAACTGTTCTAAGCTCTTCGTTCATGATAACGACCTCCTCTAACAATTCATCACGTTCTGTTGTTAAGTCACAAATTCTGGTTTGGAGTTTTTTCTGACTATCTTCAGCATCAATTTCTCTCTTTCGCTCCTCTTGCAAGGCTCCGAGTTCAGCTTCCAAATTTGTTAATGGGGTAGAGAGAAACGTTATTGTGGATTGAAGCTCAAGCTCGTTGTTTTGAAAGGATTCCAGCTTCGTCTTCAGAGCTTGCTTCTCATGAAAATCTTGATCGAGAGATTTTTTCAAACCCTCAATTTCGTTCGACAGCTTCTCGGCGATCAGTACCTTTTCCTCCTCCAAAGTCTTGACCGTTGCATTCCACTCATCCTTCACTTCTGCAATCTTTGCAGATAGAACATTAATTCGTTCTCTTGTCTTGCACAAGTCCTTCTCAAGGATATTAATACCAGCCCTCAATTCACGTTCAATAGATGCGTGCTCTTCGGACATTGTGGAAATTTGCGCCTCGAGACCTTGGATTGTGGCTTGCCTCTCATCGACATTTCCTGCCGATAAGTCCATTTGCTGCTTCACGCAATTTAGCCTCGACTCCAAATGTTCTTTCTCACTTGCCAATTCAACCATTTTACCTTGTAGGCTATCAACCTTCCCCACCATTTCTGCTTCGACACGATTGCTCTCCTTCCTTGCCGATTCCAGAGCATCCTCCTTTTCTTGCGAAATCTCATCAATCTTCCTTTCCATCTCGGCCATCGTTTCTTTCTCCTTCTCGTTCTCTGATAGAGCATCCTTGATTTTGATACTTAGAGTAAAATTTTCTTCAGATGCACTTGACAAGCGTGTCTCCAGGTCTCTAACAAGCGAATTCTTTTCTGCAAGAATACTGGTTGCCTCCTCAAAATCCTTTTTCAAGCTCTCAATGACATTCTTGAGTTCCATTTCATTTTCGTCCACTAAAGATTCGAGTTCAAGTAAATCTGAATTCTTCTTTTCCAGGGCCTCTGTCAAGTCTAATATTTTCTGAGAGTAATTTTGGGCGCTGGACCGCAACTGCTTGCTTTCCTCTTCCAGGCGTAGCTTCTCTTCATTCACAATATCGACATTATTCATAAGGTCCTGAAGTTTCGACTCTGCATCATTTGCACGGTTTTTGCTGTCGCGGCATTGATCATTTCTACGCTGTAACTCTTCCTGACAGGACACCATCTCCCTCTCGAGGTTATCAACTTCTTTCATTATGGATTCAATTTCCATTCTGGTTTCATTTGATGATTGTGTCAACTCAACAATCTTACCCTCAAGATCAAGCTTCTCTGTACAAAGACGGTCCACGGTATCTTCCAATTGACTATTCTTCTCTTCCAATTCGGACGTGTCACCTTGACCATCTTCCATTACCTTTTCAAGAGCCTCTTTTTTTTCTTCGTAAGCTACTCTCCACTCAATTGCATCTTCAGACGGCCCGTCCAATCTTCTTTGGAGCGCAGCAATTTCATTCTTCAACTCGTTCATTTGACCACTTTCAATCACAGCTGTGGCAATGTAGTAATGTGGCTCAAGCGTTAGTGCAGGCAAGGACAATATTCAAAGTTCACTAAAGATAAATGCTTTACTTACCAACATTCTTTCTTTGAAGATAATCCAAACGTCGCTCCTTAAATTTGCGAACCATTGCCTCCTCTTGTAGCTTCCTTTTGAGAGTGCTTGTAATATCAGATTCATCTGCGATTTTTTTCTCTAGCACCGCAATTCTTGATTCGGCTCTTTGATTGCGTCGTTTCAGGACTAACATGACTTCATTACTCTTGGAGTCTGTTAAACCTTCAAAAGGTTTGCTAGCAATAGTCGAAGATGACTGCTCAAGCTTGGATTTGAGTTTGGCAACTTCCTTTTGAAGAGCGGCGACTGTTCCGCAAGTGTTTTCGTTCAGAATAGCAGTATTCTTGATCAGTTTGGCACGCTGAGCAAAGGTCAACGTCGACAAAGTCTCACTCTGGGAGGCACCTGAAGGAGATACCGTAGCCACCAAGCAGGTCCTTGAGTTTCCACCCCAAGTATCTTTCATTAGAAAGGTAAGCTTTGAATTTCTGAATGGAACGTGTCTAGCCTTCCCGTGTTCCTTGTCAACTAGCGCATTAATGACATGGCCAAGGCAAAGCAAAGACTTGTTGATCATGGATGCCTCTTTCAACCTGTTCCCAGCAGTAGCTAAAATAAAAAGACGCGGGTTAAATACGCGTTACCAAATAAATGCATGAATCGAAATCAGGGCTTAATCACTCACCTGTACTTTTTTGTCTCTCGGATCCAGCCAAGTCGACCAAGGTGAATTTTGAGTTGCGCACCTTCCTAATCCCGCCAGTGGCAGTATGCTCTGTCTTAACAGACAAGAAAAAGACAGCATGCGACCTTGAGGACGTCCTGTTCATATTTGTAGAAGCCGTATGACGGTTTGCCAACCCCCTTGCAAGTAAATCTTCAGCATCGACAGAGTTCCCAACCTCGATCTCTTTCAGACCTTCCACATACACCCCGTTACTATCTTCTCTTACAGCAAGATTCTTTTCAAGGTTATCCGACGAGAGCAAATCATAGACACGCTCGTTGAAGATTTCAAAGAAGGAACCCTTGAAAGTAGTTTTGCTTGTGACTGGTGGCATATCTACACATTCGTCAAATCCAGCCGTTGCTGCCTCAGCTTGCGAAATGGTAATTTTATTAAAAAGATCGCGAAGAGATCTCTGTATAAGCCCCGCTCCTTCATCATCCCCCCTACATTCGTACAACAAACAAAAGCACGATTTGATGTAAGTACAGTTGGAATGAAATCAAAGATATAACTGAAAAAAATCAATGTCCCACTCACCGGACTCCGCTTCCAAATACAGTATGGGTCTTTCCACTTCCAGTCTGACCATAAGCAACGATTGTTCCGTTGTATCCATCAACAACAGCATCTACGATGCCCTTTGCGCTCTCGTATACCTCGCACTGCGTGGATCTCTCCCCATGAATGGCATCAAACATGTACTGCTTGGAATTCCCACCGTTCATTTCTCCATCGCTTGCGTATCCAGCGCGAAATTCAGTATTTGTAACCCTACGGTTGGCATCGTTAATAGAGATGGTTGCCCCATTTTCCTTATTTTCTTCATTAAAGTCAATTGTTCCTGTGGAACGTGCGTCGAGGTTCAAGACGTTGGTTCTCCCAATTGAACCACATTCAGTTCGCTCTGAACTATTGAGTGGACGAACGCGTACCAAGACGCGAATATTGGCAGGCGCAGGTGGTGCCATGGTTGTTACTTCGTTTTATGGATTTGATTCTTTTGTTTGTTGTTTGTGGTGGTGGGCTTTGGAATGAAAACAAACTGGTGGGTTTTGGAATGAAAAATGTGACATGAGCACAGAGGGCAGATTTGAGATCTGTGCCAACGGTTTTTTCACACTTTTTAGCCCCTTCCCTTCCTGACACGGTGTTTGTTTAAATCGGGATTGAAATAAGAAATAAAACCAAAACGGAGTTGTTCGGGACATCAGAATTATTTTGGAACTATCTATCGTTGTGCACCTCCTAAGCAACTATAGCATTGAATTCAACACAGGATATAAATATGGCAGCAGCAGATACCGAAGCACAAGCCACAGCAACCCCAGTAGATGGCGGCAATGACGACCAGGATAATCAGAGACATCTAAAAGTTGGGAGCTACGATATTAGCATAGACAATGAAAAAATGCCCCTTCTAGGTGTAGCAGCATCTGCAATCGTGTTACTCATTGCAATTGGAATCGGAAGTGTGGAGAAGAAAATGAGAAACTATGGATTTTCGCTTGGGGCTATTGCTCTTATTATTGGCATCCTTGGCTTGGTACCTACAAATGATGTAACCGACAAATACTCACTATATTTGAATTACTTCCTTTTCCTCTGGTGCTTCATTGGAGCTTGCGTTATGACCTTTGGCGACGGCCCTTTCACCATTACTGGAAACGGATACTTTGCTTCATGGGCATTGGCTGTCTTCAGTACCATGTGCATTGGTTTATCCAAATTGAAGATGCCCGAAAATTTCAGGAGAGCGTACGCAGGAATGAACGTTATCTTGGGTCTTGGAGCATGTGCCGTTGTCACTATGATTGCTTGCATACCTGAGTTTAGTCGTTACTACTTTCAATTCAAGGGAGAAACTGTCTTTGCCCTCATTGTATCTATCTTGACGATCTTCGTTGTGGCGAATTTTGTCTATGCTAAAATGAAAGAAAATTTGCAAATCCAACAGTTCGAAGTTCCAACCTTTATGGTCTTGGCAATGTTGTGGATGCTTGCAGCTTGTATGACTACCTTTCGTGGGCCTTTTACATTAACTGGAAATGGATATTTTGCCGTTTGGGGTGGTGCAGTACTTGCAGTCAAGGCAGCAATGAGTGCCAAAACTTCAGGCTCACAAGAAGAAGAGTAGAAATACCATTCTGAATGTGAGTAGCCAGAGCCATTATTGCGAAGTGACAATGGAGTTGATTTTAAATAATGATGCATACGAAGAATAAAAATAAATAATTATTTGCTGTTTGCATCTCTTTCAATTGAACTTCGTTCCTAAGTTATTAATAGTTGTTGGAAAGGGTTCCCATTCTGGTAACGAGCTTTAGAGTTCGCATGGGATGGCATATTTTATATCGAACCCTTCTTCTTTTCTTGAGTCTTGAGTGAAAGCAACAATCATACTAAAAAGAAAGGCAATCATAACAATAACAATGGCTACTCCAAAGCAAAACGCACCAGCGAGCAAAGAAAACCCTCACAATGGAAAGACGGATGACAGTATTACTTGGACCAAGTCAGCACAAGTCGAAGAAATTGAGGAAGAATGGGAAGTGCCAGAAGACATTGAATCCAACCATGCAGACCCTTCCTTCAAACTACGCACGAATGGCAAAGCAGCGGATGATATAGAATCTAAACATGCAGAGACAGACACGGCCAAACTACGCACGAAGGGCAAAGCGAAGCAGCCCCAAGATGACCCTGCACCCATTGCAGATCGACGTCATATTGTTGTTGGCGAATATGATATTGCAATCTCAAGCAGCAAGGTTCCACTTCTTGGTGTAATGGCAAGTTCCATTGTCACTTTGATTGCATTGATCGTCAAAGATGTCCCCAAAAATTTCAAACATTACGGGCGATATGGAATTGTTCTCTGTCTGGTTTCATTCTTCATTGCCTTGTCGAGCCTCGTTTTCCCAAGCAGGTTCGGTACTGTACAGGCAGCACAAACTGCGGCGCGTGCCTCTGCTAGTGATCCCGCTGCTGCAAAGGCTGCAAGAGCAAGACGTGCCACTCTTACTGCGGATGAAAGGGCAAGTCAGAATCGTGATAGTAAACGCGAACATGCCAACACTCGTCGTCGTAAGAAGGCAATTATGTTAAATGAACTTAAACAGATTATTACTGAACTATGCGCTCAACGCGATGCTGCTGATGTCGAAAAGAGGCACGAAAAACAAAGAGACCTTGAAGTCCGCGAGGTGCGGTACAGGGTCATGGAAGAATTCTTAAAATTACGTGCGAGAGGAGCAGAACAGAATTT
>Ga0209712_10001427_pt1 | contig 20376 bp, 17 predicted proteins | sample ArcOceMetagenome_FD_187443 | JGI IMG/M metagenome (GOLD analysis project Ga0209712, IMG submission 187443) | Marine eukaryotic phytoplankton communities from Arctic Ocean - Arctic Ocean - Greenland ARC118M Metagenome (SPAdes) (version 2) | ecosystem: Environmental > Aquatic > Marine > Oceanic...
TTTTATTAAACTATTTTTAAAGTTATCAGGATTGTTTGTATCGACAGTTGCGGCTGGCCCTGCATTTTCTTGTGCAAAACTGGAAGTTGAAACTAACAATAATATTAAGATAAGGACTCTCATAGTCTTCCTTGTCTCAAATAAAGGTCATTAACTTCATCTGGAGATAATGTCCTATTCCAAACAGCTATCTCGTCAAGAACACCTTGGAAGGGATTTGAAAATGAGCTCCCGCCAGAAGTTCCATCGTGCCTAACGGTACCACCATTTTGAAAGCATAGGCCATTTGGATCTCCATGACTTGGAAATGTAAATCCATTTAAGGATTCGGCTGGAGCAATGCTGTCTCCGTTTACAAACATTAGGAAGCCATTATCTTTATGGTAAGTTATCACAACATGGTACCAAGTCTCAGCTGAAACTGGCATTGATTGATGGACTTGAAAGTCTATTGAACCTGGAAACCCCTTATAGGTATGTCCATACAGAATACCGTTAATGATATATATATTTATTCCATTAGTACCTCCACCTTCTTCGTAGATATACCTAGTTCCATCAATCTTTTCAGCATAAAACCAAACAGAAATTGTTCTCTCATCAAAGCCGTCATCAAATTCATTAAGGTTTAGATCAATACCAGAGCCACTCCCATCACAGTATATGCCTTCACCAAAAATACCCTGTGCCTTAGTCAATCCATTAAGAGAATCACAGTGACGCCCTCTGCCAGAAGAGTCAATAATATCTCCGGTAGTTCCAGCGTAGGATGTTTCATTAAAGTGATAAAAGACAAGATTATCAGTTAAATCTACGCTTTGATTAAAGAAGTATGAAAACTCCTTACGTTTATACGGATTAATGTCACACGCACTGAGTAACAAACTTAAAAGTGCAATAAAAACTAATTGATGCATATTAAAATTCTAGCAAATTAAAACTAGTTGATAAAGTTATTGAAGTTGCCAAAATATCGATGCTTAGCTATTATTGCTGCTATTCGCATATTAAAGAAAATAAGGACTTATGAGATGAAAGAAAAGTACATTTCGCAGTGGGAAAACCTGTACAGTGAACAAATTAACGTACGTAGAGAAAAAAGATCAAAGCTAGAAGAGCAAGGGTCTCATCCATATAAACATAATATAAAACCATCAATTAAAGCTATTAAGCTTAATGAAATGTATGGTCATAAAGAAAAAGAAGAAATCGGAGAAACTGAAACATACTCAATTGCCGGACGTGCGATGATGATTCGTGACTTTGGTAAGGCCGCTTTTATTCAAGTTGATGATGGATCTTGTCGTTTTCAATTATATGTAAAAAAGAAAGTAACTAGTGATGAGGGTTTTGCAGACTATAAACTTTGTGACTACGGTGATATTATTTTTGCAGAAGGAAAATTATTTAAAACAAATAAAGGTGAGCTTACTTTAGAAGCTCATGACTTTAAAGTTGTAACTAAATCTTTAAGACCTCTTCCTGAAAAGTTTCATGGACTTACAGATACTGAAGCAAGATACAGAATGAGATATGTTGATTTAATAACGAATCCAGAGTCTCGTGACAAATTAATGCTTAGATCTAAAATTGTGAGATATATTAGAGAATTCTTTTATAAAGATGATTGGCTAGAAGTTGAAACTCCAATGATGCACTCTGTTGCTGGTGGTGCTTCTGCAAAGCCTTTTAATACTCATCATAATGCTCTTGATATGGAGTTGTTTATGAGGATTGCTCCAGAATTACATCTGAAAAGATTAATTGTTGGTGGATACGAAAAAGTATTTGAAATGAATAGATGTTTTAGAAATGAAGGTCTATCTCTTAAGCATAATCCAGAGTTTACATCAATCGAGTTTTATCAAGCTTATGCTACATACGAAGACTTAATGAACTTTACTGAAGAGCTGATTCACGGAATTGCAAAAGATGTAATTGGTGACCCAGTAATTACTTTTGGTGAAACAAAAATAGACTTTGGAAGTAAATTTAGAAGATTACCAATGGCTCAGGCCGTTGTTGAATATACAGATTTAGATCTCGCAGATCTTAAAGATCCTGATAAAATGATTAGCTTAATTCTTTCTAAGAAAGAGTTTGGAGCTAAAAAAGATGAATTAGCAAAACTGAGTAATGCAAAATTAATGGTTTTATGTTTTGAGGAATTTGCTGAAGAAAAGCTAATTAATCCAACATTTATTACAAACTACCCAACTGAAATCTCTCCACTTTCAAGAAGAAATGATGAGAATCCAGATGAAGTTGATAGGTTCGAATTATTTATTAATGGATGGGAAATAGCCAATGCATTTAATGAGTTAAATGATCCTACTGATCAATTAAGTAGATTTGCTGACCAAGCAATGCTTAAAGAGGCTGGAGATGATGAAGCTTGTGACCCCGATTATGACTATGTTCGTGCACTTGAGTATGGAATGCCACCAACTGCCGGAGAAGGAATTGGGATTGATAGACTTGTAATGTTACTTACAGACTCTAGTTCAATTAAAGATGTATTATTATTCCCACTTTTAAAGAAAGAAACTTTCTTTAGTGATGAAAATACAGAAGAAAAATAAACTAAATGAAGCTTTCGTTTTTCTCATTATTAAAAATTATATTGGAAGGGAAGTCTTCCTTTAGGTTTTTATTAGGAGTGATCGGAAGCTTTTCTTTTTCTATCGCAGTTATTCTTTGTACTATTGGGTTAATGGATGGCTTTGAGTCAACTCTTGTTAAGTCTCTTCAAAGAGCGAGTGGCGATTTAATTATTAAAGGCCGAGATGGCTTCTTTCACTTCGATAAAAAACTAAAAGACTTAAGTCAGCTCGAATTAGTAAAATCTATAACACCTATTGTTCAAATAGAAGCATTCCTAATATCTGAAAGTGTATCTAGAGGAGTCCTTGTAAAAGGAATTGATGTAGATACTTTTAAGCAAGTGACTTCATTAAAAGTAAAACTAAAAAATGATGAAATTGTTTTAGGAAGTGAGATTGCTGAAAAATTAAATATTAAAATAGGGCAAGAGATTGTTCTGACTTTTGCTAGTAATAGTAAAAAGAATCAAGGTAGCCCAATTTTAAAATCTTACAAAGTCAGTGGTTTTGTTAATCACGGAGTATACGAAAAAGATTTAAGGTTTGTTTATCTAGATCGTAAAGACTTAATAGAACTCTTTAACTATACAGAGGACTCTGCCAATATTGCCCTCGTTAAGCTTCCTGCCTATAACAACTTGGATGAACTGAAAGTTTTTCAACATGATCTAGCATTTAAGATTTCTAAAGATTTAAAGATTGAAACTTTTTGGAATGAGTTCAGGACTCTGCTTGATGCAGTTGAGATAGAAAAGTTATCAATTTCAATGGTTCTTCAGCTAATTGTTGTAGTGGCCATCTTTAATATCGTGGCATTCATTATTTTTATTTCAGAAAGAAAATCTCAAGAGTTTTATTTATTAAGAGTGCTAGGTCTAACAATAAAAAGTGTCATTAATTTTTGGTTTACAGTGCTATTGGCCGTTTGGTTTGTTTCTTGTATTATTTCCATAGGACTAACGAGTATCTTTAATATTCTTCTTATGAACCTATCAGTCTTTAAACTACCTGGTGATATATATGTTCTTAGCCGTCTGACTATTGATTTAACTTTAAATGATTACTTGATCGTCTTCGGTGCGGCACTTGGTTGGATATTATTAATTGGGTGTGTATCGATTTTAAGAATGCGCAGTAGAACATTACTTCAAGGAATAAGACAGGAGTTTTCTTAATGAGTTTTATTAAAGTAGAAAATATTTTCAAGTCGTTTGGGACAGCTCAGGTTCTAAATGGGATCTCCTTTGAAATTGGCCAAGGTGAGCAAGTTGCCCTTCAGGGGATGAGTGGCTCTGGAAAATCAACACTTCTCTATATTTTAGGAGGGCTAGACACAGCTGATTCTGGAGAAATTGAAGTCGACAATAAGAAGATTGAAAACTTGTCAGATGAAAAATTGGCGACATTTCGCAACCAGTCAGTGGGATTTGTATTTCAATTTCATTTTTTATTACCTTCAATGAACTGTATTGATAATATGTTACTCCCTGCGAAAATTGGTGGTTGCAAAACAAAAGAAGTTAAAAAGAGGATATTAGATCTTGCAAAAAGATTAGGTGTTGATCACTGCCTTGAGAAATACCCATTTGAAATCTCTGGTGGAGAGCAGCAACGAATTAATATCATTAGGGCCATTTCATTAAAACCCAAAATATTGCTATGCGATGAGCCTACAGGAAACTTAGATTCAAAGAACTCACAAAAAGTTGTAGATCTTTTAAAAGAAATTTCTGCTGAGCACAATACAACATTAATAGTGGTAACTCATGGAGCTGCTGTGGCGAGTCAGTTTACACGAAAAATAACAATTGAAGATGGTCGGATAATTGGATAATATCTCATCAAATAATTGAAAACATTAATAAATAGTAGAGATTTTAACATAAGGTTATTCACATACATGAAAAATATTCTAGGATTTCTATTCCTTCTCATTTGCTCAAGTTCAGTATTTTCTCAGCAATACTTAGGAAAAGAAAAAAAATTATTTAAAGTTGATGCTATAAAAATTGAAGGTACAAAAAAAGTTGAAGCGGAAGCTATTCTTGAAAAACTTACAATTAAAAAAGGTGTAGTATTAGACAACATAACTTTAAGAAATGATATTAAAGCTATTTATGAAATGAAGTATTTCGAAAATGTTGAAGCTCATCAAGAAAAGAAATCTGGAAAAAATTTACTAGTTATTAAAATTAAAGAGAAGCCAATCATTAGCGCAATTAAATTTGAAGGTAACGATGAGATTGGTGATGAGGATTTAAAAGAGCAAATCAAAACAAAAGAATACAATATCCTTGATGTAAATACGATCAAAAGCGATATTCAGTTACTCCAAAAACATTACGAAGAGAAAGGGTACTACCTAGCTACTGCCGACTACGATCTTGTTAAAAATGATCAAGGAAGTTTAGACCTTGTTTTTAAAGTTAAAGAGTTTGATAAGGTTAGAGTTAAGAAAATAATGTTCTTGGGGAACTCAGAAATTAAAGATAAGGATTTAAAAGGGTTTATGCAAACTCAGGAAGAATCTTTGTTTTCTGGTATAAGTGGCTCTGGGAACTTCAAAGAATTTAACTTTCAAACAGATATTGAAAGATTAAAATATTTGTATAAAACGAAAGGTTACTTACAAATAAATATTGGTAACCCGCAAATAACAGTTTCAGAAGATAAAAAATGGATATTTATAACAATAAAAGTTAAGGAAGGTCCGAAGTTCTCAATTAATAGTATTTTCTACAACGGAGAGTTATTATTTACTGAAGGCGAAATGAAAGATCGCGCTAAACTTTCTTCTGGAGATATATACTCAGAAGAAAAACTTAGACAAGATATTCAAATGCTTACTGAAATGTACCAAGATAAAGGCTACGCATTTGCCAATGTTTTAAGAACACTTCAAATTGTCCCTGGTGAAAATAAAGTCGACATTAATTTTTCTTTTGAAAAAGGGAATATTGCCTACTTTGGTAAAGTTATCATTAAAGGAAATTCTAAAACACGAGATAAAGTTATTAGGCGTGAATTGAGAGTGCACGAAGGAATGATGTACTCAGGAAGTTTACTAAGAAGATCAAAAGAAAATGTAAATCGATTAGGATTTTTCGAACCGACAAGTGTTATCTTTAATACAGTCTCTCCAAGAGGAAAAGATAATGTCTTAGATGTTGAAATATCTGTAAAAGAGAGACAAACAGGACAAATATCTTTAGGTGCCGGTTATTCAACAGCAACACAAGGATTTTTCCAAGCTTCAATAGCTCAAAATAACTTTAGAGGACTAGGACAAAATTTAAACTTAAACATCTCAGTCTCTGAAGTTCAAAAAACTTACAACCTAGGTTTCACTGAGCCATACTTTAGGGATTCTTTGTGGACAGCTGGAGCTGATGTTTATAAAACTCAAAATGCTTTATTAAGTTCATTCTCTTCTGAAAAATGGGGTGGGGACGTAAGGGTTGGGTACCCAATTGCTGAGTATGCAAGAGCCTTTCTTACTTTAAGGCATGAGTTTACAAACATCGATGGGGTTAGAAATCCTACCATAGATACTGATTTAGAAAATGGAGTTGCAGCAACTTTAAAAACTTCAATCAGGTACGATAAAAGAAATAATGCTTTTGAGCCAACAAAAGGTTTCTGGGGTAATTTCTCTGTAGAGTATGCTGGATTATATGGAGAGCAAAAGTGGCTTAAAGGAACTTTAGAAGCAAGAGTTTATAAACCTGTTTATGAAGAGTTTATTCTTAGAACTAGAGTTCTAACAGAGAAGTTAATGAAAACGACTTCTAGAGATTTACCTCGAACAGAAAAATTTCAAATGGGTGGATCTAGAAATATGCGTGGTTACGCTTTTGAAGCGATTGGTCCAACAGTAGTTGATACAGATAAGGTAACTAACCAAAGCCGTGTTTTTAACACTGGTGGGTTACTATCAATACTTACTACATTTGAGCTAGAGCATCCGTTAATTAAAGAGGCCGGACTAAAATGGGTTCTCTTTTATGATGCTGGTAACGTCTTTGCAGATGCTGGAGGCCTTAATGGTGAATACCCTTTAAGACAAGATTATGGGTTTGGATTTAGATGGTTCTCTCCAATTGGAGTGCTTAGGTTTGAGTTTGGTTATCCACTTGATCCGGAAGAAGGACAAGAAGGGCAGCAGTTCCATTTTGATATTGGGCAGCTCTTTTAGTATTAGTTAAAAAAAAGAAGAAAGATAAATATTAAAATCAGGAGATATACATGAAAAATTTAATTTTAGTACTTTGTTTATTAGTATCATTTTCGGCATTTGCTGAAACAAAAATTGCGGTTGTAAATATTCAAAAGATTATTACTTCTATTAAAGAAGGTAAGACTGTGATGAAGCAACTAGAAAAAGCCTTTAAGAAAAAACAAAAAGAACTTAAAGCTGAAGAGGGTACAATTAAAAAATTACAAAAAGATTATCAAAAACAAAGTTTAGTTCTAAGTGATAAAGCAAAGCTAAAAAAAGAAACAGAAATCAGATCAAAGATTCAAGCTTTACAAAAAAAGACTATGGATTACCAAAAGGGAATCCAAAAGCAAGAGGCTCAATTAAAGAAACCTATTCTTGAAAAGTTAAAACCAGTTATTGATCAAGTTTCTAAAGCTGAAAAAGTGGCCATGACCTTTGAAGTTACAGCTTCACCTTTAGTTTATGCAGAATCAAAAGTAGATATTACTGATGCTGTTATTAAAGCTTATGACAAAAAGCACTAAGACTTTAAGGGTAAAGAGTGAAATTTTCCAAGCTTAAAGAGATTGACTCAAGTTTAGATATTCTTTTTGGAGATGCCGAATCTTTTGACTTAACTGGTATCTCAAATGCTCAAAAGCCTGAAGAAAATCAATTTATATTTGTTAAATCGGCTCGGTTTTTAGCTGATATTGGTCGACTATCCCAGCTAAAAGAATTTAAAGAATCAGGAATTATTTTAGAAGTTAAATTTTTTGAATTAATTAAAGATTCAGAAGATTTTGAAAAACTAAAAAGTGATTTTGCATGGGGAGCTGTTGTTAAAAATGTAAACCATGCAATGTGTTCTCTCTCAAAACCATTCTATGACATTCTTTTTGGTGAACTAAACTATTATGTTGATGGCCGCCAGATGGGAAATGCGCAAGTTCATGTTGATGCTCAAATAGCACAAAGTGCATTTATTGGCTGCAATTCAAAAATTGGAGCAGGATCTATTATCATGCCTGGTGCAGTTATTATGCCCGAGGTTGAAATAGGTGATAACACAACTATTTTTCCAAATGTAACTGTATATCCATATTCGAAAATTGGTAATAATTGCAGAATTCATGCTTCAACAGTAATTGGAGCAGATGGATTTGGTTATAACTTTATCGGTGGTGAGCATGTGAAAATATGGCATCTTGCCGGAGTTGTAATTGAAGATGATGTTGAAATTGGTGGAGCTACAATGGTTGATGCTGGAGCTTTCATGCCAACTAAAATAGGAGTAGGTACTAAGTTAGATAACTTCTGCCAAATATCTCATAATGCTCAAGTAGGAAAACATAATGTTTTTGCAGGCCAAGCAGGTGTTGCTGGAAGCGGTGAAACGGCAGACTATTGTGCGTTTGGTGCGGGAGCAGGCTTAGCTCCAGGAGCAAGGATTGGAAAAGGTTGTCAGCTTGCAGCTCGTACAATTGTTAGTGAAAATGCAATCATATCTGATGGAATGGTTCTTGGTGGGCACCCAGCAAGACCTCTTAAAGAATGGCTTAGATCCCAAGCAAAAATAAGACAACTAATAAAATAGTAATTTAAATAGAAGGTCATTATGCTTTTAAATCATGAACAAGTTCTTCAATACCTCCCACATAGAGATCCATTTCTTTTCATAGACACAGTCGAAGATGTAATTGTTCCTGATGCAATTAAGGGAAAAGAAGTTAATAATCCAAGAGAGCTTGTTGGAACAAAAGTTATCGCTCACTTTGAGGTGCGAGAAAACTTAGATGTACTTAAAGGTCATTTTCCTGGAAATCCTATTCTACCTGGTGTTGTGTTAATTGAATTAATGGCACAAGCATCAGCATTTGTTTCTCTTCCACTGAGTAATTTAGATATTAAAGGTCTAAATGTAGAGACTTTACTAGTTAGTGTAGAAAAGGCAAAGTTTAGAAAACCGATTCTTCCAGGAATGAAATTAGAAATTCACACACTTATGACAAAGTGTAGAGGAACTCTTGCTTATTACTCAAGTGAAGTATTCTGTGAAGGTGAGAAAACTTCTGAATGTGAATTCTTAGCAATGTTAACTATTAAAAATACAAAGGAATAAAAATGTCAGTACAAATTCATCCAACAGCTATCATAGAAGAAGGTGCTAAGTTCGGAGATAACGTAGTCATTGGGCCATACTGTATGGTTGGTGGAAATGTTAGTATCGGAGACAATACAACCTTAAAGTCTCATGTTGTTGTTGAGGGACATACAGAAATTGGTAAAAATAATGAATTTCACCAATTCTCTTCAATTGGAGTTCCTCCTCAAGATAAAGGTTATAATAACGAGCCAACTCAAACACTTATTGGTGATAATAATTTGTTTAGAGAGGGTGTAACAATTCATAGAGCGACAACAAAGCAAGACTTAAAAACAATTGTGGGAAGCAATGGTTATTTTATGGCGAATGTTCATGTTGCTCATGATTGTGTCATTGGAAGCAATGTTACATTAGCAAATGGAACTATGTGTGCCGGACATGTTGTAATTGGAGATTTTGTACAAATGGGTGGAGCTTGTGGAGTTACTCCCTTTTGTTCTGTTGGACGTGGATCGTTTATTGGAGCAGCTAGTGCTATTGATAAAGACGTTCCAGCTTTTTCTGCGGCATTTGGGAATAGAATAAAATTAAAAGGTGTCAATATAATCGGCCTAAAAAGACGTGGCTATTCAAAAGACGATATTAGTGAATACGTGGATTTTTTTAGAATGATGGAATCGTCTGCCTTGTCGCCAAAAGCTTTTGTTAATCATCCCGAATTTATGGAAGAGTATGCAGGAAACGAAATTGTTAAAGAGGTCGTTGAATTCATTCAAAAAAGTGAAGTTGGTCTTGCACCATTTATGTCTTAAAAAATTAAATAATTTGAAGGAAATAATATGAGTAAAATAAAAGTAGCAGTTCTGGGATACGGTCATTTAGGTAAATGGCACTGTCAAAAAGCAGATGGACTAGATCAAGCAGATCTTGTTGCTATTGTTGAACCGTTTGAAGCAAATGCTAAAATTGCAAAAGAGAATCATCCAAATGCTAAAGTTGTTGGTGATATTAAAGATGTTATGGATGAAATTGATGCGGCGATAATTGTAACTCCAACTTCAACTCACTTTAAATTAACGAAACAGCTACTCGAAAATAATAAGCATGTCTTTTGTGAAAAACCACTTTGTTCTACTTTCGCAGAGGTTCAAAACTTAAAACCACTTTTGAATGATGGAAAAATTGTTCAAGTTGGCCATAGTGAAAGATGCCATAAAGCTTGGGAGATTTTAAAAGAGGAATTTTCTAAAATTAACTCTGCATTTTCTGTCGATTTAAATCGTTATGCTTCTTTTAAAGGTCGTGCAACAGATGTTGATGTTGTTCAGGATTTAATGATTCATGACCTAGATTTAGTCATGTTTCTATTTAATAAAAAGCCCACAAGATTAAAAGCTTATGGACATAAAATTAGAACAGGTAAATGGGACCATGCTACTTGTATTTTAGAATACGCAGACGGATCACATGCAAGAATTACTTCTGGAAGAAACAGTGTCAAAGAAGTAAGAGCAATGGATATTATGCATGATGGTGGTTGTATTAATATTGATTTGTTTGCTAATACATATGGCGTTGCTACCGCTTCTCAATTTGAAGATGGAAGTTATGTTAAAGAACAAGAGTATGAAAAAAGAGATCACTTATTGATTGAACATAATAATTTTTATAATGCTATTAATGGTACCGAAAAAGAAATGGTAACGTTTCAAGATGGAGCCGATATTGTTTATCTAATTGATAAAGTAATTGAAAGCTTAGATAAAAAAGATTTTGTTAAACTAAGCTATTAATAAGATGAAAGAATCCTGCCTAATTATAGCAGGAGAAAAGTCAGGTGAAGATCACACAATGACTTTTTTCCCTGAATTAAAAACATTTGCAGGCGACTGCGAATTCTTTGGTGTTGGTGGAGATAAGTTAAAAGATCAAGGTGTAGAGTTAATGTATCATACAAGAGATTTCTCTAGTGTTGGTATTACAGAGGTTTTAGGTAAACTTCGTTTTTATTTTAAGGCAATGGATTTAATTGTAGAAGAAGTAAAAAAACGAAACTGTAAGACGGCTATTCTAGTCGACTTTCAAGGCTTTAATTTAAAAATCTCTAAACGTTTGAATAAAATGGGAGTAAAGGTTCTTTACTACGTTGCCCCTCAAGCTTGGGTTTGGAAAGCTTATAGAGCAAAAACTATTCAAGAAAATGTTCACACTCTTTTTACTATTTTACCTTTTGAAAAAAAATGGTTTATGGACCGTGGTGTGAAAAATGTTAAGGCGGTAGTGCATCCTTTGCAGGTTGAGTTCGGAAGTAGATTATGTGAAATTAGACAAAGACGACATGCTGACTTTTCTAATAGAAAGATAAGACTTCTTTTATTACCAGGAAGTCGAAATTCGGAAGTCTCAGATATGCTTCCAATTCTTTATAAAGGTGCTGAAGTTTTAAAAGAAGAGGGTTTTGATATAGAGACTGGTATTGTTAAAGTAGAAACCGTTAAACCTCATCATTATGAAAATCAAGATTATAAAATTGATAATATTTGGGAGTCTAATGATTTAGTAGAGGCGTTTAACTGGGCAGACATATGTTTTGCTACAAGTGGAACAGTTACTCTTGCTACAGGTATGTTTGAAATTCCTTCAGTCGTGGCCTATAAGCTATCTTTTGTGAATGAGTTTATTCTAAAGTTACTTATTCCTTATAAGGGACCTGCGAGTTTAACTAATATAATTCATAATGAAATGATCTTTCCTGAGTTCCTTCATTATGAAGCAGATCGTTATAATTTAGCTAAAACGGCCAGAAAGTGGCTTGAAAATGAAAATGAATATAATAAAATCATAAATAAATTAAAAAAAACAAGCTCAATGCTTAGTGGAGATGACTTTTCTGTTCCCGAGTATATGGCCCACGTGATAAAATCTTAGCTATGAGTATATTAGAATCGAAATTTATTGAGAAAACTGTTCTGACTCCTTTGTCTTCTCTTTGGGAGAATGTTTACCGTATAAGAAGATCATTTTATGAATATGGATTACTAAAAAAAGACTATTTTAAAGTTCCGATCATCTCCGTTGGAAATGTAACTTTTGGTGGAACAGGTAAAACGCCTATGATTATCTATCTTACACGTAAGATGGAAGAGCATGGTCTTACTCCAGCAGTTCTTACTCGTGGTTATAAAGGTGAGTTAGAACATAAGTCAGGGTTAATTAAAGGTGGTCAAAGATTTAGGTCTAATCCAAAAAAGTTTGGCGATGAACCTCTCCTTATTTCAAAGAAAATGAATACTGGTGCTGTTATCGTTGGAAAGAAAAGAGCTGAAAACTTAAAAAAATATTTTCACGAAGTTGAACCTGACGTTGTTCTTTTAGATGATGGCTTTCAACACATTCAACTCTATAGATCATTTAATATCGTTCTTTTTGATTCGGCACTTGAACTTGAACGTTATAGGACCGCACCTCTTGGATATTTAAGAGAGGGGTTAACAGCTCTTAAAGACGCAGATGCAATTGTACTTAGTCGAGCTGATCAAGTGAGTGAAGAGAAAATTGAAAGTCTTTTAGAGATGCTTAGTAAATACCATCGTCGAGGTATTCCAATTGCTAGATTCTCATACAGGCCCGATGGCGTGTTTGATTGCTTCGATAAAAAATCTATGGAAATGGAAGAGATTGAAGGACAAAATGTAATTGCTTTAAGCGCAATCGCTTCACCTGATTCTTTCTATCAATTACTTGAAGAACATGGTGCAAATATTGTTGATAAAATCGTTTATCCAGATCATTATCTTTTTACTCAAGCAGATATGAATGAAATCTTAATTAAATGCTCTAAACAAAGTGCTATTGTTATTACGAGTGAGAAGGATATGGTTAAGATTAGACGTGTTGTTCAGGACAGTCGGATCGTTTATGTCAATATTTCCGTCTCATTTATTAGTGGAGAAGAAGACTTTCTTAAAGGTATCAAAAAAGTACTAGACCTTGATTATGATTAAAATTGTTTTACAATTATAGTTATAAAATTAAGGACTTAATATGCATATAAAGATAATAACTCAAATTTCTATACTTGTTCTACTCAGCTCTTGCTCAACAAGACTTTCTGATTACTTTTCCAAAGTAGAAGAAACAGGCGAAAGAAATGATGCTTTGATTAAGTCATTTGAAGTTGAAGATAATGTTCTCGAAAAATTCAAAGAAAAAAAAATAATAAAGAAGAATCCAGAAGCTCAAAAAAAGAAAGCTATTGTCTCATTAAAGAAAACAACACCTCCTTTAAAAAAATCAAAAAAGATAATAAAAAATAAAAAAGTAAAAGCAAAAAAGAAAATATCAAAAATCAAAAAAATAAAAACTTATCAGTACCCACAAGACTTTCCTGAAATTTATAAGAGTATCGATAAGGAAACTAGTAAATATTGGAGTGAAGTTAAGCCAACTCTATTTGAAGGAGAAGAGGCCTATCTCGATATTAATTATATGGGGGTTTCAACTGGTAAAATTGCTTTGATAACAAAGCCTACAACAAGTCTTGGGAATGAAGAGGTTTACCATTTTCATGCAAGGGTTAAAACTTCAAAGTTCTATAGCTATCTTTATGAGCTAGACGATAAAATAGATACATATGTTTCCACAAAAGATTTTAGCCCCGTTAAATTTAGTTTGATTCAAAGAGAATCTGGTCAAAACATTGATGATCTTCAATTATTTGATAAAGAAAAACTTCTTTCTTATTCATTTTATAAAAGAGAAACGAAGAATAAAACAAAAAAAAGTAAGGGCATAAAGTCTATACCAAGAAGATATCAAGACCCTCTCTCAATCGTTTTCTTTCTAAGAGGTCTTCCTATGGAAAAGGGTCGTAAATTCACTATTCCTATAATGAATAAAGGAAAAGTATTAACTCTGAATGCTAAAATTGATGGAATTGAAACGATAAAAACAAAGCTTGGAAAAAAAGATGCTTTTAAAGTAACAGCTTCAACTAAATACTCTGGAGATACAATTAAAAGTGGTGATATGCAATTTTGGTTTTCCTCAGACGAACGAAGAATCTTTTTAAGATTTAAAGCAAAAATAAAAATAGGTAATATTAGTGGAGAGATTGAAAAGTATTCATACTAATATGTAATAAAAGAAAACGTTGATGCGAGATCAAGTAAATACCAAAAATTTAAAAATTCTGATCATATGTCCAGGAACTGGTTATTCAACTCTTGAGAGAAAGAGTATCGCTGACTGCCAGTATCTAAGAGATATTGGGGGAAGTCCTATACTTTATTGTATAAAAGACTCTTTAATTGATAAGTCAGCAGATAAGTTATCTTTGCCAAGAATATATTTCAAAGGCCAACATAACGACAGATTTTTCATGCTAAAGTTTATACTTGATATGAAAAATATAATTAGAACAGAAGAGTTTGACTTAGTTCACTGCTATCAATTTAAAAGCTTGTGGGCCGCCAGTATTTCACTTTTAAGATTTCCCAAAATCCCTCTTTTTATTACAGTAAACGACTTTCTAAATAAGCCTATTACAGATTTAGTTCGAAAATGGTTATTCAAAAGAGTCGATACCGTTTTAACTTTTAGTGAGAGTACAAGAATTATAGCGAAATCATCACTTCCTATCTCTCCTCGGAAAATAAAAAATATTGGTGTTGGAGTTGAAAATTATTATCAATATCAAAATCATGAAAATAGCGAAAGAGTTATTGGCTCAATAATTACTTCTGAATCTGAGTTTGATAATCTTCGAACAATTATTTTTACTTTAAAGCCCTTAAAGGAACAGGTTAAAGACCTCAATCTTTCTATAAAACTTATCGTTTTCTGTGCAAAGCCGGTAAAAGATTATTATGGCTACTCAGAGATTGATAAATACATTCAAGAGCTAGGCGTGCAAAATGATATAATATTTGCAACATTAAATGATGTGGGATCAGCTCTTAAAAATATGGACCTTTTTATAAGCACTTCTTTTTATGAACCCTTTAGTGATATTGAGATTACAGGAATTTTGTCTTCGCTGCCCCTCGTTATCCCTAGAACTGCTGCAAGGCAGAATATCTTAAATAAATACCAAGAGTTCACAAAATCCTTTTATTTTCAGGATGCTAGGGAGCTAAGAAAGCACATCTTGGACATTCTTATTAATCAAACATCCTATTTAAGTAAGCTGGAAGAAGTCTTTGAAGACATATCTAAGCATCACGGCTTCGAGCATTACGTAGAGTGTATTCACCGTGAATATGAAAAGGCAGTTCAGAAACGAATTCGCTATAGTACTTTGAAGGAAAAAGACAATTAATCTAGCAAGTTAACTCATGTTATTACTTCATTCCTAGTTGACTTTAAACCCATTCGAATTTATAAATCTAGTTCTCTTTTAAATAGTATTTTACTAGATAAAAGACTCCGTTTTTAACGGAGCTATCGAAATTTAAGGTGGTCTATATGACAACTATGCAAATCCCAGCTTGGGCAAAAGAATTTGACGTTATTACAAACGACGTTACAGAAATAAGTGCTGAAAACGCAGCATTTGAAGAACTTTTAAGTAAATCTACTACAGGTAGTTTTATTGAAGGTGAAGTTTACAAAGGTAAAATCATTTTTATTACAGATGATTTTGTAACTGTAGACATCGGATACAAACAAGAAGGTCTTGTATTCGCTAAAGAATTCAGAAACTATGACGGAACTTTAAAAGTTGCTGTTAATGATGAAATCGAAGTTTACTTAGAGAAACTTGAATCACATCTAGGTAACTTAGTTTTATCTAAAGATAAAGCTGAAATCCTTAAAGCATGGGATAAAATCTCAGAAGCTTGTGAAAAAGGTGATCCAGTACAAGGTACAGTTATCGCTAAAGTTAAAGGTGGATTATCTGTTGATATAGGTGTTAAGGCATTCTTACCTGGTTCACAAATTGATATTCGTCCAACTAAAAACCTTGATAAATTTATTGGTAAAACAATGGAATTCAAAGTTATTAAATTTAACAAAAAACGTGGAAACATCGTTCTATCAAGACGTGCTATTCTTCAAGAAGAAAGAGGTAAATTACGTGATGAAACTCTTGGTCAAATTCAAGAGGGAATGGTTGTTAAAGGTATCGTTAAAAACATTACAGATTACGGTGCTTTCATCGATCTTGGTGGTGTTGACGGACTTCTTCACATTACAGATATGTCATGGGGAAGAGTAAAACATCCTTCTAACCTTCTTGGTGTTGGTGATGAAATCGATGTTAAGATCCTTAAATATGACTCAGCTAAAGAAAGAGTTTCTTTAGGTCTTAAGCAAGTTCAACCAAACCCTTGGGAATCTGCTAAAGAAAAATATATCACAGGAACAAATGTTTCTGGAGAGATCGTATCTATTAAAGATTACGGAATTTTCGTTGAACTTAACGATGGTATCGAAGGTCTAATTCACGTTTCTGAAGTTTCATGGACAAACCCTAAAGGACCAATCAAAGGTCATAACGTAGGTGATACAATTGAAGCTCAAGTTCTTGAAGTAGATGTTGAGAACAAGAGAATTTCTTTAGGTCTTAAGCAATTACTAGACAACCCTTGGGATGCTCTAGAAGCTAAATATCCAGTAGGAAAAGAAGTTGAAGGTAAAGTTAAAGCAATAGTAGACTTTGGTGCATTCATTGACCTTGGTGATGATGTTGACGCTTTAATTCACGTTTCAGATGTTTCTTGGACTAAAAAGAATGTTAACCCTAACGACGAATTTAAATTAGGTGACGCAATTAAAGCTTTAGTTTTAACTGTTGATAAAGATAATTCTAAATTTTGTTTAGGTATCAAGCAACTAGCTGAAGATCCTTGGAAGAAAATCGACCAAAGAATGCCAGTAGGTAATGTTGTTGAAGGTGAAGTAGTAAGAGTAACTGATTTTGGTGCTTTCGTAGAGCTTGAAACTGGAATCGAAGGTTTAATTCATATTTCTGAATTAGCTGACGAAAGAGTTGAGAAACCAGAAGATGTAGTTAAAGTTGGAGACAAAGTTAACGCTCTTGTTATGTCTATCGATAAAGATGACAAGAAAATTGCACTATCTAAAAAGAATGCAGCTAACGCTGATCTTGGTGGATATAGCAAAGAAGAGACTGGTGGAACATCAGCTCTGGCAGCGAAACTTAAAGGTTTCTCTGTAGATAAAGACTAGTCTTTATAAAAAAGTAAAATTCTATTTATAGATATTTTGGCCCACTAGAAATAGTGGGCCTTTTTTTTGTCTAACATCATTAAATTAGGCATGAAATTCGATCACAACATACGCGACTTAAGTTGAGCCTTCATCTTCAGAGCCGTAGAAGTATGCATGAAAAAAATAAGTTTTGTTCTGATTACATGTTTTGTATTTGTCAGCTTCTCTTTGCAAGTAAAGAATATTATTTTGCTTAGTTCACTTTCAAGAGTGAAGCTAAAACGACTTCAAAGATAAGTAGGTTGGCGCTCAAGAGACTTAAAAGCTTTGATCGTCATAACTTCATTCACATTCAAGATGCAGATCAAGAAGCTCTATATAAGTACTTAAATGATTCTTAATCTAACTTAAACGCCAAGTTGCATTTTTATTGGATTAAGAATTTTACTTACAGGGCAAACTTTTTATTCAGGATGAAGTTGGTACTCATGACTAAGATGAGAAACGAACTCTATATCCTCAGTAAAGACGATCATAGAGGTATCTTTGTTAATACTGTAGAACTGCCTTTGATCTTTAATTACCTCTTTTTTTTTTAAGACATGATCACACTCAGCTTTAAAATTTTGATCAATTAAACTTCTGAGTTCATTGTGGATAGATTCACTTTCATCAATTATTAGAATATTCGGTAGCAAGATATCTTCAATTTTATATATCCTAAGTATTATATAAGATTTCTCTGAAAATTTTAAGCTGTAAGTTTTTCCCTTAGTTACTACTTTACTCTATTGAATATGTTACTTATTAATCTATACTTGATGTATGAACAAAAAAATACTTCAAACCATTGATAAAATTATTACTAAGTCAGAGTCTAGATTTGGGCTATTTTCTTTACAGAAACTGTTTATTTTAGGAATTCCTTTTAATAAGCCTCATGCTATAAAATTTAAAGAGCTAACTCATGTGAAGAGCTCCCTTTCTATGGCCAATAAAAGAATCAATCATAATCATCTTGGTGGAATTCACGCTTGTGCAATTGCTACAGTGGGAGAGTTTACGGCAGGTCTTTTACTTTGTAAGAATTTTGAAATGGCAAAGTATAGAGTCATTATGAAAGATATTCATGTTGAATATTATAAACAGGCGAGAAGCGATTTAAATTCCGTAGCAGAAGTTTCAATAGATCATATAAGTGGAATGAAAGAGGCCATTATTAAAGAAGATAAGGCTTCTATATGTTTAGAGACTCACATATATAATGATAAAGATCAGGAAGTTGCACTCGTTACAACCAATTGGCAGCTTAAAGATTGGTCAAAAGCTAAAATGAAATAAATTTTTATGTATAGAGATTTAGTCCCAGCCAAACATTATAGTTTCATCCTCTCCAGCTGAGTAGGTTGTTGTAGTTGGTTGATACCAAGATTGAAATACATCATCTCCTTCAAAAAGAGTTCCTTCAGGATATGAAGTTGATAAGTAAGCTTTATATGGTGTTTTCGGACCACTACCTGTTCTAGTTAAAGTTACAGTAGATGTTGTTAAGTCTGGCTTAGTTATTGTTACAGTGACAGGTCTATCTGAAGCAAATGCTACAAACTGAGAAGCCGTATTTAATCCAAATTTTTTCTTAAGCATAGATACTGGTACAAATGGAGCCTGACAATATCCATCACTATCAGCGTTAGAGACTGCCATAATTGGCTCAGTTGCCCTTATCCTTAATGCCGCCCCTTTAAATAGACCAGTCCCAAGACCAACACTTCTTTCACTTATACTTAATACAGCACCAGCAGTAAGACTTCCTGAAGTTGTAACTCCATCGGAGTGTTCAGCTGTGTATGCATTAGAACTTGTACCTGAGCTTATTTTTGCTGTCTTAGAAGGAATACCAATAATATCTGTAGATGCCGGAAGAATAGGAACGGGATCGTAATAAGTATTTGATTGGTTTCCATATGCAAAAGCTACAATATATCCAGTTGAAATCATTTCATATCCAGCATAACTTGCTATCGAAAATGTATGTCCTGTTCCTGCAGTGATTAATTGAGTAGCTTCAAATACACCACCTTTTGTAATTGTTACTGTACTATCTGTGAAAGCGAATACTTTTACTTTAAGTGGAGTTGCTCTTGTAAAGTTAAAGAAGAATTCTTTTCCTACCCAAGCTTGAGTTGCCCATGTTGCATTCCCTTGATCATTTGAACCTGTTCCTATTCCTAGTTTTCCTGCAACATAAAAAGCTTCAGTAGCTTCAATTTGATCAAATTCTGCAGAGTCAAATTCATATGTCGCGTGTTTTGCTAGTGTCGTTACTAAAGTTCCATTTAAATAAATTTGATTATTATCATCAAACGAAACTAACTTACTTTTTGGAGCTCCTGAAATATTGATCGCTTTAAACCCTGGCTCAAAGAAAGTTATATTTGGTAATGTTTCAGCAGTTCTTGTATTTGACCATCCTGAATAGTTTATCCCATTAAATCCACGAACCTTTATTTCATATGTCATCTCTGGGTCTAGACCAGCAATTGTTGCGCTAGTGCTAGTTGATACTCCATCATTATATAGAGTCCAATCAGTGAATGATCCACCTTTTATTTGAATATTATAATCAGTGATTGGCGTTCCGTTATCTAGAGGATAAGCCCAACCAATTGATAAACTTTCTGTCGTAGCATTGGTAACATCTAAATTTGTAATTGCTTCAGGAGAAACAATTATTTGCCAAGCAGCTGAAGCAGTAATTAAAGATTCATTACCAACATTATCAATAACTTTTACTAGCGTGTAGTAATTTGTACTGCCAATTAAAGATAGACCAGATTCAAATTGATACGTAACAGCTGAAAGAGTATTCGCCCAATTTCCGTTAGGAACAATCCCAGCTTCTTCAACAGTAGTAGATATTGCATACATATATGTAGCAATACCACTTGGTCCATTGTCAGTTGCAGCTGGCCATGAAGAATTATCAGAAGCAATATCAGATCCATCATTTGCTAATAAAATAGAAGTAACTGGGTTAGGAGATAACGTATCGTGAGCAATAGATGAATTAATACAAGCAGATTCATTTTGTGCTAAATCTCTTACTTTATAATAAATAGTTACAGAAGTGTTTAGGCCCATCGGATATGCTTTACTAGTAGCATATGCTTCCCAAGTTCCACCTGTTGAACAATCTGCATTTTCAGTTATATATACTTCGCTTGCATCAGTTGAAGTTAAATTTAATGTTAAGTTGTGATCAGTTACGTAGCTTTCACCAGAGTTAATAA